>Ga0272441_10003940_pt1 | contig 27581 bp, 27 predicted proteins | sample SSMProp6N_FD_193582 | JGI IMG/M metagenome (GOLD analysis project Ga0272441, IMG submission 193582) | Marine sediment archaeal communities from Little Sippewissett salt marsh, Falmouth, MA, United States - SSM-Prop-6N | ecosystem: Environmental > Aquatic > Marine > Wetlands > Sediment ... | reverse complement strand
GCCATTCCTTGAGGTATGCTTGGTGGACTGACGCGAGTACAGGAAGCTGCACACGGAAGGGATGGGACACATGGGTTCGGTAGTGCTGCAAACGTTGTGGTCGGTTCTGGCGGTCGTCTACGCGGCAGGCATCGTCTTTCTCACGCGGTGGACGTACACACTCTTCCGTGCACACGGAAGCACGCATCACGTCGCCGTCTACTACAACCGCAAGATCGTGCACATGGCCGCCGGCGGCGTGGTTGCGTTGCTCGTGCCGACGCTGTTTCACTCTCCCGTCTATCCGTTGGCGATCGGCCTCGCGCTGACCGCGTTTACGTTCATCCCACACGTGTCCGGGAAGCGCCTCGAGTGGCTTCAGACCGAGGAGAACCGCAACGACGTCAAGTTCACACTGATGTGGGGCATCGCCATCTTCGGGCTGTGGCTGTTGCTCGACGATCCGCACCTCGCGGTCTTGCCGCCGCTGTTCATGGCGTTCGGCGACGGTGTGACCGGCGTTGCACGGAACCTGTTGTTCAAGCGGCGAACCAAGAGCGCCGTCGGCAACGTGTGCATGCTCATCGTCTCCGTCCCGATCGGCGTGTGGCTGGCAAGCCAAGCGGCCGTGCCGATTCCGTGGTGGGGCGCGATCGCCGCACTGGTCGCGACGTTCGTCGAACGCTACGAATTCGGACCGATCGACGACAATATTCTCATCACCGTGGCGTCTTCGGCCGTCCTGCTGATCGGCGCCTACGTCGGCCCGATCGCCTGAGCCGAGGAACGCCCTCCGGACAGGCGCATGTCGCCTTGCTTCGGGGAGAGTACCCTATGCGGGAACTTCGATCATCGTCGGCGCGAGATCGCGGACCTGTCCCTGTTCGTTCGGCGTGAGCCAGAACCAGTAGACCAGTTCCATGACCTCTTGCGGCTCGTTACCGGACGACTCCACGTAGCCCCAGGCCCAGTCGTCGACGGCGTATGCCCACGCGTGACCGGTCTCCCTCAGCGCTTGCTCCACTGCCTCCTCGTATGTCTTGACCCGGCTCCATTGATCGAACTCGACGACCTCACGCCACACCTTCGAGGCGTTGAGAAGCGATCCGTCGTTGTTCATCTGAATCTCCATCACGCCGCCTTCGCCCAGCACGGGCACAACGGTGCCCTCGACATCGAGAAGCCGCTTGAACGTCACGATCACGTTCTTCTGGACGGTTGCCTGTCGTTCTGCTTCTTCCGTCGAAACCGCGGCGATCATCATGCGTGATCCCACCGGGTCGGAAACGAACGCTTCCTCCCATCCGAATTCGTCGATGTGGCTCCATGCTCGATCGATGTACTCCTCCTCGGACAGTGACATGCGTGCTCCGATCGGAACCGCAGGTCCGGCCACGTACATCGCTCCGCTGTGCTGGTTGATCCGCGCGCGAGGGCCGCGGTCATCCACCTCGTCCGGGGTGACCTTCCATGCGTTCTCGATCCGGTACTCCTCCGTGTTCCACGGGCCGGGAAGCGGCATCGGCTTGACCACGACGACCTTGGGAAGGAGGTCCGGGATCACCGCTTGAACAACTCCGCCGATGGCCGAGGATCCGAAACCGGACCGGTACTGGATGTAGTAGTAGCTCGTTCCCGACGTGTTCGGCAGGTTGGTGAACGCCCAGTCCGCGACGAGCGGGTTCGTGTTCACGTTGATTCCGCCCATGCTGATGCACAGCGGAACGACGCTTCCCGTCGTCAGCCCGTCAATGAAGGAATCTGCGACGTCGTAGCCGAGGTTGTTGTAGTTGTTCCAGATGCTGTTCATCTGATACTCGTGACAGTAGGCGCACGTGGACGATCCACACGCCATTCGTAGGTTTGGGTTGATGGCAGCGCCCCATCGTTCGTACACGTTGGGCGTACTCACCGAATCGGAGCCGCCAGTGAATTCGTTCGGACACTGGTACCACCAATCCTCACTGCCCGACGGGCAGGGATGCCACGAGCTGCACGTGTCGCCCGCGCAGCAGTTCGGGCCGTGCGCGAAGACGGTGCACGAACACTGCCAGTAGTAGCGAAGCATCCCCCATCCCGGCTCGTCGCCGATGCTCACGTTGGATACATCTGCGCTGTTCCCCAGCGTGTCCCACGAATCGGGCGGGAATCCGTGGCCCGCGTAGAAGAACAGCATTGTGGTGTCAATCCCACTTGTGGCGTCCGTATCGTCGCCGGAGGTGATCTGGTCGACATCGTAGTAGAAAACGTTCGTATTGGTGAGTCCGACGTGAATGTGCCGCCGCGTCCACGTATTCGGACAGTGATTGGTCGCCGTCGTCGCGCCGTTCATGTCGGTCCCGAATAGGAACTCGTTCGCCGTGTCGATGTGCCAGTCCGTGTTGCCGTGTGCAGCAATCGCCGAGTTCAGGGGCGGATTCGGCTGGGTGACCGGGTAGGGCACAAGATCCTCCCACCGCTTCTGAAGGTATTCGACAAGCTCCATCACGCGCTCGATGACCTCGGCCCGCTCCGCAGCAACAGCGTAGGCGACCTCGGCAAACGCGCCGGAGGATCCGACCTGAAGTCCGAACGACTCACCTTCGAACCGGTGGAGTCGGGAAGCAAGGACCTCGGGGAACCGGGAGATCGCATCGCCCAGCGATGCGACCGCTCCACTCTCCGCAAGCTGCGAAAGCATGTCGCTCGTGACCCAGAACAGATCCGGCGGGTCGCCACTCGCCAAGCGTCTGGAAAGCTCAGACTGGTATTGCTCCAACGGAACTGACGTGACCTGGATTGACTCCATCGACTCGAACACGTAGGACTGGATCAACTCAAACAGGTCTTGAACCTCGAATTCATCGGTCTCCCAAACCAGCAGTTCGAGGCTGTCCCGCTGACCGTAGGCTGGAAGATACAGCCCGAGCGAGACGACGAGTATTGCAGCGATGCCGGCGGTGACTGTAGTTCTTCGACTGCTCATCACGATCCCCCCCTTCCTTCGGTCTTCCAGGCACGAGTTGGCGATGCGTTGCCTGCACCGAGGGGTACAGGGAGTAGCTATCGATGCGGTGATGTACGAGAGGTGAGGATGTCGGCATCACTCCCTTGTCTACGCATCCATTGTAGATCACACCGGACCGGTCAAGACAAGTCACTCCGTACACATCGCAGGAGCGGAGGCCGGCGCGACGGACCTTTATCTCACGTCATGATGTCGGCGACACGAGAAGGAATGGCATCGAGTTGCCGCAACGCCAGGACGCTTGATGTAAGATGGTTCAGGAGACGGATGTGATTCCGATGCTATGGAAGAGGATCTGGAACGCCGTCATGGCAGGTGTCTTCCACGCGCACCGCTACTGTCCCATGTGCGGACGCATCATGCAGCGCGTGCCCGCGATCGAGGAGCGCTACGTCCGTCGCTCGAGAAGCTATCCCATGGGATCGCGCGACATGGGACGATTCGGAGGGCGTGTGCCAGCGCCCGGCCTCAGGACGGTCGAGAAGGTCGAGGTCACGCCGGTCTACGATGTCTGCGAGGCGTGCGGCGTCCGCATTCGGCAGGGAACCCTGACCACGAAGCTCACGTAGCGGTCGCCGCAGATGTGCGGCTATGTTTGCTGGTCCGCATCGTCCGACGATGGAACGTAGAGGATGACGTGCTCCGGCAACCACGTGCTCCCCGCCCGGGTGTAGTACCGATCGACCAGTGTTCCGTCCTCCGATCGTTCGAAGGTCTGGCGAAACTCCACGGCTCCCGACGATTGCATCGCAACCCCGACGAGCGTCAGGGTACCATCCATGATCGCGGCCGTGCCCGTGCCGTGTGCCCCGTTGTTGCAGAGTTGCACGAACGCGACCGTTTCGCGAATCCGGTCCCAGTAGAAGTGCGTTTCCATCTCGAATCCGATTTCGTCAACCGTCTTCAGCCATCGCACGACCTGGCCGGAGAGTGCCAGATCCCATGTGATGGCATGTTCAAACGGCGGTGCAGGCGAACTGGTGAAATGGCCGATCCAATCCGTTCCGAGAAACGGGAAGAATCCCGCCAGCGGCTCGATGGGGCACTCGTCCGAAGCCTGCACTACCACCGCAACACTCAGAAGAATGATCAGAACGGTCCTCCAGCTTGTGCGCATCATGCGTACCTCCCACTGCGTAACGGGCCGGTGATCCCTAGCTAATCTGCAACCATGTCAGCCAGAACGTCCTGAACGGCACGCAGAATTGCATCGGGCGCGTCCGCGGGAATCATGTGCCGCACTCCCTCGACAACGATCAGCCGGCCGCGCGGCGTCTTGCGGGCAAGCCCCTCGTGGACCGAGCGCCAGATCGTGCCGCCTGGACCGAGCCAATCCGTCTCGCCGCAGGTCATCACGCGATACGGCAGGTCCGCCGGAAAAGTAGTTCCCTTCATGATCTCGAACTTGCGTCTGACGCCGCCGTGCATCATCCGTATGTCCGCCCGTTGCTTCTTCGTTCGCTCGGCTTCGGGGATGACTTCGAGGCTGTCCGCGTTGTTCATTCGGTCGATCACGTCAACGCCGGCTCGCTCGACAAACTCATGCGAAAACGGATCCACGAACACGAGCCCACGCACGCACTCAGGGTGCCTGTCGACGATCAGGCGAATCAGCCATCCACCGTAGGAATGCCCCACCAGGAGCAGATCGTGATCGAGCTTGAGTCGACGCAGGCCGTCCATGAGCCACTCCAGCTCCTCTTCCATGTCGTAGGGCGTCTCCGGAAGGTCACTCTCCCCGAATCCGGCGCGTGAGTACGCAACCACCGTCGCGCCCGTCTCTGCCAGAAGATCCGGTGCCAGATCCCCCCATTGGCTGAGACTCTCGCCGCCCCCTGACTCGAGAAGAATCACGTGTTCGGCGCCGCTCCATACGCTGAAGTGCAATCTCACGCCCGGAGCCACTTCGAGCCTGTGTTGCGTTGCTTGCAGATTCCCGTCAGCACTCGTCATCCGCATCTCCTTCCAACATCCAGGCCAGTGTGCCGTTCGTCTGTCTCGTCACCGTCTCCCTGTCGCCCGCCGGTGCGCTCGGCAGCGGCGGGCGATCTCGCGGATGAGGCGCTCGTGCGCATCGATCTCTCCGAGGGTGTCCCATCCCCACAAACGATGCGCGGCGTCCAGTTCGATCACCCGTCGCAGCTCCGCGCGCGCGAGCCATTGCTCGAAATCCCGGATGCCATCCGCAACATCGATGAGGGACAAGTCGGCACCCTCCCAAACGACGGCGTCGGCAACGACGACCCCAACGGCAAACGCGGCCGGCCGCCAGTAGGGGGACATGTCGATGACGGCGGGTGGGCACTCGTCGCTATGGAGCACGTTCCCGCCGAAGTCCCCGTGAATGAGTTGCGGCACAACCCCGACCTCCCGGAGACAGCTCGTCAGCAGTTCCACTGCGGGAGCAATGCGAGGATGAGGGTCGAATGCGAGTTCCCCCCAGATCGCTCGATCGGCCATCGTCCACGGATCCTCTGCCCTCACACCGTCCATCCACCGCGGACGCTGGACGAAGGCGATCGCCTCGTGGAAGCGAACACACAGTTCGACGGTTTCCGGCCATCGGTCCTTCCGATGCTCTCCTGGGATGTGCTCCCACGCGCTCCAGCCCTGATAGACGAACCTGCCGTCGTCCGTGCACACCGGCCGCGGAAGCCGAAATCCGTCCAATGGCGTCTCCAGGCAGAAGCGGGCGATCCAGGCGGTGCGTTCGTCATCCACCGCGGGCTTGAGGACGACCGCGCCGGACCGAACCGCCTGTCCCTGACCGCCTTCCAAACGGACGGGAGGATCGCCCGCACCAAACGCGCGCAGCACCTCCTCGGGCGGTTGCTTAAAGGCTCTCCGTTCGGACATCATGCCCTTTCGCTCGCTCGATGGCCGGTGTATCCGAACACCTGGAGGCACCACGAGACGATCACAGGAGGCTGAGGAACTCCGTCAGCGCCTTCATCAATGGGCCAACGTTCCAGCTCTCCAGGCCCAGGGAGTGATCATGGCCTTCGAGCTTGACGTGATAGCCGTTCGACAAGGCGTCCAATGCGGTCTTCACGTCCTCATCCGGCATCAGCCCTCCTGCGCTCGGATCGCCCTGGATCAGGAGCGTGGGACACGTCGTGCCCGCCAGCGCCTGCGGCAGTCCGACATTCTCCATGTACTCGCGCGACCGCCCGTCCGCGGACAATCGCAACGTCCCGGCGTCGATTCGTCGTAGAGACTGCGCCCAGACATCGAGCGCGAACCGGCCGACTTCAGGACCCGCCTGACCTTGCGCAGACTGCCGCCACGCGTCTGCGACACCTTGAAGATCCGTTTCCAGCGCTGCGATCTCGCACATCGGGCGGAACGGTGCACCGGCATCCTCGGGCAGTCGTTTCACGTATTCCTCGACCGACAACGGCGAATCGGCAATCACGACCGCACGAACCGATTCGGGGTGCTTGGCCGCAAGGTTGAGCGCCACCCATCCTCCCAACGAGTGCCCCATCAGAACGGCAGGCGCTCCGACAACATCCCGCAAGAACGCATCCGCGTCGTTCACGTAGTCCTGTGGCCAATACTCCCCCGCCGCTGCACTCGAACCACCGTGGCCGCGATGGTCCACGGCATAGACGTTCCACTCTTGAGTGAGGAACGGCAGGATTGGAGCGAATTGCTGCCAACGACCGAACCACCCGTGGAACAGAACGAGAGGATCGCCTTCGCCTTCGCTAACCGCGTAGTTCAGCGTTGTGCCATCGATGGTGATTTCCTTCTGTTTCAATGGGTTCCTCCGCTTCGTGCGCTCGACGTCGTGCGCGTCCGCCTCTCAACAGATAGACTCCGCAGGCCGGGAGTCTGTGTGCACATGGTAGGAGATTGCACTCGAAACCCCAAGCAACGTAACCCGCACTTCATTCTCGGGCCCGTGAGAGCTGTGGCCGCCCGGCGGCGGCAACTGAGGAGGCCTTGGAGTCGGGGGGCCACGGGCGCGCAAGCGGCGAGACAAGAATCTGATGCACGTGCGGAGAAGCACATGCCAAACGAGTACCTACGGATCGTGTCAGAACACAGCTGGATAGACTACGTCGGCCCCGATCGCCTCCATGCGGAAGTCACCGCAGACGTGATTCAGGATGCAATCGCAAGCCTGGTCACGTATATGGCCCTCGACAGGCCGTTCCCAACCATTCATGCCATCCTCGCTCCCGATCGCAACGCGTTTGACAGCTTGATCGCCGACGTCTTGAGGGTCGAGATCGAGCGGCCATCGGACCCCCGTCGAATCGCGCAACCTCAACGGACGGATGTCGTGTTTCTCTCACCGTCCGTCTATGCAACACAGTCTGCGTACGAGTACGTCCCTATGGACTACCGGCGGATGGTGCATCACGAGATGGTTCACGTCGTTCAGGAGTACCTTTCACCAAACATCGAGACCTCGCCGTTCTGGTGGGACGAAGGCCTCGCCGTCTACCTCTCCGAGCAGTGGCAGTACGAAAGTCAGTTTCGTTTCCGCGAGCCCGTCATCGCGGCGGAGCAGGAGAAATGCATCCCTTCGCTGGCGGACATCGAACGCGACCCGGCGTTGGCCTACGCCTTCGGCTGGACGCTGGTTCGCTTCATCGAGCAGCAGTGCGGCCGAGAAACTGTTCGTAGAGGGATTCGGCAGATGGCGGACGGGGACGTGTTCGCCGCCATACGTCAAGCCCGCAATTGCTTCGAGCGGGATTGGCAAGCGTGGCTCCTGCGCGGCGAGGCAACGCGCGCTTTATCCCCTGCAACCGATCCGGCGTAGACACCGGTTCTCCGGGCAGAGGCCGTTCGTGGAGCCATCCGAGACGCCACCTTCCCCGTAGGTTGGGACGGTGCATGACGTTGCCGCGGTGTGCACTTGAGAGCTGGCGTTCCCGAAACGGCCTCGCCAAGTGCCGGATACAGGTGGCGAAACGGGATTTATCGACAGATCCGTTTTTCTCGAACATGCGGGATGCAGCAACTGCTCTCAATCACGGTTTGAACCGTATAATCTGCTGAGGCTCTACCGTTTCGTTCTCGAATTCTGAGAATTTCACCTCTTGACAATCGGTGCCTTTCGTGTCAGAATTCAGAAAATCGTTTTATCGTCTTGAGTCCGCAAGGAGGTGGTTATTCAGAATCCGTATATCCCGTTTGATAGTCGATTTGTGCAAGTACTGCTTAGGTTTTTAGGAGGAGGCAGGAGGTAAAATGCTCGTGAAACGATTAGCTATTTCAATCAGCATCATGGTACTGGTCGCAGGCCTGGGATTGGCCGCGTATGCAGATGATTTCCCGATGCCCGACCCGTTGTCCGACAATCCGGTGATCGCTTTCGTCGGCCATTCTCTGTCGTCAGAGTCGTGCCAGCGCAACGTTCAGCAGTTTGAGATCGAGTGCGCAGAGCGCGGTTGGACCGCCAGGGTCGAGATGGCCGGAGGCGAACTCGGACCCCAGCACGACATGATGGAGACGCTCATCAACGCCGGTGTCGACGCCATCATTCTCCAGTACGTCCACGTTCAGGGTCTAACGGACGTCATCGCCCAGGCCCGTGAGCAGGGGATCGGTGTGTATTGTCTCGATACCGAACCGATGGACGGTTGTATCGTGAATGCCACGATGCCTGGCGGTATTGCCGGTGCGGAGATGGCCTACTATGGTCTGAACCGTCTCGGAAACGTTGGTGGCGTGGTGTTCCTCAGCTGCAAGTGGCACATCGTGCGCCGCCGCGCCTATGCGGCAGAGCCGGTCATTGTTGATTTCCCGAACATGGAGTCGCTCGCCACAGAGTGGGTCTCTCAGGAAGATTACTCCGGAGATTCCTACAACTTCATGAACGACTGGCTGACGCGATTCGGCGATGACATCGACTGGGTCTTCGGTGGCTGGGACACGCTCGGCATGTTTGCCGCGAAGGCCGTTCTCGATCGCGGATACACGTCCGACGACATCTTCTGCACCGGTGTCGACGGTGGAGCCGAGGCGTTCCGCCTGATTCGAGATCCGAGTGAGCCGTTCGTTGCCACGTACGCACAGCCGTTCGAGCAGTACTGCCACACCCTCATGGAGGTCATCCAAGAGGTCCAGGGCGACGGCATTGCACCGTACAGCGCGGACTCGATGGTCCCCGCATCCAAGGTGATCTACTGCAAGGGCGCACTCGTCACAGAGGAGAACTGCCCGCCGACCGGCGTGTCAGTCCACTCGCTGTTCGACTATTACGACCCGACCGCGGGAGACGACGCTTGGTACAACTGGGGAGAGCCGTACCAGATCTAGTCGGCAATCTGTAGGCGTGAATCGCTGCAGCAGCTTGCCGTACCGAGCTCACTCAGGGATTGCCTCGGCTGCTGCAGCCTTCTATCAGATGACGTACGAGAGGAAGAACGTATGCCCACCTCGTTCGTGCTCGAAACCAAGAACCTGACCAAACTGTTTCCGGGCGTAGCTGCCGTCAATAACGTCGATTTCGACGTACGCCCGGGAGAGGTGCATGCGCTCCTTGGAGAAAACGGTGCCGGAAAGAGCACGTTCTGCAAGTTGCTATCGGGCGTGCACCGTCCAACATCCGGCGAGATCCTGATGTCCGGGAAGCCGGTGACGTTCCGGTCCCCCCATGACGCCCTGACGACGGGTCTGAGCATGGTATACCAAGAGCGGAACCTCATTCCGTTTCTCACCGGCGCGCAGAATATCTGTCTGGGGCAGGAAGAAACCAGGCTACGGGCGCTGATTCACGATGCCCAGACGGAAGACACGGCCCGTCGCATCCGGGACCGCGTCGGAGCCCATGTACCTCTGGATGTGGAGGTCGAATCCCTGCGACCGTCGGAACAGCAAGTCATCGAGATTCTCCGCGCCTTATTTCACCACCCTCAGTTGCTCGTGCTTGATGAACCTACGGCCAGTCTGACGCACCAGGACACCGAGATGCTCTACGAAGTCATCCAACGCGTTACGTCCGAAGGCGTCGGCGTCATCTTCATCTCGCACAAGCTCGAAGAGGTCTTCCGCATCGCCGACCGCGTGACGATTTTCCGTGACGGCGTCAAGGTGACGACCGAGAAGGCGGCCGATCTTGATCGTGCGGCATGCATTCGACACATGACGAATCGCGAGATTGGAGAGCTTTATCCCGCACTTCATGCGACTCCCGGGGAGGATGTCCTCTTGGAGGTCGAAGGAGTATCGGACGGCAAGAAGCTCCACGACATCTCGTTTGCGTTGTCTCCAGGAGAGGTCGTTGGATTCTACGGACTGGTCGGCTCCGGACGGACGGAGCTGGCCGAGCTTCTCTACGGGCTGACGCCCAAGGCGTCTGGCGTGGTTCGATTGCGTGGCGAGGAACTGGACGTTCGCCATTCCGGTCAAGCGATCCGTCATGGAATCTTCCTTGTGCCCGAGGACCGAGCGCGGCACGGGTTGTTCAATGCGTTCAACCTAAAGGAGAACCTGACGTTGCCCGTGCTCGATCGGTACCTGAGCAAGCTTCGCCTGATCGACATGCGGGCTGAGTCCGTCGGCGCGAAAGAGATCGCGGACAACGAAGAACTGCAGTTGGTCTACACCGACATCCGACAAGGAATCAGCAGCCTGAGCGGCGGCAACAAACAGAAGATTCTCATCGCAAGATGGCTGGCACGCCGTGAGGACGCAGCGGTGATGATCCTCGACGAGCCGACGCAGGGAATCGACATCGGTGTGAAGCACGAGATCTACGAACTGTTGCGAAAGCTGGCGGAAGAACACGGGCTCGGGGTCATCTTCATCTCATCCGAACTCGCGGAGGTCATCGGCATTTCAGATCGTGTCTGCGTTTTCAAGAACGGGACGATTGTCAAGGAATTCTTGCATGACGAGATCGAAAGCCAGGAGCAGGTTCTCCGCTGGGCGTTTTAGGGGGCGGTCCATGAACACTGACAAACACGAATCAAACGAAGCAAAGCGCGAGGATGCGGGCCGCTGGAATTGGCGGATGTTCCTGGTCAAGTATGGCCTGTTGATTGCCGCCGTCTTGATCTGGATCGTCCTCTCGGCACTCCAACACCGTTTCTACAGCCTGATCAATATCTTCAGCATCATCCGCCAAGCGAGCATCATCGGCATTCTCGGGCTCGGGCTTGGCGGCATCGTCATCAACGGCGATTTCGACATGTCGTTCGCCGCCAACACGTCGTTGGTCGGCGTGATTGCGATCACGATGATGATGAACGAGGCGAATCCTCTGCTCATCTTCGTCGTCGGCATTGCATTGGGAACGGCGATCGGATACGTCAACGCGCTGTTGGTCGTCCGCGCCCGCATTCCGGCGTTCATCGCAACGATGGGGATGATGATCTTCCTTCAGGGGATCGCAAAGTACGTGACTGGAGGGGCGGAGATCTATCCGCTGCACGTCCCTATGTTCTACAAGTTGTTCGGAAGTACATACACGTTCGGCGTCATACCGAACGCGGTCTTCACGTTCGCCATCATCGGGTTTGCCGCCGTGATCTTTTACGGGTACTCCCGACGCGGGCGGTATATGTACGCTTCCGGCGGCAATCCGGATGCAGCAAGCCATGTCGGACTGAACGTCCGGATGAACCGGACGCTGGCGTTCGTCATAGGCGGATGTTTGTCCGGCATCGCCGGATTGCTGTTGATTTCGATGCTGCGTGCGGCCAATCCGTCCATCGGACAGGGTTACCTCTTCCCGACCGTCATTACGGTCTTCCTGGGAAGCCTGTTCCTGAAGGGCGGCGTGGTCAACGCACCGGGAATCATTCTGTCGGCTGTCTTCATGGCAAGCTTGAGCAACGGATTCACCATGATCGGACTTCCCTTCTATGCAAAGGACATCGCCCAAGGGCTCATTCTGGTCATTGCGCTCTTGGGAATCTGCGTTCTTGGACGCCGACCGATGAGGGATATCAAGCTGTAAGCACAAACCAATACGCACGAAGACCTAAAGGAGGTCATTCAATGATCAAAGTACTGTACGCTGGCGATGAAGTAATTCTCGTGACAACCTACTTGAAGGGGATGAACGCTTGGACGGATGGCGTCGTCCACGGAGAAGCTGACCATGCCCTTCAGGCACTCAGAAGCGATCCGGAAATCGAGGTAGACTATATCCCCACGCATAGCGCACAACGGGACTTCCCCTACGATTTCAGCAAGTACGACGTAGTCATCGTCAGTGACATCGGCACCGATACGATCATCATGTACGAGGACCGTTTCCTGAACTGCCCGATGGGCAAGAACCGGCTGGGCGCGCTGAAGGAGTTCGTCAAGAACGGCGGGGGCATCGCAGGAATCGGAGGCTGGATGTCCTTTGGCGGTATGTTCGGTCAGGCGAAGTGGCACAAGACTCCGTTGGAAGACGTGCTGCCCGTTACCTGTCACCCGTGGGATGACCGCGTTGAGCTTTCCGAAGGGATGATTCCGACGATTGTTAAGCCCGAACATCCCATTGTGAGTGGAGTGGATTGGAAGAACGCGCCGATTCTCTTCTCCGGCTACAACGAAGTCGTGCAGAGGCCGGGCAGCGAACTGATCGCTCAGTACAACGGCGATCCCATCATGGTCGCGGGGACATTCGAGCAGGGTCGAACCTTCGCCTTGGCCACCGACTACGCGCCGCACTGGGGCCGCGGTCTGGTTGACTGGAAGGAAGGGTACACGAAGTTCCTGATCAACATGGTGAAGTGGCTGGCGAAGAAGGCATAGGTCACTGAACTGCCGAGCAGAAGGGGGAATGATGAAGAAGCTACTGAATACGCCGGACCGATACATATCCGACATGATCGAGGGGATCCTGGCAGCCTTCCCCGCTCACCTGAAGGCCGCTGCCGTATCCGATCGAGGAACGCGAGGGCTTGTCGTTGCGAGCGCGCCGATTGAAGGAAAGGTCGGCATCGCAACCGGAGGTGGGTCAGGACACCTTCCGCTCTTCCTGGGTTATCTCGGAGCGGGGCTGGCCGACGGAGTCGCGATCGGTGACGTCTTCTCGTCCCCCTCTGCTCAGGAGATGCTTGATGTGACGAAGTCCATTGACGCCGGAGAAGGTGTGCTCTACCTGTACGGCAACTACGGCGGCGACGTCATGAATTTCGACATGGCTGCCGAGATGGCCGAGATGGAAGGCATCCGCGTCGCAACGTCTCTTGGAATGGATGACGTTGCATCCGCTCCGCCGGAGGAAAGGGACACTCGCCGAGGCATCGCGGGCATCTTCTTCGCGTACAAGCTTGCCGGCGCCAAGGCCGCTCAGATGGCCTCGTTGGATGAAGTCAAACGTATCGCCGACAAGGCCGGTGAGAACACGCGAACCATGGGCGTCGCGTTGTCTCCGTGCACGATTCCCGCCGCTGGCGTTCCGACGTTCGAGCTCGGTGATTCGGAGATGGAAATCGGGATGGGGATCCACGGTGAGCGTGGCGTCGATCGCGGCCCCCTCAAGAGTGCGGACCAGATTGTGGACCAGATGCTCCATCGTGTGTTGGAGGATTTGCCGTTCCAACGCAACGATGATGTCGCCGTGCTTGTCAATGGACTGGGGGCCACCGCGCCATCCGAGCTGTACATCATGTACCGAAGGATCGCAGAGATCCTCAAGGAGAACGCCATCCACGTTCATCGTGCGTTTGTTGGGGAATACGCGACATCCATGGAGATGAAGGGAGCATCCATCAGCCTGCTTCGTTTGGATGACGAGCTTCGTGAGCTTCTGGATGCGCCGTGCCATTCCCCGTTCTTGCTGCAACAGGTCTAGTAGGCCCTCACCCCGGCGAGGAACGCGCAGCATCGCCCACCTCGCCGGAGTGACGCTGGATTGGACAGGAGGTCCATCGTGTCACCGCAATCGCTCGATGCTGAACAGCTCCGCTCGGCGTTCGAGTTCATCGCCAAACGAATGAAGGAGAAGAGCGAGGCATTGCGCCAGTTGGATGCGGCGTGTGGAGACGGCGACTTGGGAATCACCGTCACGAACGGTTTCACGGCCGTGGAGAACCAATTGGCCAAGCTGGCCGGAGAGCCCCCCTCCCGACTGCTGCGAACACTGGGAATGACGTTCAACAATGCCGCGGCGTCAACATTTGGCGTCTTCTTCGCCACCGCGTTCATGCACGCAGGCAAAGCCATCGACGGATTGTCGTCCGTCGATGCGAGCCACCTGCCTGGGATGATGCGTGCGGCGGCGGAGGGCATCATGGCGCGCGGTCGTGCCAGTGTCGGCGACCGCACACTCCTTGACGCACTGGTTCCGGCGTGCGATGCCGCAGAGGCAGCCGTCGCCGATGGCGGAGGGCTCGAGATCGTTCTCGACGCGGCCGCGGACGCTGCTGGACGCGGTGCGGAAGCGACCCGCGAACTCACGCCGAAGGTCGGCCGCGCGCGGTGGCTGGGTGACAAGACCAAGGGCGTAGAGGATCCGGGCGCAGTGCTGGTTGCGTACTTCCTCGAAGCCTGTCGTGACGCCTGCAAATCCCTATAGGAGGAAACCGCCGTGGACATCTTCATCGATACAGCCGACATCGCAGAAATCCGTGAGGCCTGCTCGTGGGGCATCGTAGACGGCCTCACCACCAACCCCTCACTGATACGCAAAGCCGTCGAAGCACGGAAGCAGGATCGAATCGACATGGCCGACTACATCGAGGAGATCTGCCGACTGGTCGACGGCCCGGTGAGTCTGGAGGTTATCAGTCTTTCCGTCGATGCCATGGTCGAAGAGGCAATCAAGCTTCACCGTCGTTTCTACCCGGTCCGTAAGAATGTCGTCATCAAGATTCCGGTGAACACGAATGACGAAGACGGCCCGTCACCCGGATTCGAAGGGCTGAAAGCCATCCGCGAACTCTCGGGTCAAGGGATCGACGTCAATGCGACGCTCGTCATGACTGCCGAGCAGGCGCTGCTTTGCGCCAAGGCCGGAGCGCGATACGTCAGCCCATTCATGGGACGCGTCGACGATTATCAGCGCACCCTTGCCGACGCCTCATCCCCGGCGGATGGCAGTGCTCTGCAAACGGGATGTGTGCTCGTCGAGGGCATTGCACACATCTTCAGGCACTACTCGTTCAACTGCTCGATCATTGCCGCGAGCATCCGCAATGTCGCTCACGTGCGGTGCGCGGAGATGGCCGGCGCGCATATCGCAACGATTCCGTTTGCCGTTCTGAAACAGATGACGGCACATCCGAAGACCTCGGAGGGCATTCGGCGGTTCGCCGATGATGTCGTGCCCGAATACTCGCGCCTGTTCGATTCGCTCACTGTCTCGTAGAGGGAGGCTCTGTCTGGTATAATGCGGAGTTAACATCAACAAACTGCATAATCTGTTTACATTGGGGTTTTGCGTATGACGAAGAAGGGATCGACCATCAAGGATGTTGCGCGCCTCGCCGGTGTTTCTATCGCAACGGTCTCCAATGTCATCAACGGAACCCGATTCGTAAGCAACGAGCTTCAGCAGCGCGTTCGCCAAGCGGTCGACGAACTCGGGTACCGCCCGTCCGCCGTCGGGCGTGGGCTCCGCAAGGGACGGAGCCATTCCATTGCCGTCCTGATTCCGGATCCACGCAATCAGTTCTTCCAAATCGTCGCACAAGGGATTGAGGAACAAGCAGAGCGCCACCATCACGACATCGTGTATTGCAACACGCGAGACGAACCGTCGCGAGAGCGAGCATGTATCACAGCGCTCACAAGCCACGGCGTGGATGGCATCATCATCGCCCCAAGCCCGGGGGGGCGTGACAGCATTCGTCCGATTCTGGAAAGCCACCTGCCCACCGTGCTGGTCGTTCGGCAGATCGAGAGGTTCGAGGCGGATCAGGTGTTCGCCGACAGCATCCAAGGCGCGTACCTGGCCACCGAGCACCTGATCAAGTTGGGGCATCGAAGGATCGGTCTGCTGACCGGTGTGCTTGAGATCCAGACCTTCAAGGAACGACTGTTCGGCCATCAGAACGCATTGCTCGATCACAGCATTCTGTTCGATCCCTCGCTGGTTGTGGATGCCTACTCTCATATCGAGGAAGGATGCGAGGCCGCGAAGCATCTCCTCCAGCAAACGGACGTCACCGCACTCTTCGCCACCAACTATCCGATGACGCTGGGCGCGTTGAAAGCCATCGGAGAACTCGGGCGGGACTGCCCACGCGAAGTGTCCTTGATCGGATTCGATGACCTTGATTGCGCTGTCGTACTCAAGCCGCACCTGACGGTTATCGATCAGAAACCCTACGAGATCGGCCACATGGCGGGCCAGATGCTCTTCGAGCGCATCAATGCGCCCCTCAAATCGCAACCCGAGCCACGCACGGTGAAGATCGCACCAGAACTGGTCGTTCGGGAGTCGACGTCGGAGTTGATCTCCAAGGCAGACCACCAATAGCCTGCTTGCGTAGTCTGGATCGCGTTTCCGTTCATCGTGTTTTGCCTGTCCTGAGCCCTCCATCCCGGGAAGCCCAGTCGTCCGAATCTAGACGCGATGTCCCCTGGTGTATTGTCATTTGCTCGACTAGTGAACGAGCAATCCAGGTACTATCGTGGCGAGTGCAGCAAAGACGAATCACCCTGCGAGGAGGCAGAATATGAAACAAGGAACCGTACGGAGCATCTTCATCGCCATGCTGTTGGTTGGAGCGCTTGCGGCCACGACGGCTGCCGGACCGCGGCAATACGAGGAAGTGTCGCGATCGTTTATCGAATCGGGGCCGACGCCGGCCTATCAACACTTCGCCGGGCCGCCGCAGAGCGCCATCTTCACCAACGTTTCCGGAGGTGCAGCCGTCGGACTGCGCATCACCTACTCATCTCCCGTCCCCACCGCCGCGGGATACGGGATGCTCGGAGATGTGTCGCTGCAATCGAATGAGGGCATGATCGTCGAGTTCTCCGGGGACGTTCCCGCCTATGGAGGCGTCTACATCACGTGGGACGAGGTGGATGCCAAGGTGCTGGTCGCTCGCTGGATCATGGCTGACGGCAGCACGTTCCCCGTCGATCTGCACCAGCCATTCGCACGCATGCGAGGAAACATCACGCAATCCATCGAGCTACTCATGAACAGCGTGCAAGTCGAGACCATGGTCGAACTGGACGCTCGTTCTTCGACTACGTCTGACGGAACCGAGATCGTCCGGTATCAATGGGTGTGGGACGACGGCTTCATCCAGGAAGGTCCCGTTGCCGAACGGACGTTGACAATATCCGTGGGGTTCTCCGATACACCGCCCGATGTCCTCGCGACCGTGACGCTGACAGTCTGGGCGGCCAATGGCACGACCTCATCCGTTACAAGAGAGATTACGATTCCCTGGATCGTCCAACCTGTCTGACGCCGCGACACTCGCTCCTACGAACCGCAGCCCTCATGCTTTGGCGGCATGAGGGCTGCTTCATCACGCGTCGATCTCCCCGCGTCTCTAACACATGGCCCGCGCCACATGGAGGAACCGTGCGTCACGGCTTCGTTGCCACACGGCAGATACGCTCCCTCACACCGTCTTTCTTCGGGTGATCTACAGGTGGCGCTGGATCGGCACCGTCGCCCGTTCGAATTGCAGCGCCACGTTCGCGGGTCGACGTCCGAAGCATGCATCCAGTCGTTCGTGAAACGCCACGAGATCCAAATCGACATGACGTTGCACAATCGCCTCTGCCGTCGGCAGGTATCGGATTCTCGAGCCTTGTACATCCACGACCGTCATGCCGTCGATTCCTTCGACCAGGAGCTCGACAGCCGCTGCGCCGGCTTCCATGCCAAAGTTGACATCGAGTGCCGATGTCTGCCCACATCTCACAAGATGGCCGGGTGTGATCGTGCGGATCTCCGGACGCTCGTAGATCGAGCCAATGAACATTCCCGCGGCTTTCATGGATGCCTCAATCTCCGGATCTGACTCCAAACGACGTTTGAGTTCGTTGCGCACGTATTCGCCGGCGCCAGCCAGCTTCTTGTGCCCAAATGCGTCAACGCCTGCAGACTTGTCGACAATCTCGGCACCGGATGCATCACGCAATCCCTCTGCAACGACAATGAGATACGTGCCCGCATGGACGTCGCTTCGCCGGATGCGCTCGAAGTAGCGCTGCTTCATGTGCTGGTAGACGATATCGAAATCGACAGCGATCTCCGGAATAAGGATGGCATCAGCTTGCGCCGCGATGCCTCCTCGAAACGCCGTGTGCCCTGCATAGCGGCCGAAGACCTCCATGATGATAATGCGGTTGTGCGTCTGCCCTGTCGTTTTCAGGTCCCGCGCGTAGCCTGCGATCCGGCTGATCGTGGAATCCGCGCCAACAGAGTAGGTCTGAAGATCGAGGTCCATGGTCTTGGGCGCGTGCGCACACCGGATCCCGTGCGCTGCCAGGTCTACCATCACGCTTCCGGTGTCATCCCCACCGCTGATGACGAGCGCATCGATCTTGAATTTCTCGAGTCCTGTCCGGATTCGCTCGTACTTGCCCTCGTCGGCGATCTTCTTGAGCTTCACGCGCGAGTGTCCGGCATCGGAACCGGCAATCGTGGCTTCCACAGTCGCCAGTCGTTCGGGCGTCAACTCCACAAGCTCGTCGTACTCAAGTAGGTTGTACAGCCCCGCGTATCCATGGGGGATGACAAACGAACGCAAGCCGTGATGCGTCCCGGCAAGTGCAACTCCCTTAATGATCGCGTTTAGGCCGCCGCAATCTCCTCCGCTGGTGATGATCCCGATTCTCTCGATTGGATCGGCCATATCTACTCCTCTCCGGTTGTTGGGTTGTCGAGCGAGAACGCATGGACCGTCGTCGTTTGCGTGCGCGCAAACGCCCGTGTCGGCCCCACGGCCCTCTGAACGGAGATCCTATCTCAGATTGCCCGCTGTGCAAGCGTCCGCCGCACGATGGTGTCAGCGCGATCCGCGCGCGATCAACAGTGACCCTACGGCGTCAGATTGCTCACCACTCCTGTACACCCTTGATGATGTAGCCGCCGGACTTCTCGTCCTTTTCGAGCTGTAGAATGCCGTCCTTGCCCGCTTCCTCGAGCAGCTCTCCGAACGAGCGGAAGCCAAAGTATGACTCACTGAAGCCCGGCTTTCGCCGCTTCAGCGTCTGTTTGATCATCGAACCCCAGATGCTCTGGCCTTCCCCTCGCTCCTCGACGAGGGCCTCGTACGTCTCGACGACGAGGTCCCAGGCCTCCTGCTTCTTGTCCTCGACAGATGACGCCGGGGCGGAACCGTTCTTCTTCGCCTCCGGTTTCTTCGTCGTAGGCTTTCGCGGCTTCTTCTTCGGCTCCTTCTTGCGCGTCACATCGTCGTAGTAGATGAACTCGTCACAGTTGGCAATGAGTAGATCCGATGTCGAACTCTTCACCCCGACGCCGATGACGGTCTTGTTGTTCTCGCGCAGTTTGCTCACCAACGGCGAGAAGTCGGAGTCCCCGCTGATGATGACGAAGGTATCGACGTGTTCCTTGGTGTAGCAAAGATCCAGCGCGTCAACGACCATGCGGATATCGGCCGAGTTCTTGCCCGATTGACGTACGTGCGGAATCTCGATCAGCTCGAACGATGCTTCGTGCATCGGCCGCTTGAAGTCCTTGTACCGGGCCCAGTCGCAGTAGGCCTTCTTGACGACGATATTGCCCTTGAGCAGTAATCGTTCGAGTACCTTGTTGATGTCGAACTTCGGCAGTTCCTCTTCTCGGACGCCGAGTGCGATGTTCTCGAAGTCGCAGAACAGCGCCATGCTGACGGTATCCGCTGCGTGCGTCATCGCCGACGACGCCTCCGATCGCCTGGTTGGCATAGTTCCCCCTCACTTCCTTGCGTTGTCCTCATGCCACGGTAATCCCCGTGCGCGAATCGTTCAAGTCGCGTTACGGCGAACCCGGGTCTTCCTCGCCGAATTCGAGCGGCGGGCGGCCCGCTTTCCGGCGCATCCAGTCGATACTGCTCGACACGCCCTTGCGCGTCACGACCCATTGCTGAAGCCGACGCTTCCCCGGGTAGTCGAGCAACATCGCCGCAATCAGGATCGTCAGCAACCCTTGCCCCGGCAAGACGAGCATCAGCACGCCGAAGAACAGGAATCCGAGCCCTATCAGGTTCTTGACGACAACAATCGGCCAGCGTATCCATCCGAAGCGACTCCGCGTCTTCCGCCCGGATCGAGCCGTCTGGACGAAGTAGTCCGAGGGAAGCCTCGACACGACGATCGGCACGGCAACCATTGCCAGTCCAAGCATGATCGCCGAGAACAGAACGATCCACCAGACCGCGGCGGCAGGAATTCCAAGTCTTGAAAGCATTCCCAATGATACACGCTGCTCGCCGGGCAACCGCTCACTCGGCTTCGCCGGAAGACTGACGCAGCACCGCACTGGCGACCGCGATGGTGAGAACCACGAACACGAGCACGCCCGCCAGACCGACGGGCTCTTGCCATGGATCCAGCCCCTTGACCATGATCGCACGCAGTAGCCGGTTGGAGTACGTCAACGGAACCAGGTAGCTGAGCGGACGCAGCAAACGCGGAATCGCTTGAATCGGCCACATCATTCCCGAGAGCAACACCGAGGGCAGCAGGACCAGCGGGAAGAACACGATCGCCTGCGACTCCGTTTGGGCAAGCGAGGACAGCAGCGTTCCCAGTCCGACGCTTCCCACCGCAAACAGAATCGTGCAGATGAACGCCCACACAATCGCACCGTTGATCACGAGTTCGAAAACCAGCTTCCCGATGGTGAGCACAATCAAGGATTGAGCGAGCGCAATGAGTCCGAACGCGATGACATAGCCGATGATGAACTCGGCGCGTCGAACGGGGGAGACCCAAACGCGGGAGAACGTCCCGTCGACCTTCTCGCGGACGACGGACAGTAGCGTCAGCACCGTGCTGATCAGCATGACGACGAATCCCATGATGGCCGGCGCAAAGCTGTCGATGAATCGGATCTCAACGCCGTATAGCTCGCGCGTCTCGATGTCGACAGGCCCGCCCTCTCCCAGATCCATCACGGCGTCGGCAAGCCCCATGCGAACCGTGGACGCAATCTGGGGATCGGACTCGTCGAGTGTCAGATCGATCGTCCCTTGTGCACTCGTGGCCACGCCCATAGCAAAGTGTGCGTAGTACAGGCTCGTGAACTTGTCAGGGATGCGGATGACGGCGGTGTATCCTTCGTCGAGCAAAAGCCTCTCCGGATCATCGACCGCCTCTAGCGCCGTGATGTCAAAGGCGTCGTCCGCCTGTAGGCTCTCGAGGATCGATGCAGTGAGGTCTGTCCCGTCCTCATCGACAAACGCGATCCGCACGTCGGTGATGTCCCCAGAGAACGAGTACCCGAACAGGACCATGGCCAGCGCGGGGAGGATCAACATGAAGGCGAGCACACGCTTGTCGTGCCAAATCTGCCGAAGCACGCGCTCGGTGACGGCTCGGATGCGATGCGTCCTCATCGTCGACCTCCCACCGGCTGTGCCTTCGTCAGGACCAGGAAGACGTCCTCCATCTCCGATTCGTCACGTCCGCTGATCCGCGAAGCCATTACCCGAAGCGCATCGGGGGTTCCGTCCGCAATCAGATGCCCGCGTTGAATCAGCCCGACGCGGTCGCACCAGGCGGCCTCATTCAGATAGTGTGTCGACAGCAGGATCGTGCGGCCCACGGAATTCAGCAGGTGGAAGTGATCCCAGAACTCCCGACGCAACGCCGGATCCAGGCCGATCGTCGGCTCGTCCAAGAGCAGTGCTTCGGGCTCATGCAGCAAAGCGCACGCCAACGAGAGCCTTTGCTTCTCGCCGCCGGACAGCCGATCGGCACGCTGGTGCAGGTGCCCTTCGAGCTTCATGAGATCGAGCAGTTCGCGCGTTCGTTCCGCGATCCGCGGCCGCCGCATCCCGTAGATCTGGCCGAAGAAGAGCAGGTTCTCTCGGATGGTGAGGTCTCGGTAGACGGCACGCTCCTGCGGCATGTATCCGAATCGATGTTCGATCGTCCGCCGCGCATCCGGCATTGGCGCGCCGAGCAATTCCGCCCGCCCTGACGTGGGCGTTGCAAGCCCACTCAGCATGCGGATCAGCGTCGTCTTCCCCGCCCCGCTCGGTCCGACCAATCCGTAGATCTCGCCGACGCCAATGGACAGCGAGATCCCGTCAACCGCAGTCAACGTGCCGAATCGTTTCGACACATCGTAAGTGGCGAAGACACGCCGATGGTCAGTCATTCGCTGTCTCCGTTTCCGGGCGATCGAACAGGGTGGGTTCGACCCCTCCATTGACCGCCAGTGCCTCGTACCGAATGCGGCTTCTCAGTACGCCGTCCTCATCGTAGGTTTCGAGCGCACGTGCGAAGTAAGCGACATCATCGACGTTCTCGACCTCGAGAATCCGAAGGTCCACCAGGAGATTCCCGTCGACATCGTAGACTGTCCTCCGTTGAGGAACGAATGTGCCTCCATCGACCCAAAGCTCGATCCACCCGTACACGGCGGCATCGGTCGTCGCCCGACCTTTCATCTGATAGATATCGTTCTCGTTCGACAGGAGCGTGAAGTCATAGTCGTCGAACTCATCTTCGACGTCTCGAAGGAACTGCCGGAAGACCAGCCAGGGTTGCTCGGCGGTGGACAACTCCGACAGATCCTTTTCGTACCACGTGTCCGCCGCGGCAATGTAGATCCACATCTCGTTTCCGACGACCAACGTGAGGTTCCCCGCGAGGTAGTCGGGCGCAAGGTACTCCTGACGCATCCGGTCCGGTTGAAGCAGCGACAGCCGGATCTGTTGCGTCAACTGGACTTCGTCGTCCGCGTAGGTCTGTACGGTGAGGTCGGCAGTCAAATCGTCGAGGGTCTGGGCGTTCGCCTTCATCCGGTCAAGGACCTCATCCGCCGTCGTGAGCGGCTGCGCAGCCGCCGACAACGAGACAACGACGCCTAGCCCGAGAAGGAACATCAAGACCGTGTTTCGGTGATTCATGAGAACTCCTGTTCTGCGATGTGACGTCGTCCCTCGTCGGTGAGCAACGACGTGTAGTAGATCATCTGAAGGCTTTGGAACAGGTCGGAGAGCAGAATGCCGGTGCGCAACAGCACCGAGGGGGTGAGTACCGCGCTCACCGTTCCCATCAGAAGGGTCGTCCAATGTTCGGGGTCGATGTCGCCGCGCAAGTGGCCGTCCTGCTGTGCTTCGCCGATCAGCGCAGACATTCGACGCAGGCGTTTCATTCGGATCGCATCGATCGTCTCCCAGAGCTGCGGGGCAACCGATTCGACCTGATTGATGAGTTGCTGCTGGATGAGAGGAATGAACTCACTGACAAAGCGCAGCGACTCCTGAATGCGGTCGATCGCCAGCGTCTCGCGTTCCAGGATTCGGTCCCAGCGATCGAGGTGCTCCTCGATCAGCGAGACCACGATCGCTTCCAGCAACGCGTCCTTGTTCGGGAAGGCGAGATACAACGTCTTCTTGCTGACGCGCGCGCGCCGAGCGATCGCTTGCGTGGTGATCGCACGCAACCCTTCACTCGTTAGGATCTCACGACCCGCATATAAGATTCTCGCTCTTGCGTCCATTTGCGTTTCGAGGGCGACCTTTAGATACTGTTTTCGTACTCTTGGTATCCTACGCCACATCGCTCAACGTGTCAATGCCCCCTCTTTCGACCGGTTCGGTGCGTGCCCCACACCTCATCTTCCCGACTACGGCCAATGCGTGATCCCGGATTCATTGCGCGGTTGCTCAAACGGGGTACCATTCGGCGAGGTGAAAAGACTATGAGTGATATGCGTCAAGCGATGCAGGACGTCAAACGCGCAATGGGCGAGTTGACCAAACAGGTCCCTGATGAGATGAAGTGCTTCACCAATTTCATGGGCACGGTTCTCCAACCGGGCAAGCTCGATCTCAAGACCAAGGAGCTGATCGCCCTCGGGATGGGACTCACGTCACGGTGCAAGTACTGCATCGGGATCCATACCCAGAAGGCATTGGCCGCAGGCGCGACGCCGGAGGAACTGTGGGAAGTCGCGACCGTCGCCGTGATGATGGGTGGTGGCCCGGCGATGACCTACGTGGCCGAACTCCAGAAGGCGCTTGCCGAGTTCGCCCCGAAGGCCGCCTGATCCCACCGTACGACCTACGATCGGATGGGAACCCGGGCGTTGCGACGTCGAACTGCGATGCCGCAACGCCTCGTCTGTTTCAGTGGCGGTGAGAGATGATGTCAGCTTCGAACGGGAAGCTGCGAAGCAGCCGGCCGTGATCTCAGAACGCGCTCGCCAGCTGTTCGAGTGCAGCAGCCGTCGTTGCCGTCCGCTTCGACCTCGCCCAGTTGACAACCGCGGTGCCTTTGACGGCTCCGTTCTTCGCGTCAACGAGCTTCTTCATCTGCTTCAACGCCCGATTCCCGCCCATCCATGGGTACGGGAACTGCTGCGTGACGAGACAGGCCGTCGGCTTGCCCTCTAGGGAGTCGATCTCCTTGAGGTAGTCGTTCATCACGGGACAAAGGGAGAACGCTTCGACGTAGGAAGCGAAGACCATCGCATCGTACCGCGCGGCGTCCGGCTTGGCATCAAGCTCAAACGTCTTCGTCTGCGGTGTACGCTCCCCGACAACGGTCACTCGTTCGATCACAGCTTCGTGACCCGCCGCAACATAGCGATCCTTGAGTTGCTCGCAGACGTCCAACGTGTGTCCCGTCTGCGAGTAGACAATCAGGCCGATCTTCATCTCACACCTCCGGTTGCCATTCGCAACAACGCGAGCGACGCGCTGAGCCATCATCCATATCTCCGGAGTTACCCACAACCCTAACAGTTGAGTAGCATCATGCAACGCACCTGAGAAGGAGTTGAGTCGATGCGCCCTACCACACGTGCAGGTTCCCTATGGTTCATCTGCCTCTTGCTTGCTCTGGCCCCCGCTTCCGCGGTCGACGCTTCAGGAAACTTGCTTCGGAATCCTGGATTCGAGTTCTCCCTACTGGATCAGGATGATGGATTGCCAGCGCTGCACGGCTCCTTGCAGGAACCGGCGTACTGGTGGCCAGGACAGGGTGATCCCGGACAGTGCGCGATGTTCCTATGGGATACAACAGTGCAGCCGAAGGCCGGCGAGCGAACCGTCAGCGTCTCCACAGAACTGCAGAATCCATCGTGCAATCACTACAACGCATGGAACAGCTACGTGGCGTGCGACGCATTCGCCGGCTCCAGTGTGACACTCCGCGCCTATGCATACCTTGAGCCCCATGAGGAAGCAGCCGTCGAGTTTAGAATCCATGCATTCCGCGACGGCGTGGCTGTCGGAGCGCCCTGCGGCGGTGCTTCGGCACCGCTCCACGAAGCATCAGACTGGGTTGAACATGCCCTCTCCTTCCGTGTGCCCCCCGAAGCAACCCATCTCATGGTGCAGCTCGGAATCCAGGGGACAGGGTCGGCGTGGTTCGATGAAGCAATGCTCGTTGTGGATGAAGACGCCGGCGTTGCGACAGAAACATGGTCGGAAGAGACTGCCGATCCCCGTTGCATTCACGTTATGGAGGTTGCCGAAGTCGATCGAGGCACATTCTCGTCTCCCACGGTACCTTGCCCGGAGAAGGAATGGAACATCCTGATGTATGCGGCCGCGGACTTCTGGAACGGCTACGCTCCCATGGAGGACTTCGCCGCCGATGTACAAGGGAATGCTGCCGTGAATGTACTCGTTCTTGAAGACCCGTATGGGACAGGGGCTTCGATCTGGCATGTCCAACGTGCAGGGTACCAGGTTGAACTCACGCCTTTGCATCGACTTGGCGAGCCCGACATGGCAGACGGCGAGACACTGGAGAGATTCCTCGCATTCGCCAATGCATGGTACCCTGCAAAGCGCACCCTACTTCTTCTCTACGGCCATGGGCACGCATGGTGGGGCACCTGCAACGATGATTCCAATGGCAGCATGGTTGCAGGGACCGCTGTTCGGGATTGGCTCAGTCCTCCCGAACTGGCTGCCGCACTCGAGTTTGCGGGGGGAATCGATGCCCTGATGTTCTCCGCACCATGCAATGCATCGTCTCTGGAAGCTGCGTACGAAGTTCGATCCCATACCGACCTGTTCGTTGCGTCCGAGGAAGGGAGTGGGTATACGCTTTGGCGCGATGCCGTCGGCCCCATCGCCTACCTTGTCTCCAATTCCCCAGACGTCTCCCCACGCGCGCTCGCAGAGGAAGCAGTTGCTGCCATCCGAGAAGGCGTTCAGAAGATGATTGATGCAGGCAGCCCATATGTCGAGCATCAGTGGTCCATCGCCGCCACGTTGACAGGGCAACTGACGAACGTGGGATTCGCATTGGATGCATTCTCATTGGCTCTTCTCGCCGCTTTGCCAGAGCAGATGAGCGCCATATCCGCCGCTCGAGCCCGGACAGAGCAGTTTCGATCCGGCGAACTGGTGGACATCCAACACTTCGCTCGGCAGTGCCTCGGTATCCCAGAGGTGGCTGATCGCGCAGCCGAGCTGATCGACACGCTCAAGCGGGCAATTGTCGCCCGAATCGCCAATCCGGTCGATCATCCCGAGTCCGGCGGACTCTCTCTCTACTTCCCGGTGTATCAAGAGGAGGCCTCTGAGAACGGTGCCGTGTGCGATTATGGAAACGCTGGCCATGTCTACTGCAACTACGGACTGGACCTCATTGAGGCCACGCATTGGCATGCATTCCTGGAGTCCTACTTCGGACAGATGGATCCGTAGCGCTGGTCGATTGCTGATCGCGCCCGCGATATGGACGCAAGCGGCACGCGGGCTCAGGGACTACTCCGAAACGGCGGCCAGCGCCAATTCGACCATCCCCGTGAAGGTGCGTTCGCGCTCCTGGGCGGTTGCCGCTGCGTGATTCACCAGGTTGTCGCTCACGGTGAGAATCGACAGCGCCTGGACGTCGAACTTCGCCGCCAACGTATACAACCCGGCGGTTTCCATCTCGACCGCGAGCACGCCGTGGGCTGCCCACAGTTTCCACGCCTCCGGATCGTCGTCGTAGAACGTGTCCGACGTGAATACGGCGCCGACGTTCATCGGGATCCCGGCAGCAGACCCGGCGTTGTAAGCCGCCAGCAGCAACTTGAAACTCGCTGTCGGGGCGAAATCCATGCCGTCGAAGCGCAGCCGATTGATGTGCGAATTCGTCGACGCAGCCATCGCTAGAACGACGTCCCCAATCTCCAGATCGGGCTGCAGCGCGCCGCATGTGCCGACACGAATCAGCTGCGTAACACCGTATTCGGCGATCAACTCATGCACGTAGATGGAGTGGCTGGGGACTCCCATGCCCGTACCCATCACGGAGATGCGCTTCCCCTCATATGTGCCGGTGAACCCCAACATGCCGCGCACCTCGTTGAAACAGATTGCGTTCTCCAGAAACTCGTCGGCAATGAATCTCGCTCGCAACGGGTCGCCGGGTAACAGAATCCTCTCCGCGATCTGACCGGGTTGGGCGTTGATGTGGATGCTCACAACGGACCTCCTTGCAGCCTCTCTAGGGTAGCTGGCTCCGTCGCCCGTCACAACTGTCCTGCCGGGTCCTCGCGCCCGTTCGGGCAACACGGTACGCTCTAGTC
>Ga0272441_10003939_pt1 | contig 27583 bp, 40 predicted proteins | sample SSMProp6N_FD_193582 | JGI IMG/M metagenome (GOLD analysis project Ga0272441, IMG submission 193582) | Marine sediment archaeal communities from Little Sippewissett salt marsh, Falmouth, MA, United States - SSM-Prop-6N | ecosystem: Environmental > Aquatic > Marine > Wetlands > Sediment ... | reverse complement strand
TGCCAGAGATCGACCGCATGTCCACGCCATCGGCGTTTTGCAATCGCAATATGACCGCGTGCCCGTCGTCGGCCTTGCCCAGCGAAAACGCCCGCGCAGCATCTAGGTCCTTGGTCATGCTGCCTGTGGCCTGCATGCGCACCACATCATCTACCTGTGACATAGCCTCCATGGCATCATCGCTAATGTTGTACAACCCACGGTAGACCTCGTCATACTGTTGCTTGGGCGCCTTGGCCAGCGCAGACTCGAATCGTGACAGATTCAGCTCCAGGTCGTCCATGGTGGCGCCCGGCTTGAGATCCTGCAACTTGGCCAGCGCCTCGTCCATGCGCCCGGCTTGTGCCAGCCTCAGATTGGTGGAGTAGCCCGCCTGCCAGTCTCTAAGAATCTGATATTCCTCGTCGGTCAGGTCACGCAGCCACAGCCATTCCTCGTCCGACATCATGTCCACGGCCAGGTTGGTCGGCTTCCGGCCGAACAGCTTCTGCGCCCTCTTCCACTCAGACCAGTCAAAATCGTCCGGGTCCAGGCCTGCCTTTAGATGGGCCGCATACTTGGCCGCTTCGTCCGACATAATATCGTCTGCCATCTTTATAGCCCCGCGCATCTCGGCCGGCGTCATCTCTGACCAGTTGGGCATCCGTGCGGACTGCACGCCACCGGGGGCCTGTTTTGCAGCCTGCGGTGCCGAAACCGCCTTCTTGGCAGCGGGGGCATCGAAGATATCTCGTACTTCATCGGGCAGGTCCTCCGGCAGGTCTGCCACCCGGTAGCCGGTGCTGTGTCGGCAGCCGGGGTGCTCCAGCCCCGACATGATGCCACTGGGGAACTCTTCGTCATTGGGTATCCACCCTGCGGCCAGATCCTCCTTGCAAGCATCAGACGTCCTGTCATCGTTCGGCCCGGCTCTGCGCTTAAGCATCGGCACGCCCACCGACTCGATGTCAGATATCAGCTGCGATTGGCCGGCCTCGTATGCCTCGCCCATCTCGGTGACGGCAATCAATTCTGCTCTGGATCTGATGTGCCTTGGTGCGGTGCCCCGGCCCGCAAAGTCGTCTGTCAGCGCCTTGATAGAGCGGCCTACCTCTCCATAGCTATCGCCCTCGGCCAGGCCATACTCTACGAGCTGGCGCACACGCTTTTTGGTGGTCTTGTTTACCTGAGATATCGTCCTGCCGGCTCGCTCTTCTGCCCACTTTATAGCCTTGGGGTCACTCATGTTGAAGGCATTCGACAGGCCCAGGTTGTTATCCAGATCCTCATACCCAGCAGTGTATCCGTTCAGCACGCCACCCTGGGCAAACGCCAGGCCCTCGTCCCGGGTCACTTCTAGTGCGTCATCGATCAGCCCGTCCAGCGATGGCAAGCTAACCTCCATGAACGCGCCCACATCGGCCTCTGCGAACGACGCCCACGTGGGGAACGTGCGCCGCATTTGGGTCTGCGCCTCGGCAAAATGATGCTTGATAATGGGCAGCCTGTCCAATATCTCGGCCCCCTGGCGTTGAAACCAGTCGGCAAATTGGCGCTCTAAAGCCTTTACCGCCCGGGTCCTATCCCAAGCGGATGCGGCCTCATATAGTGCCACGAAACATCGGGTCAGCTCTGCCGTATTAGGCATCGTCCTCCTGCAGCTTGCGAATTGCTTCTACGAACGCCTCAGCCATGGCGCCCACTACCTCAGCCCGGTCCTGCTCCTGGCCGGCTGCCATCTGATCAATCGCCCCCTGGAGACTGCCCACCATGTCGCGCATGTTCTGCGCCTCTGGCGACTCGCCATCCGGGAACATCCTTTCCATGATCTCCTCAATGTCCTTCTCACCAAGCACCCGCAGCAGCGCCTCAGCGCTGAACTGGGCATCCGGGATCAGTGGCGATGCGGCCACAATGGCCTCCACGGACTCCTTCATGTCCCTCTCTACCAGGTCCGGGAACGTCACCGACACGTGGGGGTCAATCGGCTCTCCCATCTTGTCCGGGTCATCGCTCGTCGTATCTACACCCCAGACAAATTCTTCTTCGTTCCAGTCGCCTTTGGCCCACCCGCCGCTCAGGCCCTCCAGCTTGTGCTCAGCCGCCACCTGGGCCACATACTCCAGCAGCTCCTCCCACAGCATTTGCCACAGGCGCTGCCGGTTGATGCATCGCAGTTCGGTCGGCCTGTCCAACGATTTGGCCGTAGCCAGCGTTCCCACGGACACATCACCAAAGAACGTCTCGGGCCAGCCAGTAGCCGCGCACACCTGCAACAGGATTCGCCTGCCGTCGTCCGCGCTGGTAGTCGCGCCAGCTGTCTTCATGGGCCTAACCTGCACATCCTCGTCATGGATGGCTGCCGACCCAGTAGCGGGAGATGGCGCCCGTTGCCCTGAAGATATGCCCGAATCCAGTTGATTCTTTAGGGCCGCCCTCGCTGCCGCACTGCCCTTCTTGACCACGTCCCATGCAAAGCGAGCATAAGAGCGCACGATGGTCGCCCAGTCGGACAGGAATTTGTTGTGCGCCCGTGCCCAGTCCTGGGCTGCGTACAGCTCCGACACCCCAAATTTCTGGCCCCGTACCCGATTGACACTGACGTGGTAGATTGGCGTGCTCCAATCCACTGGGATCGATGGCGACGATGCGTCGGGCTTTATGCTGGCAGGCTTGTTCGCCGGCCGATATCTCCAGTCGGGCAACGCCTCCTGCTTGCCATCCGGCCTGGTGCGCACATAGTACCATGGCTCTTTCCGATCCTCGGGGTTGCACACCACGTCCTCAATCTCGTCAAACGGCACACACCGGACACGCACCCGGCCCATGGAATTGGTGAATATCCTAATGAATATGTTGGCGTCGATCTTCAGGTCCGTGTTGGTCTCGGCCATGCGCAGCACCGTGGTTAGCTCGGCCTCATTCTTTTTGTCTGACAGGAACTGCTGCACAACAGCATCGACACCTGGGTGGTCTCCCTTGATGGTGATGCCCAGCCCGAACACATAGTCCTTCTCTAGGAGCACTGCCCGATGGATTAGCGGATTCTTCTCGTAGAACAGGAACGACTCGCGGCAAATGGCGCGCAGCCCGTCCCTGGAGAAATCGCGCATCGTGGCACCAGATCCGGACTTGAGCCAGCCCTGATCCTCAATCGCCAGCTCTAGCTCGGCAACAGCCTCCTGCATGTTAGCAAGCAGCACCGCATTTGTCTCTTGTGCCTCTGATAACTTGGCGCTTAGGCCTGCCACTGTCTCGCGCTTGGGCGTGTCTCCTGCCATTTCTCCCCCTATGCCTGTTTAAACATGGACCGCGTCGGCGACCCGTGGCACTTCTTGAACTTCAGGCCCGACCCACACGGGCATGGCTCATTCCTACCTGGCTTGTTCGCACCAGTGTACAGCTTCGACCGTAAAAAGATCCCGCGCGCACTGGCCCTGCGCTTGCTGCCTGCCCGGCCCGGTTTGCCCCTGTATATCATCGACTCTTTACGCCTGCCACTAAGGAATCCACCTCTCATGCGTCACCCCTTCCCACCTCGAACCTCTCCCACCGATACATCATGTCCACCGGCATCACCATCGAGAATATGTGCGGCCTGTCGTCTCCTGGCACCGGCCCCTCGGCCACCACCAGGTAGACATCGCCCACGGACGTGCCCCGGACTAGCCGCCGGGATAACACTCGTTTCTCCTGTAGCTCCATGCCGTCCTCCTATCGATGGCGCAACAATCGCCAACGGGGGCCTAAAGTCGTACCTGGCCAGCCCGCCGACTACTGCCATTTCCGCACGACGGACATTTGCACCGCGTGCTCCTTGCAGAACTGCCCCGCCGGACCCCAGCCGCGCTTGTGCCTGCACTGGTTGTTGTGCTCGCCCACGCCGGCCACACATCTGGTGACGACCTCACGACCATCTCCATTCTTGCCATATTTCCTAGGCTCGGGGTTGAACAGCCTGCCCTCTGCCGGCGGCCTGCCATCCACAGGCGTGACTGACGGCGCCCCCTGGGACCCCTTGCTGTTTATGTTTGCCGTGATTCCCTTCTTATATGTGGTCATGCTGCCGCCTCCTCTGCTATAAGTCCACGCCAGGCCTTGTTGTGCTCAGTGCCCCACAGCAACATCGGCCACCGCTCTGCCACCTGCCTGACGCAGAGCTTGGTGTTCTCTGTTAGGGCGCCGGAACTGTGGGCCTCTGTAACCGCAAACGCCAGCACGGCACCGCACAGCGCGTCCGGGTGCGGCAGTGGGTTGCCATCCTCTGGGATCGGCACCTTTTGGGCCACGTCCCTGGCCGCCTCTAACATCGCCACGCTCCAATTGCTCATCCTTCACCTCTAATAGCTAGATATCTCTTCTGCCAGGCTGGCCACCACGACCTCCCTGGTCTTCAGCGGCGCCGACTCCAACGTGTGGAACATGTAGCGCACGCAGTCCGGCATCTCGTCGTCCTTCTTCAGTGGCTTGTCGCTGGTCACTTCTCCGGTGCCAGGGTCCGTCGGCCTCTTATACTTAGAGAACTGGTCCACCGTGCTGGGGCATTTGCCCCGCATGATCTTCCATCGGTCAGTGCCGATCACTTCCAATGTCGTCTCTATGCCGGCGTTAACCGCGTTGTTCGCCTTATAAAATGGCCCCAGCCCCGCCTGGATCAGATTCAATATGTCGGTCTTGCGAGCCGGGTCATACATCCACCCTAGGAAACTGCCCTTGATCTTTGGGCGCATCTGGTCCGCATGGGCCTGTGCAGACCTGGGGTCCGTGGTCGAATACTCGTCATACTGGTAGTAAACGCCCTCATGCCACGCCATAAACACAGCCCCGTAAAACAGCCCCGGGTCAACAGTGGCATAGGACGGCCAGTCGTCAGGTATGTCAAACGGCTCTACGTACTGGTGCGTCCCAAACGTCGGGTAGATAAGCCCAGCCGGCTTGCGGAACAGCCCACGATAGCGCATATCATACAGCCAGGCCGGCAACACACGCTTGGCCCGGGCCATCTCTTCTGCAGAGTACATGGGATTCTCGGTGCTGTCAAACTGGATCACATCGTACTCGTGGTCGCCTTCTTCCCATGGCCTGAACACCTGGTCGTAATACCAGCCCATGTTGGTAGGATACCCAGTGAACAAGACAGGCGCCGTGTACAGCCCCACCCGGCTCTGGATGATGACCCAAATCAAGGCCGGCATCTCGCTAGGCTCGTCCAGCCAGGCGCCCCGGGCGTGAATCCCCTCGATTCGGTGCGGTTTGTCACCGGACTTGAAAAACACCGTGCCGCCCGTCGGCAGTTCGTACCTGCCCTTCTGCTCGTGCCAGTGTCCCTGCAGTGGCGTGCCATCGAAGTGCTCCCGGAATAAAGGGATGAGTGTGTCTGACGCCATGGCATAGGTCCGGGCCACCGCTAGGTACTTGGCGCCCTTCCCGACACCCCGCGCTACATCCCCCGCTATGAGGTTGTACATCCAGATTGGCCCCCACCACGTCTTGCCACCGCCTGTGCCGCCCATTAACGCAATGAAGCGGGCGCTGGAATCCAACGTCCGCTCCTGGTGTCGATAAGGCACGACCACTTTGCTGGTCGGTGTCGCTACTCCGGTGGTGATTTATCCTCCTCAATGTACTTCTGCCAGTAAAAGGCCGGCCCACTCGGTCTCTTGGCATGTTGCGCAAACAGTGGCGGGAAATATGTCGCCCGCGCGGCCTCAGAGACCAACTGCGCCATCAAGGCACTGGGGATCAGGCCCACCTCGTCAAGCCACACGCCTGGTCTGGCCATTTCTCTGCCTCCTAGTGCCATGAGTGCACCTGCCCGCCACAATATTTACATTTCCTCAGCTTGCGAAACGACGACAGCAACATGATGCCCAACCCGACCTCGCACGCCTCGCAGTACCGCATGTGCTCGCCCTCTAGATTGTTGTGCCTGGCGCACCGATCTGCACGGTCCCTGGCCGCCATTTCCAGGCGCAATTCCCGCCTCTCCCTGGCCGCCTCTAATTCTGCCGCCAGCGCCTTAGCCGACATTGCTGGCACCTTAATAGACGTCATGGGGCGCTGCCCCCGCGCCGGCCGAACTCTCATGTTCTCAGACATGGCGCACCTCCCGCTTAAACTGGAACGCGGTGTTCTGCACCAACTCCACGGCACGCTTGGGGATGATCAACACCGGGATGGGTGGCAGCTTCTCACCATCGACCGTCAGCGCCATGTTTAGCTCCAACACCAGCGAGTCACCCGGCTCCCCGTGGATGCCGATGTCTTCAGTAATCCTGCCATGTGGCACCCCGTGCTTATTTATCAGTTCCAGCTCCAGGATTTCGATAGTGCTGCCCCGGCTGGTCCAATTGTGCGTGGTCAGTGTCTCGGGAATCGCCTCTATGAACGCCATGGCCCTCCGTCGCCTGGTCGCCCGGAGCTTGGCCCGCAAGATTGCCATCCTGACTTTGATCGATGGATACCGGCATAGTACCCCCAGGATACCTCTTCCATGGCCCTGATTTCTATCACACACATCGACATCCCTACGATTCATTGTCCTCTCCTCGTGTTTCCTCGGGCACGGGGGTGCTGCGTTGGATAACCAGCGGCCCTACGACCACCACAGGCCCGTCCGTCTTCTCCAGGTCAAGCCCCATTAGCTTGGCCCGGCGCTTCATGATGCTAATCACTGCGGCGATGGCCTTGTCGTCTCCAGACTTCGCCTTGGCCCAGATGCCGTCCAACATAGCGTCCATCCGGGTGCTCTCTAGATTGCGCAGCTCCTCTGCCGGTTCTACATCCACCCGCTTCAGAGCCATCATGACTGCGGTGTACGCTTGGGGGGCGCCCGCATATCCGAGCTGGTCTGCAATAGCCTGGAACGTCATGCCCGTGGTCCGCAGTTCAAGAGCTTGCGATTGGCGTGCGCGGCCCTCTAGTCTGCGCTTGCTCGTCTTGCTCTCACCTGCCATTGTGGACCCCCATGTCCCAGGCCTGGGGAACGTTGGGCGTTCCCGCCATATAGAGTATAACCGACCGAAGTATCATCCGTCAAATACCGCCCCGGAGCATCGACCACAGCATGGCCAGAGCCAGGATGCACCCTACAAACAGCACGCCGCTAATCACTGGGCTGCTACTCTTAGACATTTAAACACACCCCCTACGGTGTCACGATCTCTTTGGAAGCCGGCACTACCAGCTTTGGCGGCTCGTCTGCGCCCTGCACAGAGAGCATGACTGGCTGCTGCGTCTCCGGGCACATGCACCAGCAGTTGTAGTCGGGGCTGCCATCTAGGTCGAATATCGGCAGTCGCGCATGGGTCTTCCCGCACCGCACGCAGTCCACTAGGTCTAGGAACATTCTGACCGCGGTGTCTGCCTGCACTATCGTAGTGGTGCCCTCCGGGAAATCCTCGCCTATCAATATCTCGACCCACTCTCCAGACCTGAAATCCAGCGCCTCGCGCATGGCCGGCACAAACCCGCTATCGCCCGGTTCCCCGGTGCCTGGCGTCACCCGCACCAAACGCAACATCCTCAGATATGGCGCCTCCACCTGCTTTCCTTCTAACACCGACACCGTGATACCAGGCGCCTCCTGCTTCGGTTCCCTAGCTTCCATTGCCAGCCTCCCCATCTTTCCCTAACAGCCACGCCATGTCCCTGCCGGGCACCTCGGCGCCAAATGTTATCCCCAACATCATGCCATATTGCTCCATGTCTCCGTCACACACAAGCAGCATTTCCAGCATGGCCGACATCCCAGCCTGCAGGAGTGCCAGCTTAGTATAGACCTGGTGCAGCTCTGCCCTGGCATCCGCTGCCTGCTTCTCATATCCGCTAGTAAACCGCAGACGAGTCAGCAGCGCTGTGGTGACCGGCACCTCGCGGACAACGCGAGATATCTCACTCTGTAGGTTCGCCATCATCCACCTCTTCGGTTGGTCAGGCGTCACGCTCGAATGGTTCAAATTCTGTCGATCCACATTCGCTACACGTATACAAGCGCCCATCTTCTAGTTGCTCGCATTCTGCGAATGGTCTTCCACACACACATGTACCCATCATCCACCTCCAATGCGGTCTATTGCCTCTTGAGTTGCATTACGATTTCAAATGCCTGTCGGCATCGATCTACATCAAACATGCCAATGTGACATTCCTTTCGATCAATGCCTAGTTCCTCAGCCAACCACCTGTAAGCTTCGTTTCGCGTCATCTGCTTTGTCTTCCATAACGGATCAAACACGCGATGCACATCTTGTTTGGCGCGTCGAAGCTCTGCGTTTGCTAGGCGACCCAGCGGGTTATGCGCTTTGCTGCCCCTGTGCGTACCAACGTAGGCGTCACACAGTGTGCATAGCCAAAATTTCTTCTGGTACAAATCAGGGCGCGATGGATATATCGCTTTGCCATCAACCAACTCTGCTGGTCTGTGGCAATATGGGCAGATGACTTTCATGCTCCTCCTTTGACTAGGGCGCAAAGAGCTTCCAGAGGTGGCGTGCCAGCAACTAATGCGTTAGCAACTGCTAACTTGCATTCCTCAATCGTCTCCCTGCGCATGGCTTCGTCGGCACGAACCACCACCTCGACGGTCGGCTCGGAGGAGAGGGCTACTTGGGCTTTCCCGAATGACGGATTAGCCCAACCTCGCAACGCGCATACTGCCTCGTATGCTCTTGATCCTTGCGGGTTCGTAGCAAATGCAGCACCGGATACAACATCAAAACGCCGCACAGTCTCAATGCCAACCCTTAACGCATCATCCTTCTCGGCAATGGCAGTCTCTAGGGCTGAGAGTTCTTTATGTAACTCCTCAATTTCCTCCATCCGCAATGCCTCTTCTTCACTATATGGAGTTCCGTCAATCTTCATTCTGCCTCCTCTGCGAAATCGTCCAGCGACATCGGATGTATCCTGCGCGCTGGGTTGGCTTTATCCACCAGCCCCGCATCGCGCCCGCGCTGGAACGTTAGCCGGCCCTTAAATGCGTTAATCTTCAGCACCCCCAGGCCTCGGGCACCAGCCAACCTCAGCAGCCTCAACTCCTCACTGGTGCGTATTAACGCCCCAGCCTTGAATAGGGCATCGATGTCCCCCACCAAGTAGTTACGCATGTTGGCCTGGGCCAGCTTCGCCTCCTGCAGTTCCTGCTGCAATGACGAGTATGACGAACCGCCTCGGGCGCGCTGTAGGTACGCTTGGGGGCAGTTGTCTGCAGCAACCTCCCCGTCCATCGACTTCAATGGCGCCCAGTCGGTGTTGAACAATAGCTCTATCTTGGAGTATGGCACGCCCTCTGGCCATCCACCAAATTCCAGCGCCCACTCGAAGGCGTCAGCTACCTTGCCCGCTTTGATAGGGTCCCACCCCAGCGACGACACGTACTGGTCAAACTCGCCGCCCTCGGGCAACATGTGAGATCCCAGCCTGAGATCGTGCATCATCTGGCCGACCAGGTTGTCAATCACCCCGATGGTCTGCAGAGACTTCGACGCCAGCTCGGCCGCCCGTTTCACCCACCGCTGGTAGAACCACAAATTCTCCTCGGGCACCAACTCGCCATCCAGCGTGCGCACCACCATGCGCCCGACATCAAGCACCTCGCCATCGTCGCCGACATCGGCAGGCTCGAACTCCACCCACAGCAGCTCTGTTTGATGCCTGCCATGGCATTGGTCACACGCCGCTGCCAGGTTAGGAGGTTGATTCTTCCAGTGGGACACAGGCAGCCCGCCTGCACCCTGGTGGTCTCTGTGTGCCACCTGCGTGGCCGGCTGGCCGCCGCAAAAGAACTGGCACTCCCTATGGTCTCTTTCCATCACTGCCTTGCGCACCTTGCTGCTCAACGACATCCTGCTTCACCTCCCAATTTGAACACGATTCGTACCCCAAAGACCATGTCTGATCCCACGGTGGAGAATGATGCCAGCAGCACCCCTGATACCCAGCCCGTGTCTCCCTAACGAATGAAAAATGCCTACAGGTTTTACAGATCGCTTGCGCCATGTCTCCTCCCCGTACTAGTGTGGTATGCGTGCCTGACCCCCTGCCTGCTTAGTTTCGGCTTGCCCCGCGCCGGCCTGTTCTCTATTATGCTGCAGATATCTTTAAACCGATACACGTGCGACATCCTGGCGCGAATCTCGGCCTCAGTTGGCCACGCGTCCAAACTGTCGGCCCATTCAACTAGGGCAGCTGCACGCCCACGCTCTTCTGGCCTACACGGCGCGCCGGGGCCTGGCAGAGTGCTCATCCATTCGCGGGCCGCCTGCACATCCTCCCGACGATAACACTCCTGCTCGCGGCCCCGCCTGGTTGTAACCACTTGCTCCCACCCAAATTTCTTAGCTATTATGCGCACAGTCTTCTCGTGAACATTCAGACGCTGGGACGTTTCGCGCATCGTGTATAGCGGTTGATTTATCGCTAATTTGCGCATGGCTTGCCCCCTATTCGGAAATCGGCGCAGGTGACGGCCACTATGGTGCACCGGTGCCCCCATCGCGATATCTGCCGCTCGCCATACTTGGCCACGATTTCCTCTACGGTCAGGTTAGACGAGACCGCTATAGGCCTGTCATCGCGATACCTCCAGTCCAGGATGCGCGCCAGCTCCTCAAACGCAAATGGTGTCTCCCGCTCTTGCCCGAAGTCGTCCAGCACCAGCAAGTCACAGTCGCCACATCTGGTGGCAACCATCTTCTTACCTGGGTCACTCAAGCCCTCGCGCAGTGCGTCAACCAGGTCCAGCACGGGCCAATATTCTACCCACTTGGTGCTGCCCATCTCGCTCTGCGACAACGTTGGTCCCTGGTCGCAGTCTGCTTCGCTGTCTGCCTGCTTTGCCAGCTCACGCAGGCTCGGGACAGGAACCATGTCTGCAGGCTCTGTGAACGCTGCCGCCTGTGGCCGCATGCCGGCAAACTCCTTGGCCAAGGCAGCCATTAGATGCGTTTTGCCGGTGCCGACCTTGCCGAGCAATATGACCCCCCTAGAGGTTCCATCGACCACGGCCCTGCAAGCGTCCATGGCCAGCACCAATTCCCGCGTGTAGGCATCAAAATTGTCGAACGTACAGCCAGAGTATGTGCGCCCCATCTTGCCACCGCGTATCATGAGGCACCACCCTGCACTAATCCAGCGTACTGGCTAGCCCCCTGGCCCTGTGTCGTTTGCCCAATGGACACCTTGCTCCTGCGCTTCGGCATCGGCCTACCATTCTTATCCCACCTGTGTGCGGCAGCCAGGTATCCTGGGAACTTCTCTTTGCCGAATAGCGTTTGTGGGCGCAGGAATGGGCACATCTCCTCGTTGTCGCCCCACTCAGCCACTTTGTGGTCGATGACCAACCGCGCATCGTCGAGAGAGACACCTGCCTTCAGCCTGGCGGTAATTCCGACGGGGCTGGCAAACCTCTCTGCCCCTGTCCTGCCCGTTGCTGCGTTCAGATATTCAAGGATGTCATGCGCGCTTTTTTCTACCCTCGTTTTTGAACTTCTACCCTCTACTCCACTCCCCGAAGGTACCCCCCCGGTATCGTGCTCACTCTCCGAAGGTACCCTACCTTCTACGTGAGGTACCCCCCCGGCGAATATCGGCCACAACCGGCGCTCTACTGTCTGCTTGTCATCTTTGATTTGCTCCCGGCGCAATAGGCCGGCATTGACCAGCGCAGAAACAACATTGGTGATGGTGCCGGGGCGAACGCCCAGGCCTCGTGCCAAGAATGAGTTTGATGCAAAGCAATATCCGCGCTGCCCGACCAGGCCCATGATCCTGCCCAGCACTAGCTTCTGTAAAGGTGTGAGTACGTCACTAGCAGCGACTGCCGGTGGGATTAGCGCCCAACCTGTCACTGGTGTCTGATCCAGGGTGGTGGGCGAAAGATCTTGTGTCATTACATACCTCCCTACGAAAAGGTGGTGGGCGACCGCATCCGCTCGTAGGATGAGCCGAGGAGGCCCGCGAAGGGCCGCCCACTACCAAAATTTTATCCTGCAGCCTGGTGTGGCTGCAAGGTCGCTATATCCGCGTGTCTAGCTTCCATTCGATGTACTCCTTGAGCATTCGCGCCCACACCATGCAATCGCGCTGCACCTGCTGGCCGGTCAACTGAAACACGCGCCATCCCTGCCGGGTTGCCTCATTGCGCTTCTCGTAGTCCTCCGCTCTACGCTTCCCCTGGTGGCCTTTGGCATGCTCGCCGCCGTCTATTTCTAGGCACACCTTTGTATCCAGATGCGCCAAATCTAGCCTCCACTCGCGCGGCAGGCCGTCGCCGGTGCGGTTGTCAAACTTGTGCTCCTGCTCCATGTGCGGGCACCCAACCGCGTCTAGGGCCATGCGCATTGTGGCCTCGTGCTTACTCTCCGACATCGTCTGTGCTCCCGGGAGGGCGCCACGCTGGGTCAACCAAGGACACTGCCCCAACCAGAGAAGACCGCGACACCCCAACATCCATGGCACTGAGCCGCCTCGTGTCCATCATCGGCAGGATTGATTTGGCTATGCCGGCGAACGGCCGCAGCGCGTCCAACAGCACCTGCTCTCTCATCGTTGCGGCCCTCACCGCATCATCGTCTTGCACTGTGCCACCCGAGTGGGCGTCGATCTCTGCCTGCAACTGCCTGGCTAACTCCTCTAGCTCCGCATTCTTGAGCACCGTCACCCGCAGCGCCTCCTGCGCCTGCTTTAGCTCAGACTGTAGCACCGCAGTCCCGGTGCCCCCCGCACCGCTGGTGGCTTGCTCCAACTTCTCCTGCAGCTCCAACACTTCGGCCTGTAGTTCTTTATTTGTCTTTGCCATCGCGTACCTCCCGTCCTTCATGCCACGTGCACCATGCGTGCGCCAGTTGTTCTATATCCAGGGTTAGCACCAGTGCTAGACCGCCGTCCAACGCGGTGAACCCCAGTACCCGTTCGGGTCGTATCAGTGGTTCCAATGCAGCCTCTAGCTCATCGATGCGCGCCTGGTATGCTTCAGCCTGCTGCGCCCAGTACATGGCCGCCGCTGCAGGCTGTGGCTTCTCGGCTGCCCAACCAGCACAATAGGTTATGTACACGCCGTCGTATTTTTCCGGCCAATCGAATGATTGGAATCGAAATCCTGCCGAGTGCACACGCACGCCCACCTTTTCTGCCATCTCTTCACGGCAGACCACGCCATCTCGCAGGATGACAGTACACGCGCCTATGTGGTCACAGCGGTCCTCCCCCGGTTTCGTGCCACTGTTGTGCACGCACCTTTTACAATAACTCTCTCCTGACATTACATGCCTCCTAACAGACTCATTTGGCCGTTCGCGACGGCCTCCCTTTCCTTGCGCACGAGCCTGTAGCACAGGCGCTCGCCACCTTGATGCGGCCGATGCTGGATGTGCAACAAATATGGAATCTTGCTGCCATCTCGCTCACACCGCGCCTTTAGTGCTTCTGCTGCGCGCCGCAGCTCATCATCAGATATTTCGCGCCGCATCCGGCCGGACATGGGGCCGCCCAGCATAGACTCGTGCACCCACGTGCCATTTGAATGTTTCAGCACGTCCAACAGCTTGGCGCATACCTCCAGATCTGACATGTCGCGCAACACCAGTGGCGGCACCGCTGCCCCTTGCTGTTCCATGACTGCTAACGGCGTAAACTCCTCACAGCACCAGAATTGGCCATCCGAGCTGCGCCGGAGGCGCGCCCTCCCAGCGCGCCCAACAAAGTTGCGGATGTCCAGGTCTGTGCCGACCACCGAGCAGGAGTGCGGCCAGAAATTGACCTCGAAATCTTTGCCATCCCCGGTCACGGCCAGCGTGAAGAACTGCTTACCGTTGGTGTCTTGGCCACGGTCCCGGCACGTCCGTATCAACAGACTAAGCGCCTTCTCTTCTCTAGCCGCCACGCTACTCACCTCCCAGTATGTCCTTGCGGGCTGTGTTGGCCGCCAAGGCCAGCGCACCAAACACATCAGCGCACGCCTGCAGGAACTGAGCCAGCGCCTGCCTATCCGCGTCAGCTCGTTTGGATGGTTTGCGGTCTCCCATGCCATCTGCTGGTTTAACCCACGCCTCAGCATCCTCTATGATAGTGGGGTCGGGTTCGATGTGCAGCACATTCCTAAATGTTTTGTCTCCCTTCTGCACCTCCTCGTACGTGACTATTACCGGCTTATTGGCGTAGTCTTGGATGTCGTGCGCTGACCCCTCCTCCCAGTACCACTGGTCGAACAGGTTGCAGAACAGGCCTTCGCCGTCTATCTCCACAGTAAGCACCAAGAACGGCCCGTTCTGGCCTACCTTTTCTTTAACACGCCGCAGCATTGCCGTCCGCGTAACTGCCTTATCTGCCATGTCGTCCTCCTACTTGGGGCCGAAGCTCAATTTGCCATCGGCGCCCTCTACAGCGGCGCCCACCTCCACTGCCAGCTGCCCCTGTGTGGCTTGCAGCTGTTGCCGCACCTCTTCCAGCTCTGCGCAGAACCTGGGTATCTCAACATCGAGCACCGCGTGGAATTTCTCATCCGGGTACACACGGACGACAAACAGCGGCAGGCCGGGATAGTGAGACACGAAATCCCACCACTGGCGCTCCGTTACCCACAGCGAGGTCTGCACCTGTATGAAATACTGGGTGGGCAACCGGTTGCTGAGCAGGTAGCCGGCGTGGGTACCATCCTCCGGATTCTTAAGCTCCAGCCCACCATCTTCCCCGACCAGCCCATCTGGGCTGCACCCGGCCTGGGCTATGATCTCTTGGCCGTCCGCTGACTCTATGTCTCTGATGCAGAATCCGACCTCCTGCACTGGTGTTTCGCGGAACATGGCATACACCCTGCGGGCTTCGGCCTCTCTGCGTATGCCTTCTTCCATTGATTTAGACTGATACCCCTCTATGGTAACGCCCGACACACTGCGGGCAGCCAAAGAGTACATGTACGCCTGCCGCTGCTTCGATACTTCACCCTTGGTGGTGACAATTCGCTTGACTTCAGATGCGGTTGGCATGCTGGCCCGCACTGCGTGCCACTCTGGTGTATGCTGCTCAAACTTCAGCTCTCTCATGCGCCACCTCCCATCTCGCGCAGCAAGATGGTGTAGGCATCATAGACCAGGGCTGCCTGCTCCTTGCCGCATTCCTCCTTGACTGAATCCCCGAACGTGGCCCACCATCCGCTAAACTTCTTTGTATCTCCCTTGGCCTTGTTGGCTGCAGCCTGGGCCTTAACCATCCACTCGCTGGCGGCCGGCGTGATGGCATCGTCGTCCTCCAGGAACTCGGCATCATCGCCCCACGACATTAACAGCAACTTGGCCACAGCGTACTTGTTGGCCGCAGTATTGGCCACCATGACTGCCTTGCCTCCGGTGGTCTTGCCCTCTCCATGGGCCGACACAGATAGCTCCTCGTCTCCCAGGTGGAATGTGATGGTGCTCTTGATCACAGCCTGAGACATCTTCCCGTCTACACTGTAGTGCTCCAGCGCAGAGTCGCCGGATATGCAGATACCACGCGCTGCCAGCTCCTTGCGCACCTTGCCAAACACGGCCTCGGCAGACGCGAACGAGAAGCCCCCCGCCGTAGCGGGGGCCTTGCCGTCGTATTGCACATAACCTGCTTTGGCCATCACCTCAGATAGATGTTGCTTGAGCGTCTTCTCACTCACACTGGCCTCCCATCCTTCAACCAAATGTTGTCGTGCTCGCCCTGGCCTGTCCGCACCAGGAACACCGGGGCTATTGTGTCATTGATCTGCATGATTAGCTTGCGGGTGTCCTCGTGCAGCTTGTCCCACTCAGTTACTCGGTAATTACCCGGCCGGTGATAGTCGGCAAATGTGACTGCCAGGCCGTCGTACCCGTTCAGACCATGAGACGTCAGCAGCTCATCCATGCTAAATTCGAACACGCGTTCCTCGGTCTCCTTGGTGGCGTCTCCCTGCATGCGCTTGCTCTTGGGGATGCGCAGCCCGGTTGACTGCTCAATCTCGTCATACGATAGTTCCTTGCCTCCTGCCGGCCCGGATTCGCCAGGAACGCGCATCGGCACCAACCGCACCACGCCAAACACGTAACGCAGACGCTTGAACGACACGCCCAGCTCGCCGAACATGGCTGGGACCGTCACATTCTTGGCCGTGCAGTATGGGTAATCTCCCTGGTCCAGAGACAGCAACGCCCCCTGCGACCCTTCAACCAGCCCCGGCCCATCCACACCCATCAGGGTATCAGACACGCTGCCGATGCGGATGCCGGGCAACAGGTCGGCCGCATCTCGTATGAGCTGTGTTCCTGGCCGTCTCCGTACCTTCTCGGCCACTGCCGCCCCAATGCCCCACCCTGTGGTGCCGCGTGCCTGGCCGATGACTTCATTGGCGGCTGCGTGCTCCGGCTTCAACCACATGGCCTGCCCGTCTACCATGATGCGCTCTGGCGCCACCCCCATATGCACCATCTCAGTGAGCAGGTGGTCCGGCCTGAAGCAGTGCCCGGCACCCAGGTATACGTCGATGTCGCGGAATGCAGCAGCCGATGGCAGGACCCGGCCGCAGAACTCGGCACCCTGGTGGATAAATCGATGCTCCGCGTTCTGCGCCCCGACCCTGGCTGTCCATCGATATGGCTCGCCATCGTAGAACCCACCGTCTGCCAGCAGCTTGGCGACCATGCCCTTGCCCTCGTCTCCGTATTGTGTGCCCACCACTGCGTCAATGTCTCGCTCAAACTCTACCCGCAGATCACTTGAACTCATGTTGCTCCTTGCCTCTTCGTTAAAACGGGAGGTGCCGTCGATGTACTCTGTGCGCCCAATGCGCCCTTCACTACCATTCGCCACGCGAGGCATGTTCTCTGGCATCACCCCTCACCTACTTGGCCGGCATGCGTAACTACGCCGCGCTGCCCCTGGAATGACCCGCCATAGGTGCTGGTTGGGACCGCTATCTGCCAGAACAGAACCTGCAGGATGCCTTGCTGCGGCCACACCTTAATGTCGTGCCTCGTGTTGTTCATGAGCTGTACTGTTATGGTGCCCTGAAATCCCGGTTCGATCCCAGTCGTCTGTGTAGTCAGGCCAAGCCTGGTATACGTTGACTTACATTTGCAGGTTGCCTGCACATCCCCGGGCATGTCGAACGTCTCCATCGTGACGCCATCCACCTTCTCCCCGGCCCTAACTATAATTGCCCCCGATTCCTGGCGCCACCGATGCAGCTGGTCCTCGCCCGGCATATTGTGCGGGTCCAGAAAATCGACCGACTCATCCCACCGGGAGAAGTCCACGCCAAGGCGCACATCGTACCCGGCAGGCCCCTGCCCAAAGCTTGCGACCCTGAGCATCTTAGATACCGATTCGCTGTCGTAGCGCACCTGTTCTGCCACGTATGGCTTGATCATGCCGGCCTTGGCCAGCACGCCTATCTGCCAGTCACACAGCAGCGCACCCGGCACACCGCCGCGCAGCTCTTGCCCCGGCCCCGACAACAGTTCGCACGCTAGTTTAGTCACCGTCAACCTCCTGAACGTACCCGACCCCGTCTTCCATGAAGACAACGGCCCCTTCTGCCTCTGCCTGTTCCTTGTCGTTCATCACCCGCTCAACCACCACGATGGCGTCATGCTCCAGCGCCATGGCGTTTAGGTTAGCCAGGTTGTCGTCATCGTACAGCGACCCCTCGCGCACCAGTATTAGCCGCACCTTTGGCGACAAGGCGAGGCCCACGCCAACGCTAACCCGAGACCGCTCTTGTTGGCTCGCCTGGTCAATCGGCAGCCCGTTAAGTAGCACGCCGTCGTCATTAAAGGACAGGCCATCCACAGGCAGACCAGCGCCGGCTATTTTGGCCTCCTTGTCTGCCACTAGCTTGGCCATGGCGCCGTCACACGCTGCCCACGCCTCGCACAAATCTTCATATCTGCGCACCAGCTCTGCCCGCTGTTTCTTTTTGGTCACGGCGGCATTGATTTCCTCGGCGTTATCCAACTGCGTTTTGATAGCCTCACTGTCGCGATACTCAAGGCCGTCAACTGCTGCCCTGGCATTGTCTACTGCCTTAGATGTAGCAACCACGCGCTTTTTGGCTTCTACTAACTCCAGCGTCAGGCGCTCTACCTCGCCCTTGCTTGTGGCCAGCCGGCGCACCTCCTCCTCTAGGACACGCCTCGCTTCGTCGTTGGCCCGGTTGATGGCGTCGATCTCTGCCAGTTCTTCCAGCAGTGCACCAACACTGATCGGCTCGTCTGGGGTGCCACCTAGCACCGGCCCCATAGCCTCAATCTGGCCATGCACTGACTGCCGCGCAACGTTGGCATCCCGGCGCTTGTTGTATAGATCCTGATATTGCGCGTCAGCCTCGGCGAAATCCAACCCAGCGATGGATCGCAGTAGCTCCACCTGTTCCTTGGGCTTTAGCTCATCAAACGCCTCTGGCCGGATGGCGTGGGCGTCCAACAACTTGTCCAGCAGCTCTTGCGGGCGCTCTGCCTTAAACCCGGCGGCATCCGACACCACCAGCTTTTCGCGCAGCTTGCCATCTTCGCCTATCTTGCCCTCTCGTACAATGGTGACGCCCAGCTCTTTTAGCACCGCCTGCAGCTTGAACCCGTCGGTGCCCATGCGCACCGGTGCCTTGGGCGTCAGCTTCTTGCCGCCGAAGATGTTGGCCAGCGCGTCCAGGCCTGACGACTTGCCGGCCCGATTCTTACCGCCCACAATGTTGGTGCCTGGCTGCAGCACCACGCGCATCTCCTTCACTCCCTTGTAATTCGACACCTGCAACTCGATCACATGGCCCGACTCTGGCGCCTTCTTTGCTGGCTTCTTTGCTGGCTTCTTTGTTGCCATTTGCAGCCTCCTACGCTGGCTTGTCGTCGCCCTTCCTGCCTTTGTCTCTAGGCACCACCAAATCTCGCTTGACCCAGTCGTGCTTTTGATCCCGTTTTTTCTTATGGATGACGCATTTGATTCTGTCGCCGGAGCGGCGCACCTCGTCTACGATTTCGCCAGGCTCTGGCACCTTCACCACTGTGGCCTTCTGCCACCATCTGCCCACCTTGGCCCAGGCCGTCATGCCTATAGCCGGGAATGTGGGGTTCGGTCCTGCGCTAGGATGTGCCATTAGCTCCTCCCTTTAGACTGGTCGTCCAGTCTGTCTTGCTCGTTCTGTTCTGCGCCCATGTCTGCCCGCACCAGAGACCTGAGATATGCGCTCACGTCTCCCTCTTTGCTCAGGCGCTTGCGGATGTCGTCATCCCTGTCCTTGTGCAGTGACATCGTCACGCGCACCTGGTTGCCCTGACTGCCCACTTTCCTCTGGGCCATGGCCCACCTCCTTGCGCATCGTAAGTAGCACCCGCCGCACTTCCTGCTTGGCGCAATACGCCCCAGCGCCAGTGCGCTCTCTGAACATCTGCTTTGCTGCGTCTGGCTGGCCGGCCCGCACCAGCGCCTTCTCCCTGTCATTCATGCAGATCACGATTGACACATTGCCTCCTCTGAGATGTCCCACTTCCCGCCTGCCTCTCGCACCTCCAGTACGGTGCCAAGCAGCCGGCTAAACACCCACGGCGAGCCGGCACATTCCACCGCCAAATCGTGCAGCTGGGATGCTGGCAGCCACTCAATCTGCTCATATTGGGTCGTGGGGTCGCTGAACTGCAACAGCCACGAGTGTTCCCATTCCCACGACAACCCGCCCTCCGGGTGCCAGTACACGGCCGCCCCAAACCATGTTCCCACCTTGAACTGTTCGCTAATGTGTGGCATCGATGCCGTCCTCCCCCCACCCATCTTTGGCGTCCAGTAGCCCTGCCTCAATTTCTGCCTCGACCAGGCGCCTGGCCAGCTCTGGCCTGCGCACCCTCTGTAGTGGGTATGTGTCAGCGCCGGTCTCGCGCGCCAGTTTCTTGATGAGCAGATTCTTGCTGATGCCGGCCCCCTGGGCCAGCTGCCTGTACCTCACATCCGGATCTCTATCGATCATGACGCCACCTCCTCTATTAGCTCCAGCATGGTCAGCTCGTCCTCTGGTGCCTTGGGCCGCAGGCTGTCGGCCGAGGCCATCCGCGATAGTTCCCGCTGCATCGCTCTGGTCATGGCAGCACCTCAACATGAAGGAACCCCATCCTGGCGGCCTCAGCCACTGCCCGCTTCTTGGCCTCTGTGTACGACAGCAACCCCCCGGGCCAGAACTCAGCCAGCGAAGGTGCGCCCACATTGTTAGACAGCCTGAAACCCCAGTTGCCACGGCCGCGCGGGCCGCTAAGCGCATGTGAGATTCGCCAAGTGCCAGTAAACACCGTCACGTCTGCCTTGCACAGCTTGCGTTCGCTCATCGAGACACCCCCGAGACGTTTGGGCCGACCAGGTCAACACGCTCCCCAGTTTCGAACACCGCCACTATGCCGAGGGATTCCCCGCCGACATGTATCGCCATCGCTTGGCCCATCGCCAGCTCTGGCCAAGCGATGGTGTAGTCGCCAGCGTGGTGCACGGATATCTGTTGTACGGTCATGCCTCCGCCAATTTCATAGATCCCGGTGCCGTCGTCGCCGAACTGCTCTACCAAGCGCGGCTGCCCTGCTTCCGGCCGCACATGGTATATTGCGGCCATTCCTGGCGTTTCTGTGGTGCACTGCTTGACAGCCGAAGCTGATACTGTTGTAAATCGTCGCATAACCCACCTCCTACGATGGGCAGGTTAGGGGCCATCCCTCCCCTGCACCCAAATTTTATCACATCGCATCGATGTGTGCAAGTATACAGGAGTGCGGCCCGGTGAGGTGGCGTGTCTCCACCCTATGGGGTGGACGCATGGGAGATAGCGCAACGGGGCAGGCTGTTGAGACCCGCCCCGCTCGCGTGGTGCACTTCGGAGGTGACGCGAAGTGTGTTAGATTGCCCCTGTCACGAGGAGACCAAGCAGTGCCCCAATCGCTGCACCTGCCAGCAACCAGAGCAGCGCCTCCAGCAGTGTCATAGGTCGATGACTCTGGTCGCCAGCGGCTCCGGTTCAGGCTCGATAGGCCCATGGCCCCGAATCCAATCGCCCAGCGAGAACATATCAACATGTACCGAGATGCCTGACCCCAGGTCGTTGCGGTTCCAGTTGTAGTACAGCTCCCACCGGACAGCGCAGTCCTTCAGCTTGCCGTCAAACATGTCGAAGATATAGCCAATGCCTGCGGTGATGCCAGCTTCCGGCGCACCAAACTGGACACCATGTACGGAACTGGCGCCGAGGTAGGCAGGAACTCCAAGGCCCACACCCAGACGCAGTTTGCCTTTGTCGCATGGTCCCGGATTGCAGCCACCAAGGCTGATGTCATATAGCACTTGCGCATCCCAGAATCCATTCATGACAGATCGTACTTCGCCAATGGCGCACGTGTCGCACCCTTTCTCGGCCGATTCAAACTCTAGCCCGACAAACGAGTGCTCCACCATGAAGCCCCACGGTGTGCTGCCCAGCCAGTAGATGCCGGCGCCCGGTGCGAACACTGAGCTACCATCGTAGTACATCCACTTCACGTGCAGGTCGGGGCCTGCGGCCACTGGCGCGGCCATCAGGGCCAGCGCGCAAAACAGCGACAATACCAATAACATTCGTTTCATTGCATCCTCCTTGTCCGGTTACTGCCCACACGGAATGCCCGGGCCGACGACCGGCGGCAACGCCGGCGGTGCCGTTTGACACCCGGCCGTGCATCCGTTTAACGGTATGAACCAAATTTGGTGTTTATAGCCACCCCATCGGTCCATTACCTCTTGTTTGACGCGCATCAGGCACGCGCCCCTCTCCTCCTCGGGGTCTGGCTCGGGATCTGGGTCCGGCTCCTCCGGGTCGTCGCAGTCGCCGCAATCGGGCCAATCCGGCCCGCCCCAGTCTTTAATGCCCAGCTCGCCCCACACCGATTCGTCACGATACTCTGGCACCAACGAGTCGTAGGGAACGGTTAAGAATGGGAACGGTGCCAGCGCCCCCGCATAGCCGACCTGCAACCATATGGCCCACACGTCGGCCCATTTGTTCGATATCACAGAGCGGTCGTGGCCACTAAACACGGTCCACGATTCAACAAACTCATACCGCACCACCGCGCCATCCACCAGGATCTCTTGTACTAGATCCACGTTCCAGCGCACCCTGGTCTCGTCTCCATCTGGGTCCATCATGCCCCAGTCGTATAGATACTCGCCCGTGGCGCCGTTGCATCCCCCAACGTGCGCATTGAGCCACACGCTAAGGTTCTGCCTCCAGGACAGGGTCGGGTCGGAACAGAAATAGCGCCCGATGACCGGGTTCATGTTAGTGACATCTAGCGACAGGGTGGCCTCGCGCCACCCGCCACCATCCGGGTCCGTCCAACACCGTATATCGTATTCCCCCTGCCGCAGGTACAGGTGCGGTGTCTCGCCGGCAGCGAGCAGCTCACTCACTGGCGACCCGTCGCCCCAGTCAATGTAGCAGGCCTCAGACGCCCAAACACCAACAGGCAGGCCGCCCAATGCGTCAACCGGATGCTCACGGGCAGACACCACCCGCTGCCCCCGTATAACCAAGAACACCTCCAGGGGAACAGGATCTCCCCCGCCCGGTGTTACCAAGTTGCTTATTAGCTCACAGCCGGCCAGGCCCACTGCGAGCACCAGAGTCAATAACAATAGCACGGCCCTGGTTGTTCTTCGCGTCTCCATGCCGTCACTCCTCGTTCCCAGTCCAGTACGCGATTAGCCATTTTTCCCTGCCGGCATACTCGCTGTTCAGACCCAATATCATTCTGGCTGCTGCCCATGCAACACCCTCTGGCAAAATAGATCTTAGCACCCAAACTGCGAGAACTGCGCCAACCAACAGCAACTTCTTCGTCAGCGATGCCAAAATCGACCTGAGTAGCTTACTAACTCCCATGATTTCACCTCCCTACTGCCTGCATTAAACACCCGGGGCACACCTCGTCACAAGGTTTGGGACAGCCACCACAGGAGCACGGCAACCAACCAGCCCATCCCCGCTGTGGCCCACCCGAGCTTCCGCGCCCATTCAAACCTGCGGCGCGCCTCTGCCCTGTCTGCCTCTCGCACGCGATACTCAGTGTTGCGCTGGATTTGCACATCGAGGGCCTCTACTCCATTGCCCTCGAACAGCCTGCGCATGATCTTGCCACCCACTTCTCGGGACAGCGCCGCGTCTTGCGCGATGGCGTCTAGTTTGGTGGTCATTGTTTCAGTCCGCGCCTTACAGAGTGCCTCAGTTACAGGTTTGTCCATTGCTTCTCCTAAAATCCAGCCGCTTTTATGCCAGGCTTGACGGCCATGCCGTACATTTGCGCCGTCAAATATGGCTGCCAATCCCACTGCTCAACTCCGGCTGAGTTATACCGCCTCACTTTGTTGTGGGCAGACGACCCTGCCACCTGGAATGTGGCCCATACGTGGCCGAATTGATCAACGGCCACAGATCGTGCAACCGGGCCAGCAGCGGGCCTTATACTCCACTCGTTGCTGCCGTCGTTCAAAGCAAACTTCTCCACATACCTCTCTGACCCACGCACGCAGTATCCGTACCCACCGTGGCCTACCCGCACGCAGTTTATCTCCCCGCCGCGGGGCGACCCGCTACCCCAATAGTAGTATCCGGCCGTGCTTGCCTTGAGCACATACCCGTTGGATGTACCCAAGTAGAGGGACGGCGTATCTTCATCGATGCCCAACCCCAGCACTTCTCCATGTGTGGTGCTGGTTGTGAACGCCACAGCCGCATTGCCGTTGGACGACACTATCCTATATACTCTGCCCTGGGCACCAAATGAGAATCCGGCATAGAGCCTGCCCTCGCTGTAGTCGATGGCCAGGCAGTTACACGTGCCCACCCCAATGCTGGTGCTCCACACTTCGAACCCAGGGTCGCCCGGGGACAAATTGCCGTTGAAGCATTTCACCACGCCTGCGTAATCGCCCGCATAGACATAGCCGTCTGCATCTACACATATAGACAGTACGGGATAGCCGAAACCAGAATAGTCCCAGGTCTCCGTGCCGTCCTCGGCTATCTTATATACGTGAGCATCGCAGGCCCAGTACGAATTGCCGTCTGCGTCGCACGCCACATCTGACGGGTCAGCATACTTGCCGCTGCCGTACACTGGCCAGCCGTCAAGGTTTGCCTCGTCATCATCGATGCCATATAGCCTGTCTGACACCTGCTCTGTAACGAACAGCTTAACTAGCCCCACGCCCACCTGAACCAGGGCGTCATTTACTCTAGCTACGTTGGTGTTGATCGGCACAATAGCATCATTTACCCGGGCGTATTCACCCACAACCGGGCATATGGTGTCGTTCACTCTTACAAATTTGCCCTCAGCCATTACGGCACCTCATAGACAAATGCGATTTCCCCGTTCGCCAGGTCGCCCAGCGCGGGCACCGACGTCAGCAATTTAATGTTGCGCCCCAGTGCAGTGGTGTAGCTAGTGTCTGGCGCCGACATCACAACCGGGCCAGTGAACGTGCCACCCGCTATCGGCATCATGCCAGTCGCCCCGTTTATAAGGTCGATGGCCGCTTGCAACGCAGCGTCTGCAGCCGCCCGGGTGGTGGCCTCTGACGTCACATTGGATTTTAGCGCCACGTCATCCTCTGCATCGGGTGCAGCGAATTTTGCCCGCCCATCTGCGTCCCTCTCTACCAACTTGCTAGGGGTGGCTGCAGACGTTGACCCATGCACCCCACTCTCCTGGTCTGCGTGTGCCTTTAGGTATACCAAGTTCTCGCCTATTTCATTTAGGTCCGAATATAGCACCCCATCTGCAGCGTCCCAATCAACCTTCGGCGCCGTCCACGCCATTTTGTCCTCCTATGCAGTCTCTATTTCCAATCGGGGCGGGTTGGTGCCGTTGCCCGAGTCCATTGTAATGCTCCGCGAGAACGATGTAGAGTTCTCCTGGGTCGCCAGCATAAACTTCGTCATGCCGCTGCGGTTGAGATACCCGACAGGTATGTCAAACGAATGCCACCCGCGCGGCGCCGGGTCGTTGCCATACGCCGTAGACCCAAGGTCCGCGTCTGTCTTTTCTTCGATCTGGACATACCCAGACTTATTGTAGTCTAGCTGGCTCAGTGCCGGGTTGCCCCCATACTCAGCAGGCTTGGTGGGCATGTCCTCGAACAAGCACAGGTGCGGCTTGCTGCCCCCTACCTGGGTGAAATATGTGTTGATGTAGATCTTCAGGGTAACTGTGTCGATAGACTGGCCCGGGTCTATGCCTGTATCAGCGTCTGATGTCTTAAAGTAAATATATGACCTGCGGAAGTATGCATTGGAAGAAAGGTGGGCCATGACCATCAAGTCATTGCCGGCCACGTCCATCTCATTGCCCGCTGCGGCGTCTACTGCGATAGACCAGCTGCCTGCTGCAACGCCATAGAGACCGACGTATCCATCCCCTGCCTCGCTCAATATGGTAACATCAGCCTCCCGAGATACTGAGGCAGCCACGCCGACATTGGCCGATATTGGCTTGCGCCAGATAGACGGTACCATTCCCACCGACCCGCCCACAGCAACGCCGCCCACGATGGTCCTATATCTGGCATCCGGGTGGGCGTCCACAGACGGTGCTGCCGCCACATTCGCCACGACCCCCTTTGCTACAGCCCGTGACACGCCTGCTGCCGCGCTAGCCGCACCCGACACTGTCCTGCGCACATTGATCTCGTGGAGGTCTATGTCGGCACCCGCACCGACGCCGGCATCAATCGACTTCTTGTACCTGCTGGCGCCGCCAGCTACCAGCTGGGCGTGCACTGACACCTCCAGCCCGCCGTCGTACCTAATATCGTTAGACAGCACCGCGTACTCGCTGACAACTATGTCTTTGTACGCAGGCGCTTTCACTCTGTCGCCGATGTGAGATGCCGGGTTGCCCCGAGCTATGATTTGTACGTCTCGGCGCGGGTCCTTGTATGTGGCCAGCAGAGATGTCGCCGCTGCTAGCGCCTGGGCGTTGGTCTGCCAGAACTCGCTCTCCACCGGCTCCGACAGCGACTGTCTGCTATTCGATGCTATGCTGGCCGCGTCCTCAACCTCTACTATGCTACCACCCTCTAGCTCCAGGGTCTTGCCCCGTATCGTCACACTAGTAACCGTCTCATCTCCACCGGTTGCATTGCTATATGTGGCGAGCACACCCCACGCATAAATGGTCATGTCATCTAGCACTACGTTACCGCCCGGGTTGACAAACACCAGCGGATCTACCACATCGACGCAGGGTGAGAACGTGAAGAAATGTGTTCTGGTGGTGGTGTCTCCGGCCGGCACAGTAAACTCTTCGGTGTCTATGCAGATGTCCTGTTCCGCAGATGGCGTGCGAGGCTTGGCCCTGGCCTGCACAGAGTTAATCATTTCGGACCATGCCAGTGGGTGGTCCACACGCCAACTATTGTCTAGTGTATACTCCCAGTCCTGGCTGGTGGCCGCCGGCACCGTGTAAATGACCAGTTGGATGATGCCGTCTCTGTCGCAATACAGCTGCCCAAGCGCGGCCGCAGCAATTCTGCGCAGCGCTTCCCGGTGCGACATGGTGTCAAACCATGCATACGCCACGGTGTGCGCAGCAGTGTCTAGGGCTGTGTCGATGTTGTAGTCTGCAGCTGTCAGCCCCGCGTCACTGAACACTATCACAGCGAGGTCATGCAGAGTGATATCCTCATAGACTTCAGACACAGAGAACTCCGTCTGCTTCAGGCGGTCTAGGGCATCGTATCCGCGCACTTCTGCCCAAATTTCATCTTCTGGGGCGTTCCAATCTCGGGAGTAGAACGTGCCCAGCGGGTACCAAACACGCACGCCAGACGGTACCATGTCCACGCCCAGCCAGGCCCTGATGGCCCGGTTGTTTAGCAGCTCACCATATAGCGGGCTGGCGTAGTTCCCGGGTGAGAACGCGTGGTCTGAGTTGTTTAGCCGCAGCACCAGCTCATTAGATGAGACATTGCCCTGTGGTATCGTAGTGCCCACGAACTCACGTTCCTCCAGCACTTGCAAATCCACGATGTCGCCATCCTCAGAGTAGTACGTCTGCTCTACAGATGTGTAAAATTGGGCTATCTTCGCCACGGCATTCGGCTGGTTCCACTTGGTAATGGTCAGTGTCTGCTTTACGATGTCTGGCACTGGCGTTATGCTCTTGGACCACGTCACAGAGCTGCCGGTGTTGACTGCCTCGGTGTGCTGTAGCACATCCCCCTCGGAGTACAGCCTTATAACGAACCAAGTCGGATACTCGCCCAGCTTGTCATCGCCCACCACTAGCAGGTCGGACACAGTTCGCGCCGAGTGCGTGATGGTCAGGACAGGGGGCGATATGAATACCCCAGCACCGCTGCACAAAGTCGCACTCCACCAGCCGACACTTATCTCCTGGTTAGCCGGCAGTGGATGGTAATCGCCTGACAGGTCGTTCTCGTGCAGGCTAAACCACTTATATTCCTGCGTTGTCACATTGTCCATGGTCTGGTCTGGATAGGTGCCGCGCCCTGTCTCTGATGCGGATGCCTCAACGCCGTCACTGAAATATGGATCTGTGTACGACACTCGGGCCTTGGCGTAGATGCGCCGAACGGT
>Ga0272441_10003938_pt1 | contig 27584 bp, 23 predicted proteins | sample SSMProp6N_FD_193582 | JGI IMG/M metagenome (GOLD analysis project Ga0272441, IMG submission 193582) | Marine sediment archaeal communities from Little Sippewissett salt marsh, Falmouth, MA, United States - SSM-Prop-6N | ecosystem: Environmental > Aquatic > Marine > Wetlands > Sediment ... | reverse complement strand
GGGAATGATATCGATACCCTCGGCCTTCTATTCTCATCATGATCGCTGATATGGTGGCAAGGAACAGTGTTTTCTATTATAGTAGCTTTGCTCTATGATGTTGGCGGCCTATCATCGAAGGGCTGAGGAGTTGTACTGAAGTGTTGGATATTGTTATCGGTGTTGTGATCATCGTGTTCTGTCTGGGCGCGGCTTCGGCCTTTGTATTGTACAGCCGCAGACAGATTCACCGTATCGCACTTATGAAGCGCAGCACCTACCGGGACATCATGCAGAACAAACATGAATAAGCCGACGGTCACCACCGAATTATCCCGAGATCTGAATCTCTTTCACCTGACCATGATGGGCCTGGGCATGATGATCGGGGCGGGAGTGTTTCTGGGGATCGGGAATGCCATCCACATCGCCGGGCCCGGAGGAGTGCTTCTCACCTTCGCCCTCAATACCCTGCTGGCTCTGTTCACGGCTATGAGCTACGCCGAGCTCAGCTCCGCGATTCCCAGGGCCGGGGGGGCCTACAACTTCGCCCGCATCGGCTTCGGCAGGGGTACCAGTTTTCTGGCCGGTTGGATGGAGTGGTTTGCCTCCAGCGTGGCCGGCAGCACGTACGCCATCACCTTCGCCATTTACATGGTGCGCTACCTGGAGCAACTGGGGGTGCTGTCCTGGCTGCCGGTAGCCACACTGCTTGTGAAGCCTGTGGCTGCGCTGATCGCCCTGTTCTTTCTCTACATCAACTACCGGGGCGCCTCGGAAACGGGAAAGGCAGGGGCCATCATGACCGCGGGGCAGACCCTGTTTCTGATCGTGATCGGAGTGGTCGGAGTGGTGGTGGCGATCCGGGATCCCTCCCGTCTGCAGAACTTCCAGCCGTTCCTGCCCTTCGGCTGGTCCCGTCTGTTCGTCACCATGGGTTTCACCTACGTCGCCTTCGAGGGTTTCGAAGTCATCGCCCAGGCGGGGGATGAAGCCAAAGAGCCGAAAAAGAACCTGCCCAAGGCCATGCTCTACTCGGTCTACATCGCGGGCCTTACCTACGTGGCCGTAGCCTTCGCCGCGGTCATCTCGGTAAAGGCGGGTGCCCCCGGGGTTACCGGGGAGCCCTGGCAGTGGATCGGGAGCTTCCGGGAAAGGGGATTCGGTGAGGCGATATCCAGACTGATCCCCTTCGGCAACTTCCTGCTGACTCTGGCGGTCATCTTCGCCTCCACTTCGGCCCTGAATGCTACCATCTACTCGGCCACCCGGGCTTCCTATGCCCTCGGCAGGGATCGAATGCTCCCCGAATTGTTCGCCCGCATAGCAAAGAGAAGAAAGACGCCCTGGTTTGCCCTGCTGGCCACGGGCCTGATCGTGCTGCTGGTGGTGATGGTGTTGCCGACCATGGATGTGGCTTCCAGCGCCAGCCTGATGTTTCTCTTTCTGTTCTTCCTGGTGAATCTCTGTGTGATAAAGATACGTCTCAATATGAGCGATGAGCTTCAGTACGGCTACCTGACGCCTCTTTTTCCCCTCGTGCCCCTGTTGGCCATCTCCGTGCAGGTGGTGCTGGTTGCCGAGCTGCGCCACATGAGCCTGATCGCCCTGATCGTTGCACCGATCTGGATCCTGGCTGGCTTGCTGATCTACATGCTCTACTCCCGAAGCCGCGCCCTGCCGTCGGAGGGCGAAATCCATATCCTGGAGGAGGACGAGGCGCCGGAAGGAAATGAGTACCGGATCATGGTTCCGGTGGCCAATCCGGAAAACGCCCTGTCCCTTGTATGGAACACCCACAAGATCGGAAGTTCCCGGCCCTCCCGAATCAAGCTGCTGCATATGGTTCCGGTTCCGGATCAGGTAGCCTTGGGGGATGCGGAGACCTATATGACCGAGGGACGGGAGGGAATCGTGGAGGCCATGCTGTATCTGGTTCAGCGTTTCCCGATAACCACGACCTTCCGCTACTGCCGCAACATCGCCCGGGGAATAACCAGTGCGGTTCGGGAGCGCAATGTCGATCTGTTGATCATGGGCTGGCACGGCAAGAGCGGGGATCGGCGCTTTCGTATCGGCAGTACCCTGGATCCGGTGATATCCCGGGCCCCCTGCAATATCGTGATCGTCAAAGGCTGCGGCTCAAAAGCTTTCAAGAATGTCTTGGTGCCCCTGTTCGGAGAGCTCAACGACGCCTTTGCCCTGGACACCGCCGAACGCATGGTCCAAGAGAAGGACGGCGCGATCACGGCCATGCCGCTTCGGGGCGCGGCTAGAAAACACAGAGGAATCTGGTCGGAGGAGCGTTACCTGGAAAGGCTAATGCGGCGGGTCGAACACCGGCCCGTCAAGGTCCGGCTCAAGTCTACACCACCTATGGATCCGGTGAAGGCTGTGCTCCGGGAGAGTAAGAGCTACGATCTGGTCGTTCTGGGCCTGTCGGGTTCCTTCCTCCGGCAGGTGGGAGTGCCCACCCTTTCCGAACAGATTGCCCGACAGTGTTCCACCCCACTGATTCTGGCTAAGGCCTCAAAGGGTTTGAGTGCCCTCACCAAGAGGTGGATCTAGCTCATCTGAAACCTTACAGCTTCTCGGGGACGCAGAGGTTTTCCTCGCTCTTGGCAACCCGGCCGCAGACCTTGCAGAAGAACTTGCCCCGTCTCACCAGGTCCTTGTAGACCTCAGGAAATTCCTGAATATAGCCGATATTCTCCAAATAGCAGAGGTGATTCTCGTGATTCGGATGAGGCATCTTGTATTCTTTCATTTTCACACTCCCCTGCACCACCGTAGCAGATATTTTCATGGTTGACTACGTGACGGAATTTGTATAGGTTTAGGTACGATCTTCAGAACGGGTCTGCTGGAGTCAAAATAAAAAGAAGGAATACAGGCCCAATGGTGTTGACCTCGCATATTGCACCGTAGGAAACGACCGATCAGACAGTGGTATCAATTACATGCCGAAAAATGTCTCTCTCACGGTGAGTATCGAAGGGCGATGACGAGAACCACTCACTAGGAGGAGAGGATGAACAAGAAACTCTACGTAGGCGGCCTGCCGTATTCGGTGACCGACGATCAGCTGAATGAGCTGTTCGCGGCTCACGGCACCGTTGAATCCGCCAAAGTCATTACGGACAGGTACACGGACCGCTCTCGAGGCTTCGGCTTCGTCGAGATGAGCACCCCGGAAGAGTGCCAGGCGGCTATTGACGCGCTCAATGGCTCGGAACTCGGAGGGCGCACCTTGACGGTAAACATGAGCAGGCCCCGTACCGACCGTCCTCGCGGCGGCGGCGGCGGCGGATCCCGAGACCGCTGGTAGTCGAAAGCTACAAGCTTTAGAAAAAACGGATCGGGGTGTTTGATCGGTGCACCCTCGGTCTTCAAAAAAAACGAGAACACGAAAGCACAAAGGCTGTACCTCCGGGTACAGCTTTTGTGCTTACTTATCGAAGCGTCTCTGTACGCGGATTCTGTCATCTTGACAGGCCGGGATTTATTAGTTTGTCTTTGAAATAGAGGCTTGCGTGAATACAGGTAAAATCAAAGTAGGGCGTTACAAGGATCAGGAGGCGATCATCCTGGAAAATGATGCGTTAAAAGCCACCGTTCTCCCGCGGTGGGGATCAAAACTCGCTTCTCTGGTTTACAAGTCCCTTGGACTCGAGCTGTTGTGGCAGAATCCGGCGAAGGAGTACAGGCGCAGCTCCTATGCAGATCCCTATGATCGGGGAGAAGCTTCGGGTTTCGATGAGATGTTTCCCACGATTGCCCGCTGCTTCTACGAGGAAAAACCCTGGGCGGGTGTGGAGATGCCCGATCACGGGGAGGTGTGGAGCATTCCCTGGGCCTACGAGATTGAAGGAGACCGTCTGCTGCTGCGGGTGGAGGGAGTGCGTTTTCCCTATCGAATCGAAAAGCACCTCAGCCTTTCGGAGGCGGTCCTACGCTGTGAGTATCGGGTTGAGAATCCTTCGGAGGCGGATTTCGATTTCATCTGGGCCGCCCACCCTCTTTTCAATGCTTCGGCCGGAATGCACCTGATTGTGCCCGGAGATCTGCAGACAATCGTGAACGCCGTACCCAGTCAGCGGTTGGGAGAGTACGGCGGGAGGTATCGTTATCCAGAAGTCGAGATCCGGGACAGAGGCACTTTCAATCTCTCCAGGATTCCCGAAAAGGGCGCCGCGGATTATCAGAAATACTTGTTTCTCGAAAGGTGCGTCGAAGGCTGGTGCGTTCTTCACGACCCGGAGAGGATGTTGAGCATCGGTCTGGCCTGGCCGGCGGAGCAGGTTCCCTATCTGGGCGTATGGGTGAACGAGGGCGGCTGGTCAGATCAGTACAACGTCGCGCCGGAGCCGGCAACGGCCGCCATGGACAGGGTCGATTTCTCCAAGGCCTGGGGGATGAATAGTGTTCTCAGAAGCGGTGAGACCAGGAGGTGGTGGCTTGCCATATCCGTACGTCAGGGTGGAGTGCCGGAGGGTGGGCCTCTTTAAAACCGGGATGGTGCCGGTTCCTCGGCCGGTTGTTTCTGGTTGGCTTCCCGCCCCACAGGCAGTCTTACGGTGAAGCGGGTCGATTTTCCCGGATCGCTCGAGAAGGTAATGATCCCCTTGTGGGACTCGACGATGTGTTGACAGATCGATAGGCCAAGGCCGGTGTTGGTCTTGGTCACCTTCGTGCTGAAGAAAGGCTTGAAGATTTCCTCCTGTATGGTGCGCGGAATTCCGTAACCGTTGTCTCGAATGGTAACCTCCACGTGACTCTGGGATTCCTCCACCGTGGCTTCGATCTGGCCCCCGGTCAGCACCGCATCGATTGAGTTCACAATCAGGTTCATGAACAGCTGCTTGAGCTTGTTCTCATAGCCCATGATGACGACCGGAATTTCCGGATAGTGCCTGGCCACTGTGATGTTCTTGTCCTTGAGCTTGTGGCTCACCAGAAGCAGAACCTCATCCAGCAGATCGTTCAGCGGCAGAGGTTTATAGGGATTCTGTCGAACCCTGGAGAAGGACAGCAGGCTCTGCACGATCTCCACGATCCTGTCCAGTTCCACCTGGATCTGCGCCAGGGTTTTTTTGATTTCCCTATCCCCGATCTGCAGATCGATCAGCTGGACGTAGTTCTGAATGATCCCCAGTGGATTGTTGATCTCATGAGCCACACCGGCGGCCAGCTCACCGCTGGAGGCTATTTGTTCGGCCCGCAGCAGGTATTCTTTGGTATCGTACTCGACAGAGACATCCTCCACGAAAACATTTGTACCCAGGAAAGCCGAGGAAGCGTCGAAAAGGGGCATGGTGCGCAGGCTCAGCACTCGCTTGTCTCCGGTCATGAGTTTTTCACTCACCTGATGGCGCTGTTGTTCGATAGCTTCGAGGATTTGATCGATTTCCTCCAGCTCGAGCCTGGAGAGGATGTCTTGGATGTGAGGGTTATCTGCCGTTGAATCCAGAAGCGCGAAAATTTTCTCTGCGCTGGTGTTCATAACACGCACCCGGTGGGCCGGATCGAGTACGATCATACCGATGGGCAGACTCTTGATGATGGCCTCTTCCTGTTTCGTGAACAGCAACCGGGGCTGTTCCACGATGCTTTCGGTATCCGAGAAGTAGGCCAGGTTGAGCAACTTGGATGGTTCGATATCCTCCACCTTCTCGGTTCCCGTCCGATATCCGTCCCGGATGACAGTGACCCGGTCGGCGATCTTGAATACCTCATCGATGTTCGAGGTGATGTAGACGATCGACTTGCCCTGGGATTTGATTGTCCGGCAGATAGAGTAGATATTGTTCATCTCCGCAGGAGTCAGCCGCTGGGCGATCTCATCCAGGATGAGGACCTCCGCACCAAGGGAGAGCACCCTTGCGATGCTGATGATCTGCTGGTTGCCTTTTGAGAGTTTTCTTAACGGCGTATCCATATCGATATCGATATTCAGACTCTCAAACAACTTTTCGCAGTTGTGCCGCATTCGCCCCCGGTCGCCCTTCAGCACAAAGAAGTGGGGCATGCGTCCGACATAGATATTTTCGAGAGCCGACATGTTTGGAAGGATCTCTGGGTCCTGATAGACCACACCGATTCTGTTGTCGATCGAGCTCTTTGGGGTGAAGGTGGCGTGTTTGATTCCGTTCAGCCGGATCTCCCCGCCCTGGTTTCTTAGAGAGCCGCCGAGGATTTTAGCCAGCGTGGATTTGCCCGAGCGGTGATCTCCGGTCAGAGCGTGGATTTCCTGCCTGTAGAGATCGAAGTCGACACCGCGAAGGGCCTGATTGCTGCCGTAGGAGAAAAGAATGTTGGAAAGCTCTAGGATCTTCTCCAATTCAGTCCAAGTTCAGCTGTTTCATCTTGTTGTACAGTGTGCGCCGGTTTATGTTCAGCAGCTCAGCCGCTTTCTGCCTGGAGCCGTTTGTTTTTGCCAGGGCATCCAGGATGACCTCTCGGGTTACCTTGTCGTAGAGGGTTTGCAGGGTATCCGCCTGGGAATCGGTTGCCGATCTGTACTGCTGCGGCAGGTGGTCGGTAGACAGGACCCCGCTGTTGCAGAAGATGACGGCCCGTTCCACGGTATTTTTCAGTTCCCGTACGTTTCCCGGCCAATCGTGATGCAGAAAGATCGAGTTGATCTCCTGGGAAAAGTCCTCGATCTGTTTGTTGTACAAGCCGCTGAATCCCTTGAGGAAGTAGCGTGCCAGGGGCAGGATATCCTCCTTGCGTTCACGCAGAGGCGGTATCTCGATGGTGATCACGCTGAGGCGGTAGTAGAGGTCCTCCCGGAAATCGCGGTTTTGGATCAGGGCGGAAAGATCCTTGTTGGAGGCGGCGATGAAGCGAACGTTCGTGCGGCGAGCCTCGCTTGACCCGACCCTCTCGAACTCCTTTTCCTGCAGCACCCGCAGGAGTTTTGCCTGCGTCTTGATGCTCATCTCCCCGATTTCGTCGAAGAACAACGTGCCGCCCTCGGCGATTTCGAAACGGCCCTGGCGTTCTTCCCTTGCATCGGTGAAGGCGCCTTTGACATGACCGAACAGTTCGCTCTCCAGAAGGGTATCGGGAATGGCCGCACAGTTGAGCTTGACGTAGGGTTTGTCTTGCCTGTGGCTCATGGCGTGGATATGGGCGGCAAACAACTCCTTGCCCGTTCCGCTCTCTCCGGTGATGATCACCGGCGCGTCGGTGGGGGCGGCGGTATTGGCCACAACCAGCAGCTCTTGCATCCTCGGATTCTCCGAAATAATGGCGCCGCTCTGTTGTTCCGGGCTCTTGCGTACCCGCAGCACATTTTCGATCTCTTCCAGCAACTTTGGGAAGTTGATGGGTTTGGGATAAAAGTTCAGAGCTCCGAAGCGCATCGCCTCCACGACATTTTCAACAGTCGCGTAACCGGATATCATGATCACGGGCACGGGCAGCTTCATCGATTTTACCGCGTCGGTGAAGCGGATTCCGTCCATTCCCGGCATTTTCAAGTCGGTGATCACGAGGTCAACCGTGCGTTTTCGCAAGCTTTCCAGTGCCCGCTGGGCATCGGTTTCGTAAAAACTCTGGAATCCGTGGGCTCCCAACAGCTTGGACAGGGATACGCACATGTGTTTTTCGTCATCCACGATCAGAATCGAGCCTGGCATGCTTCAATTATAGGCAATACGGTTGCGGCGATCAACAATCCCGGCCCGCTTCAGGGCTTGAGAAAAAAAATTCCCATTTTTATGATTAAGATGTGTGAGAATATTCTCATTTCGAAGAATCGGCATCCTCATTCCGGCGGTTGGCGGGGCATTGCATGTACTAATTCGTCATAATATATAAGAATAGACAATCGGTTCCTCTTGGATTTGTTTTGGCCCGGAGTTTGCATATATGCCTGTAACAAATCAAGAGGAAGGAGTGTGTATGAAACGTTTTCTAACCATCGTACTGGCGGCTTTTTTTGTGGTTGCCTTCTCGGCAACTGTGTTCGCCGGCGGCACGAATGAGGGCTCGGGTGAGGAAACCATCAAGATCGGGTTCCTGGTCAAACTGGCGGAATGTTCGTGGTTCCAGGACGAATGGAAGTTCGCTCGACAGGCGGCCGAGGAATACGGTTTTGAGCTCATCGAGATGAGCACCCCTGACGGGGAGAAGGTGCTTTCGGCCATCGACAATCTATCCGCCCAGGGTGCGCAGGGCTTTGTCATTTGCACCCCTGATGTGAAGCTGGGCCCGTCGATCAAGATGAAGGCGGACCAGTACGGAATGAAGCTGATCAGTGTAGACGATCGTTTCGTGGGTCCGGACGGGAAACCGATGGAGGAAGTTCACCACATGGGGATCAGCGCCTATGAAATCGGCAGACTCGTGGGTAAAGCAGAGATGGAAGAGGCCCAGAAGCGCGGATGGGATCTGAGCAAGACCGGCGCGGCTTGTCTGACCTACAACGAGTTGCCGACAAGCAAGGATCGCACCGACGGGGCTACCGACATGTTACTAGAAATGGGCTTCCCGGCTGCGAATGTTTTCGAAGGACCTACTGCCACCGATTCCACCACCGAAGGTGGTTTCGACGCTACCAACATCCTTGTAGCCGCGCATCCGGAGATCGAGCATTGGCTGGTGTTTTCGCTGTGTGATGATACCACTATCGGCGGTATCCGTGCTCTGGAGGGCAACGCTTTCAAAGCCCAGGACATCATAGGCGTCGGCATCAATGGGAACGATCTGGCCATCGCCGAGTTCGAGAAAGAAGAGATGACCGGTTTTGTGGCGACCGTGCTTCTGGCCGCCAAGCGTCATGGCTATGAAACCGCGGAGAATATGTACAAATGGATAGCCAATGGCGAAGAGCCGGACAAGCTCATCTATACAGCCGGCATCCTCATGGACAGATCCAACTATCACGACGTACGCAAGGAGATGGGTCTGGAATAAGTTTCCTCCTCCTTAACGTATGCAGGCACCAATCCGGCCGGAAGTCGGGGGTCTGACTCCCGCTTCCGGCTTCTGACAAGCGATATGACGAGTTTTATAGAGTTCCGCGACATTTCGAAGCAGTTTCCCGGCGTACAGGCCTTGAACGAGGTGTCCTTCGGGGTTCAGGAAGGATCGGTACACGGGCTTGTGGGCGAAAACGGGGCCGGAAAATCCACCCTGTTGAAGATCCTCAGCGGTGCGCACCCCCCCAGCAGCGGCTCGGTTCTGCTGAACGGGCAGGAGGTCGCATTTTCGTCACCCCGGGATGCCTTGGATGCGGGCATTGCGGTCATCTATCAGGAATTGAACCTAGTTCCCGACATGAGCGTGGCCGAGAATCTGCTTCTGGGCCATATGCCCCAGCAAAGAGGATTCATCAATAGAGACAAGCTCCTTCGGACTGCCAGAGACATGCTGGATTACCTGACGGAGAGCATCGATCCGAATGTGAAGATCAGGCGCCTACCCATAGCCCAACGTCAGATGATCGAAATCGGAAAAGCCCTGCTTCATAACGCAAAAGTAATTGCCTTTGATGAGCCTACTTCGAGCCTCTCGGGGATGGAAACCGAGCAGCTTTTCAAGATTATTGAAGGCCTGCGGGCCGATGGATGTGCGATTATCTATGTCTCCCACCGGCTCAACGAAATATTCGAGGTATGCGACGCGCTTACGGTTTTCCGCGACGGAAGGCTCATCGAGACTTTCGACCGGATGGGATCGGTAACCCACGATATGGTGGTAAGCCGCATGGTCGGTCGATCTATTCAAGATATCTACGGATATCGCCCCCGGAATACCGGTGAGATCGTGCTGGATGTTCAGGCCGTCACCGGGCCCGGTGTTTCCGAACCGGCGAGTTTCTCGGTCAGAAAGGGCGAGATCCTCGGGTTTTTCGGTCTAGTGGGCGCGGGACGTTCGGAGCTCATGCGCATCCTCTATGGGGTGCAAAAGGCGAGTGCGGGGAGGGTCCTGCTGAACGGCAAGCAGGTAGTGATCGACAGTCCGGAGAAGGCGTTGAACGTCGGAATCGCCCTGTGCCCGGAGGACCGCAAGCTGGAGGGTATTATCCCCGTCCGCGACGTTAAGGAGAACATCAATATTACGGTCAGGAAGCAGTTCGTCAGGGCGGGTTTTTTCCTGAACAAGGCCAGGGAGAGGGCGAATGCAGCCGACTTCATCGCAAAGCTCCAGATCAAGACCCCCAGCATGGAGCAGTTGGCTGGTAACCTTTCGGGGGGTAACCAGCAGAAGATCATATTGGCCCGGAATCTCTCGATCAAAACGACGGTGATCATCCTGGATGAGCCCACCCGCGGGATCGACGTCGGTACCAAGAGTGAGATCTACCGGTTGATTTACAGTCTTGGCGAGATGGGCATGGCCGTGGTCGTCGTATCTTCGGAGCTCCCGGAGATTATCGGGATTTCCGATCGCATCATCGTCATGAGCAAAGGTAGAATCGTGGCCGAGGTTCCTCGGGATCAGGCGAACGAAGAGGACATCCTTCACCACGCCCTGGCCGGGCACGGGAATGGAGAGAGCGACAAAGGAGAAGCCAAGTGAAAAGCAATACATTAGAGGCAGCGGGGCAACGAACGATCTCCGTCGGCAGGTTGTTTTCCCGCCTGTGGGAAAACTCCGGTATGATCGTGGTTTATGTAGTGCTGTTCGTGTTGCTGTCGATTTTCGTGCCCTACTTCTTTACCTGGCGGAATATGATCGCCCTTGCTCTGTCCATCTCCATGCTTGGAATGGTGGCCTGCACCATGCTCTTCTGCCTGGCGTCGGGTCACTTCGATCTGTCGGTTTCTTCGATCGTGGCCCTCTCCGGGGTCGTCGCCGGGGTGGTGATCAACGGCACCGGTAGTGTGATTCTGGGCATCTTTGCCGGGATCCTTGCCGGAGGGGTATTCGGACTGCTGAACGGGGTCATTATCGCCAAAGCCCACATCAACGCCCTGATCACCACCCTGGCCATGATGCACATCGCCCGGGGTTTTGCCTATATCGTGTCCGGCGGACAGGCCATGAGCATCGGCAACACCAAATTTTTCGGACTCGGCAACGGCATCTTTCTCGGCGTGCCGAGCCCGATCTGGATCACGATCGCCTGTTTTGCCGTATTCGCCGTGTTGATCAACTACACGACGTACGGGCGCAATACCCTGGCCATCGGCGGAAATATCGAAGCGGCCAGGCTGGCCGGCATCAATGTGGATCGGATCAAGATCATCATCTTTTCTGCGCAGGGGCTCATGGCAGGTTTTGCAGGAGTGATCCTGGCCTCGCGCATGACCTCGGGTCAGCCCATGTCGGCTCAAGGATTCGAGCTCAACGTGATCTCCTCCTGTGTGCTCGGCGGAGTGTCCCTGACCGGCGGTATCGCCCCGATCCACGGTGCCATTGTTGGGGTTCTGATCATGGGAACGGTTCAGGATGCCATGAGTCTGCTCAACATCCCAACCTTCTATCAGTACGTGGTCCGGGGTGTAATCCTACTCATAGCTGTAATGATCGATCAGATCAAACAGCATCGGAGCGGCAAACCGACATGAGTTGTTCCGTGAAATCTTTAGCCGCACAGCCCCTGGTGCGAGGAAAGAATGTGCTGGGAGAGGGGCCGCTTTGGATCGTTTCGGCCAGGCGGTTGCTTTGGACCGATATTCTGTCCAAATGCCTGTATTCCTTGGATCCGGCTACGGGAGAACTCCTTCGTCACGAACTGGCCTCTTACATAGCCTGTACGGGAGAAATCGTATCCGGGGATGTTATCGCCGCCAGCGGGCTGGGCTGGCTGCTGTTACACAGCGATCTGGCTGATCATAATATCATCGCCGAGGTTCCCTTTGACGCGGCATCGGTGCGCTTCAACGACGGAAAGATCGGTCCGGATGGAGCCTTCTGGGTTGGAACCATGGATCTGAATACACGGGATCCCATCGGCGTGCTGTATCGTCTGGTGGCGGAGCGAAGCGGCGTGCCTGTATCGCAAGCCGATGGGGAGGCTGGATCCCCCGGGCTGGCGGGACTGCGCACCGCTGTTCGGCAAGTGGAGAAGGGGCTGACCATTTCCAATGGCATAGGCTGGAGTCCCGATGGCGGCACTATGTATCTGACCGATAGCAAAAAATGCGTGATATACCGATATGATTTCGACAAAGAGACCGGGACTATCGAAAACCGGGCGGTCTTTGTTCAGGATGAAGAGCGGGCGGGAGTTCCGGACGGGCTGGCCGTAGACGCCGAAGGAAATCTCTGGAGTGCCAGGTGGGGGGCGGCAGCGGTGATCTGCTATGACCCGAAGGGACTTCAGCGAGCTCGCATCGAGCTTCCCGCCGCTCACGTGTCAAGCTGTTGCTTCGGCGGAGACAGTCTGGACACTCTCTATATCACCACGGCTCGTTTCGGCCTGGCCCATCCGGGTGAGTTGGACGGGGCGCTGTTTGCCTGCCACAGCGCCGGGCGGGGTGCGGCACCGTATCTTTTTGCCACCTGAAACCATCCGGGGAGAGGAGAGCGCTAATGAATAAGACGGCGTTGGTCACGGGGGCGAGCAGGGGGATCGGCAAGGCCGCCGCTTTGCGGCTGGCCGAGGCGGGGTATGATCTGGGCATCAACTACCGACAGAATCGCAAGGGGGCGGAAGAAGTAGCCCGAGCCGTTCGTAAAAGCAAGCGAAGGGCGCTTGTTCTGCAGGCCGATGTCAGCAAGAAGGCGCAGATCGATAGCATGTTCGATAGTTTTTTTGCCGAGTTCGGCCACATCGATCTCCTGGTCAACAACGCAGGAGTGAGCATGTTCAGCCCGTTTCTCCAGGTCAGCGAACAGCTGTGGGATACAGTCACAGAGGTGGATTGGAAGGGAACCTACTTCTGCGCGCAACGGGCGGCCCGGGATATGGCGGAGAGCGGCCGGGGGGGGGTGATCATCAACATGTCTTCAAATCAGAAAGACGGCTGTTGGCCCACGGCCAGTGTCTACGGGCCGACAAAAGCGGCAGTAGCCAAGTTCACCCGGCATGCGGCCTTCGAACTGGCACGATACGGGATCAGGGTGATTGCCCTGGCGCCCGGCTACACCGATGTGGGCTGGCCCGAGGGAGATCCCATACACGAAGCGAAAGACAAGATTCCGATGAAGCGATTCGCCACTCCGGAGGAGATCGCCCGGGTCATCAGCCGGCTGGCATCGGAAGAGTTCGCCTACATGACCGGTACCTGTCTGGACATCGACGGCGGAGCACTTCTGCCCGTTGTCACGGAGAACGATCTTGATTCCAGCTGGTCATCCACACAGTTTGATAAGGATAACTAAATGAAGATCACGGCAGTGGAGCTATTTCATGTCAAACCGCGGTGGTGCTTTCTGAAAATATCGACGGATGAGGGAATCGCCGGCTGGGGCGAGGCCATCCTAGAGGGACGTGCCCGTACCGTCGAAACCGCCGTGCTGGAGCACAAGCCTTTTCTGGTCGGGCAGGATCCCCTGCGTATCGAGTACCTGTGGCAGTCAATGTACCGCAACCCCTTCTACCGGGGCGGGGTAGTTCTTGCAAGCGCCCTCAGCGGTATCGAACAGGCTCTCTGGGATATTAAGGGCAAGCATTTCGGAATCCCGGTATACCAGATGCTGGGCGGATTGTACCGCGATAAAATAAGGATCTACGGTCACTGCTGGGGAGCCACAACGGAGAAGATCATCCATCGGGCTGTGGAGCGAAAAGCCAACGGTTTTACAGCCATCAAGATCCTCCTGGAACCGTACACGGCGAATCGGGGGGCCAAATCCTATGTCGAAGCCCAGGTGCGGCGTTTCGCCGAGATCCGGCAGGCCGTGGGAGATGATATGGATATCGCCATCGATTTTCACGGCAGGCTCAGCCCCGATATGGCGGTCCAGGTGATACGCGGGATCCGGGAGTACTATCCGTTGTTCGTGGAGGAACCCTGTCTTCCGGAGAACATCGATGCCATGGTGCGGATCGCCCGTACGGTCGAGGTACCCCTGGCTACGGGCGAGAGGCTGGTGACACGCCACGGCTTCAGACGGCTGCTCGAATCGGGTGCGGTGGCCGTCATTCAGCCGGATCCCTGTCATGCCGGCGGCATCCTGGAGACCCAGAAAATCGCCGCCATGGCCGAGACCTACTACTGCAAGATCGCCCCTCACAATCCCCTCGGACCGATCGCCCTGGCGGTAACGGTACAGCTGGGCGCCTGCCTGCCGAATTTTCTCATCGCCGAGCACTTCGGAATGAAGGAACGCTGGGATCTCGGGGAGGGATATCTGAGCAAGCCCTTCAAGATCCTGGACGGTTACCTTTCCGTGCCGGATTCACCGGGACTTGGAATCGAGGTCGACGAGGCGGTGGTACGGGAGCGTTCGTATCCCGGGGATTGGGACTCACCCCGGCTGTATGCCGAGGATGATGCAACCATCGTAGACTGGTAGAGACGACAGGGCAAATCAAGGAGAGAGGCTACAAATGCAAGAACTGTTTTCACAAGAGTTGAAAAGAGGAATTCGAAACAGCGGCGTGATCGCCGTCCTGGTTATAGAAGATGCGGAGCTCGCCGTGCCGGTTGCCCGGACCCTGCTGGAAGGCGGAATCAGCGCCATGGAGCTTACCCTCAGAACCCCGGCGGCACTGGAGGCGCTCAAACGAATCAGGAGCGATGTACCGCAGATGCTGGCCGGGGTCGGGACGATCCTGAGGGCGGATCAGGTCAAAGAGGTTGCCGCTGCTGGCGCAGAGTTCGGGGTGGCTCCCGGCTACAATCCCAGGGTCGTGGATGCGGCCAAGGCGGCGGACCTTGCCTTTGCCCCCGGAGTAGCCACGGCAACGGAGCTGGAGTGGGCCCTGGAGCAGGGATGCCGGATTCTGAAGTTCTTTCCTGCAGAGCCCTTAGGTGGTATTCCCTACCTCAAGAGCATGAACAGCCCCTATAGTTATCTCGACTTACAGTACGTGCCTCTCGGCGGTGTGAACCAGGATAACCTGAGGGCCTGGTTGGAGCAGAGTTTCGTCATCGCGGTGGGGGGGTCCTGGATCGCGAACAAGCAACTCATAGCCGCACAGGACTGGGACGAGATACGCCGCCGGGCCGAGCAGGCGCATTCGATTTTCAAAGAGGTGAGGGGTTAGAGTTATGGCGAAGTTTGTCACTTTCGGTGAGATCATGGCCCGCCTGCAGCCTCCCGGCTGCGGGAGAATCCGTCAGGCGCTTCCCGGCACCCTAGTTGTCACCTTTGCCGGTTCGGAAGCCAACGTGGCTGCCTCCCTGGCATATCTCGGTGACGAAGCAGTCTTCGTGACCGCGCTGCCGGACAATAGCTTGGCGGAGGCCTGCATCGGCAACCTCAGAAACCTCGGGGTGGATACTTCGAAGATCGTAAAGACAGCCCGGGGACGGTTGGGGCTGTTCTTTCTGGAAACCGGCGCGAACCAGAGGCCCAGCAGGGTGATCTACGACCGGGAACTATCGGCAATATCGCTGGCGGATCCGAAATGTTACGATTGGTCGGAGATCTTTGCCGAGGCAACCTGGTTTCATGTATCCGGTATCACCCCCGCAGTTTCCCGAAATGCTGCGGAGGCGGCCGTCCAATCGGTCAAGCGGGCGAAGGCTGCCGGGCTGACCGTCTCCTGTGACTTGAACTACCGCAAGAAACTGTGGCGGTGGGAGGCGAGCACCGAGCCCAAACAGCTGGCCCGCAGGATCATGGGCGAAATCATCCCCCATACCGACCTGGTAATCGGAAACGAGGAAGACGCCGAGGACGTGCTTGGTATCCGCGCAGGAGACACCGATGTTTCGGCAGGCAGGTTGGAAATCGAACGGTATCCGGAGGTCGCCGCGAAAATCATCGAGAGATTCCCGAATGTTTCGCACGTAGCCATAACTTTGAGGGAGAGTATTTCCGCCACCCACAACAACTGGGGCGGTATGCTCTATGAAGCCGCTGGCGGTACAGCCTGCTTTGCTCCGCTCAGGGATGGCAAGTACTCCCCCTACCAGATCCACAGCATAGTGGATCGGGTGGGAGGTGGAGATGCTTTTGGTGCGGCTCTGCTGCACGCTCTGAACGATCCGAAGTTGAGGAACACCGAAGAGGCGGTGGCCTTTGCCGTGGCGGCGGGCTGTCTGTGTCACTCTATCGAGGGAGATTTCAACTTCTCTTCCAAGGAGGAAATCCTGGCCCTGAGTCTGGGTGACGCCTCGGGGAGGGTTAAAAGGTAAACCGGAAAGTGGTTGAAGCGTAGCAAAAAATGGCATAAAGTATCGCGAAGGAGTCTGGAGATGAAAATCGAGCTGCGGAAAGACTGTAAATACGCCCTTGTTATCCCTACCAGTATGGGTGTTCGGATCACCCCTGTAAACGCCCAGCCGGTACACTGCAGTAATACCTATGTCATGCAGGTAACTAGCGCCGAAACCAACGTGGGTAGTGTTTCCTCCTATCTCGGACTGCCGGTAAAAATACTCACCACTTTCGTCAAGGACAGCCCGATCGCCCGCTTCATCAAGGACAACCTGGGCAGTCGCCATATGGATTTCGAGGGAGCCGAGGTGGATCAGGGGGGACCCTGGGGCTTTCGCCACCAGATGAACGTCGCCGACAGCGGTTGCGGATCTCGCGGTCCCCGCGTGCACAACGACCGAGCCGGGGAGGTCGGCCGAACCCTCAATACCAAGGATTTCGACCTGGAGCGCATCTTCGTGGAGCAAGGAGCCCAGATCATGCACCTGTCCGGACTGGTGGCCGCGCTTTCTCCGGAGACCGGGACCTTCTGTCTGGAGCTGTCCAGGGCGGCGAAGAAGCACGGTACGCGCATATCTTTCGATCTGAATCACCGCGCCTCATTCTGGAAGGGCCGGGAAGCGGAGTTGAGCAAGATCTTCGCTGAGATCGCCGGTTTGGCGGATATCCTGGTCGGTAACGAGGAGGATTTTCAGCTCTGTCTCGGGATCGAGGGACCGGAGGCCGGGGGCGAGGGCCTGGCGGCAAAGATCGAGAGCTTCAAGGGCATGATCAACAGGGCCAAGAAGGCCTTTCCCAAGACTTCGGTGTTCGCCACCACCCTGAGGGAGGTGGTCAGTGCCAACAGCCACATGTGGGGCGCCATCATGTCAGAGGGAGATAACTGGCACGTGGTGGAGCCCCGTCCCATCACCGTCCTGGACCGCATCGGCGGCGGGGATGGCTTTGTCGGCGGCATGCTCTACGCCATCCTCAGGGGATGGGAGTCGGAGAAGTGGGTGCAGTTCGGCTGGGCCAGCGGGGCCCTGGTCACCACCCTGCTGACCGACTACGGCCAGCCCGCCGATGAAGAGCAGATCTGGAGCATCTGGAGGGGCAACGCCCGGGTCAGGCGGTAGGGTCAGAGCTCTTTGAGGTACACCTGCATTCGTTTTCCCGTGGGCCGGATCGTTTCCTTCCAGAACCTCATTCCCGCTTTCTCGGCAACCCGGGCGGAGGCCCGGTTCTCAGGATCGATCAGGGCGATCAGGCGGGGGAGTTGGAGGTGCTCGGCGGCGAAGGTGCACAGGGCCCGGGCCGCTTCGGTGGCATATCCCCTTCCCCTTACGGACTTGGCGAACACGTATATCAACTCCGTTTCCGCCGTACCTTCGACTTCCTTCTTGAGAAAGCCGCAGTCTCCAACGATGCGGCCGCTGGTGCCTTCGATCACCGGATAGAGCCTGTCCCCCGGCACCGTATTGCTTTCCCCGGCTTCCGAAAGCAGATCCTGATAGGTCTGTTCGTAGTTCCTGGGGCCTCCCATATGTCGGGTCACATCTCCTACTGGGAAATGAGATCGACCCCGCCTGTTTGATTTTCAAAGAGTCGGAGTGTTTCTTTTCCGCCATAAAATTGCCGGCATGCTCATGATTATGGCAAATATATATACAAGAAAACGCCAAAAAGGCGAGGATTCTTTGCTTATCTTGACTGGCGGATCTTTATGGGGTAGAGTTGGCAGTGAAGCAGAGTAGAGTTCAAGATGAGGTTCCACCGAAGCGAGGTCGTATGAACGTGCTGGCGGATCTCAATCCTCCCCTGGTATGGCAGCTGTTCCATTCAATCAGCCGCATTCCCCGTTGCTCGAAGAAAGAGCAGAAGATCTGTGCCTGGATCGAGGACTGGGCCAAACAGCATAACATCCCCTGTGCATCCGACGCTGCGGGTAATCTCCTGCTGCGCAGGGCGGCGTCGCCCGGGCGGGAGCGGGCCCCGGCGCTGGTTCTGCAGGCGCACCTGGACATGGTCTGTGTCAAGGCTGAGGGCGTTCAGATGAACTTCGACACCGATCCGATTCCGATCCAGTTGGATGGATCGGTTGTACGAGCTCGGGGAACAACCCTGGGTGCGGACAACGGCATCGGCGTGGCCTACTGCCTGGCGGCTCTGATTGACCCGGAGCTGCTCTTCGGCCCACTGGAGGTGCTTCTGACGGTGGACGAGGAGGAGGGAGGGAGCGGAGCCCTGGGAATGGAAGCCGGTTTCTTTTCAGGCCGCTACCTGCTCAATCTGGACAGCGAGGAGGAGGGGATCATTACCGTCGGCACGGCGGGTTTCGAAATCATCGATTGTACGCTTCCGCTTCGGACCAGCAACAGCACGGCCTCTGCGGCTGTGACGTTGGAAATCCGGGGCCTGGCGGGAGGGCATTCGGGCATGGATATTCACCTGCCCCGGCTGAACGCGATCAAGCTGGCTGTAGGAGCCCTGAACGAGCTGCGGGAGGCGATGCCGCTTCGACTCGGCCGATTCGAAGCAGGGGAGGCTGCCAACTCGATCCCGGCCAAGGCGGACTGCGTCTTGCTGGTGCCGCAGGAAGCCGAGCAACGGGCGGTTGCTCTGTTGGAGCGTTGGCGGAATCAGACCATCAAGCGGGCTAGAATCAACGAACCGGGCCTGGAAATATCGATCCGGAGCCACGGCTGGGAAAAAGCCTGTTCAACCGAGCAAACCGAGGCGATCTGTCGGCTCCTCACCGAGATCCCCCACGGAGCGCTGGCCTTCAGCAGGGAAATCGAGCAGCTGGTGGAAAGTTCCATCAATCTGGCTCGGGTTCGGAACAGGGGCAGCAGTCTCGTTGTAACGGTCAGCTGCCGCAGCGCCGCGGACAGTATGCTCGATGAACTGGGAGCGAAGGTGAAGCGCATCGGCGAGAGCCACGGGGCGGAGGTCAAGCAGCACAGCCGCGCTCCGGCCTGGACCGCCAAGCCGAAATCCCCATTCAGCACGCTGGTACGCAAGCACTACAGCAGTGCCCTGGGCCGACCGGCAGTGCTGAAGGCTTTTCACGCCGGCCTGGAGTGCGGCATCTTCACGAGGTTGAACCCCGAGCTGCAGATGGCTTCGATCGGGCCGGATATCCATGCGGTCCACACCCCCCAAGAGCATGTGGATGTCCCGAGTGTCGCCCTGGTCTGGGAGGTGCTCAGGCGGATTATCGCGGCCATGGCGGAGTTGGAGTAAAACAGGAGACGGGGATGAGTGATCCAACGAAACAAGAGAGGGTCGAACAGAACCAGAGGTGGATGCGCAGCGTGGAGTCGATTCTGGAGAAAGCCGCCGGGGAAGGGCGCAAGCAGCTTTTCGAATACGAGGTCTATGAAATTCTAGCGCAGCTGCGCATTCCTTCACCGACCTACATCATGGCCCGGGATGAGCGGGACATCACCCACAGCACCCTGGCCGTGTTCTCCTCAGAGAGAATCGTGCTCAAGGTCATCTCTCAGGCGATCGCCCACAAGCAAAAAGCCGGCGGCATCAAGGTCGTCTACAAAGACCTGGATTTCGTGAAGTACTCGGTGCGGGAGATGTGCCGGAGCTTCAGCGAACGGGGAATCGAGGTGCAGGGGGTTCTGCTGGTCGAATACCTGGACTACTCCAAGGATCTGGGAAACGAGATCCTGCTCGGTTTTCGGGAGAGCGTGGCCTTCGGCCCGGTGATTTCCTTCAGCAAGGGCGGAAGCGATGCCGAGCATTTTGCCAGGCACTTTTCCTCACCCAACCTGATTCTGCCCCCTCTGGACAGGCAGTGGGCGGACGCCCTGATGGCTTCCACCCATATCAGCAGGAAGTACGTGGCGGAAGGACGCGGAGATTTCATCAACAAGATCGTCGACGCGGAGGTGAAGTTCAGCGATCTGGCCACCTGTTTCTCCAACTTCTTCTGCTCTCCGACACGCTTCGTGCTTACCGAGTTTGAAATCAATCCCCTGGTGTTCGACCACAACGGGGAGCTGATCGCCATTGACGGATATGCCACTTTTGCCGAAAAGGCGCAGGCCGCTGCGGATGTGGAGGTCAAGGGCAAGGAGAGCCTGCGGCCTCTGTTCGAGCCCGCCGGTGTGGCCGTGGTGGGCATCAGCACCTCGGACAACAGCAAGGCGGGGAATATCATCATCAAGAATCTTATCGATCTGAACCGCACGGATGTGTACGGGGTCAATATCAAAGGCGGGGAAGTGAGGATTTCCGAAAAGATTCTGGGTCTGTACAAGTCCGTGGCCGACATACCGGATCCCGTGGATCTGGCCATCGTGACCGTTCCGGCCGAAGCCAGCTACTCCGTGGTGCGGGACTGCGCCCGGAAAGGAGTGAAGGGGATTCTGCTGATCCCCGGCGGATTCAGTGAAATCCGGGACAACCGGGATCTGGAGGAGAAAATCCTTGCCGTGGCTCGTGAAAATGAGATGCGCATCATCGGTCCCAACTGCCTGGGCGTTGTCTACGCCGGGGATAGAGAACTCAATGGGCTAAACACCTTCTTTATCCCGGAGGAGAAGTTCAAGGTCAACCTGGAGCAGGAGAAGAACGTGGCCATCCTGACTCAGAGCGGAGCGGCCGGCATCATGGAGATCTACAACCTGAGAAGTGCGATCAGTCCGAAGGTCATTGTCAGCTACGGAAACCAGCTGGATGTCGACGCTTCCGATCTGGTGCAGTACTTCGAAGATGACCCCATGGTCGACGTGATGGGTCTGTACATCGAGGGTTTCAACCCGGCGGCGGGCCGGAAGTTTTTCAATATTACCTCCCACTGCCGTAAGCCGATCGTAGTCTACAAGGCCGGCCGGACAGAGGCGGGGCAGATGGCCACCCGTTCCCACACGGCCAGCATTGCCGGGGAGTACGAGGTGGCCAAGGCGGCCATGAAGCAGGCCGGGCTGGTGGTGGCGGATTCCATGATCGACCACGGCGATCTCGTGAAGACCTTCGCCCTGCTGCACGGATTCAAGGTCGAAGGAAACCGGGTGGCGGTGATCGCCAACGCCGGTTATGAAAAAACCTACGCGGCGGATAACCTGGGGGAACTGATCCTTGCCGAGCTCGATCGGCGGACGATGGAGGCCTTGGCAAGCATCATCCCGCCTTACGTCAATGCCGAGCCGCTGCTGGATCTGACCGCCATGGTCAGCGACGATCAGTTCGAGCGCTGCATTGATATCATGCTCAGCTCTCCGATGGTGGACGCCCTCTGCATCTCAATCGTGCCTCAGGCTCAGCTGCTGCACACCACCGACGCGGAGATCGAGCACTTTGAAAAGAATATCGCCGCCAGGATCGTGGAAACCGTACACAAGCACAACAAGCCGACAGTGGTGTCGGTCAACGTGGTCAGCGGAGCGGACGCCGTGTACAACCGTTTCGGGCAGGTGATGGACTCCGGGGGAGTTCCCACCTACCTGACCGCGGAGCGGGCCATGACCTGCCTCAACGCTTTTATCCGCTACCATCTGGTAAAAGAACGAGGTATTATCAGCGAGTGGCTGCGATAGCTATGACAGCGGCCACGATCCAAGCAGGAGGTTTACCAAGACTATGCATACCGATATAAGATATCGCTATTCGATTGCAGCCCGCAGAATGAGCCGGTCGATCATCCGGGAGCTGCTCAAGCTGGCCAGCAAACCGGACATCATCTCATTTGCCGGAGGGCTTCCCAATCCCCAGACCTTTCCCTCGGAGGATCTGAAAGAGATCTGCACCACTGCATTCGAGGATGACCCTCAGGTAACCCTTCAGTACAGCGCCACCGAGGGATTGACCTCCCTGCGGGATGCGCTGGTGAATTTTGTCGGCCGTTACGGCCTGACGGTCAGCCGGGAGGAGTTGATCGTCACCACGGCCAGTCAGCAATCCCTCGATCTGGTGGGCAAGATCTTCATCGATCGGGGCGATATGGTGGTCGTGGAGCAGCCCAGCTATGTCGGGGCGGTGAGCGCCTTCAAATCCTACGGCGTACGCTTTCTTCCCATCGAAATGGATGAGCAGGGCATCCGCACAGATATTCTGCACAACCGTTTACGGGAGTTGAAGACTGAGGCCGGCAGCGGGATCGAGTACTATCAGAATATGCCCAAGTTCATCTACACGATTCCGGATTTTCAGAATCCCAGCGGCATTACCATGAGCCTGCAGAGGCGGGAGGAGCTGCTCAACATAGCCGATGAGTTCGATCTGATCATCGTGGAGGACGTGGCCTACAAGTGGCTGCGCTACTCGGGTGAGGATCTGCCTCTGATCGGGGCGCTGGAGGTGCAGAGGAGGGCGGCATCCGGGGCAAGCGCGGCGGCCGACCCGATTCCCCCGACCCGCCGGGTCGTAAATATGTTCACCTTTTCCAAGATCCTCTCTCCCGGATTCAGGCTGGGTTGGGTCTGTGCCGATCCGGTGGTAATCGACAAGCTGGTACAGGCCAAGCAGGCCACGGATCTGTGCACCTCCGCCCTTACCCAGAGAATCGCCGCGGAGTATCTTCGCCGCGGGTTATTGGAATCTCGGATTCAGGCCAACATCGGTCTGTATCGCAGAAAGCTCCAGTGCATGCTGGACGCCCTTGATGAGTTCATGCCTCCCGTGAAGGGCCTGAGCTGGGTGGTTCCGGAGGGGGGCATGTTCCTCTGGATAACCCTTCCCGAAGGAATGGATACCGACGAGATGTTCAAGGACGCCATAGAGAGAAACGTGGCCTACGTGGTCGGTTCGGCCTTTCATCCTGCGGGGGGCGGGCACAATACCATGCGGCTGAACTTTTCCTACAGCTCGGACGAGCAGATCCGGGAGGGTATCCGGCGCCTGTCCGGGCTGGTCCGTTCCCGACAGCGGGGAGCGGCTTGAGTTACCCTCGGAGAGTCAATTCTTCAATCCGAACAGGGAGCGGCATTCGAGGAACAGAGTGTCTTTCTGCATGTCCGCCATGAAGGAGCTCTTGTAGTACTGGATATCCCTTTCCGTCAGTTCCGTACGTTGAATCAGCTCCGCCAGCAGCCGATCGCTTTCCTCATCCAGAGAACCGACTCTGATCAGGTCCGCCACCAGATCCGCCGTTGACACGATGAAGATCGTGGCCTTGTGGGCAGAGGTGATATTCAGGCTCTGATGCTCCAGGGCGGTGTCCACGTACAGATCGGGAAAACTCCAAGCTTTGAGCAGGGATGCGCCGACTTTGCGGTGGTCGGCTCCGAATATCTCCTGCTCGATGGGCTCCACCTGTGCTTTTCCCTGGATCAAGGTCGAAACCACGGGTTGATAACGCTCCCTGTCGGCGTTGTAGAAAGCGACCTGGCCGATGTCGTGGAGCAATCCCGCCACGAAGCAGTCCTCCGAGGCGTCTTTGCGATTGCAGCGAATGGCCATGTGTCTGGCCAGGAAGGCCGTCAGAATCGAGTGTTTCCAGAAGTACTGAAACAGCGGGTCCTGCTGGTGTCGGGCGAAGGCCCCCGAGGCGGTAACCAGCAGAACCAGGCTTTTGAGGTTCTTGAAACCGAGCAGGGTGATGGCCATCTGCAGGCTCTTGATCTCCCGTTGCCGGGCGTACATCGCAGAGTTGGCGATCTTGAGGATCTTGGCGGTCAGGCCGGGATCCACGCGGATGATATCCTCCAATTCCTTGAAGGAGATATCCAGCTTGTCTTCGGCAATCGAGAGGATCTTGGTGGCCACATCCGGCATGATGGGCATGGTTTTCAGATACTTTTCAAATCCCGCGCTCATGGCATCTTGTTCCTTTGCTGATTGCTCTGTACTGTTTATATCCTGATCATCGGCACGAATCCAGTATCTCCCGCCCCTTACAGGCTGTAGCGCAGGCGCTTGCGAAGCTGATGACGTTCCACGGCCAGCTCGATCAGGCGGTCCAGAAGCTCGGGGTAGGGCAGGCCGGAGGCCTCGCACATCTTGGGATACATGCTGATGTTTGTAAATCCGGGAATTGTGTTGATCTCATTGAGGAGAATGCGAGCGTTATTACCCTCCAGGAAGAAATCGACCCGGGCCATACCGCAGCATTCCACCGCCTGAAAGGCGGCCACGGCCAGCCGGCGGATTTCCCGGCTGGTGGTGTCGGGCAGGTCGGCGGGCAGCTTCAGCTGCGCACCCTCGGGATCGATGTACTTGGCCTCGTAGCTGTAGAACTCATGGGTCGGCAGGATTTCACCGGGTTCGAATGCCCGGGGCGATTCATTGCCCAGCACGGCGCACTCGATCTCCCGACCCTGGACGGCCGGTTCCACCATGACTTTGATATCGTAACGGAGTGCTTCGCCGATTGCCGCTTTGAGCTCCTCCGGCCCGTGTACCTTGTTCACCCCCACCGATGAACCGGCGGTAACAGGCTTGACGAACAGGGGAAAGGACAGCCTGTCCAGCACGGCGGTTGTGCTGCGGGTCGAATCATCCCGCAGCACCATGAAATCAACAACGGGCAGACCGGACTGCCGCCACACTTCCTTTGTCTTCTCTTTGTCCATGGCCAGGGAGCTTGCCAGTACTCCGGCACCCACGTAGGCGAGGTCCGCCATCTCCAGAAGTCCCTGGACGGTTCCGTCCTCCCCGAAGGTTCCGTGCAGAACCGGAAAAACCACATCCGCCTCGACAGCCCCTGAAGGAGTGCTGAATCCCTGTCCCGGAACCACGGATACCGGTTCGGCAGCCGGCACGACCTCCAGGCTCTCTCCGTAGTCGGCGTTCAGAAAGTGCGGTGTGCGCTGAAGGTGCCATCGTCCGGCCTTATCGATGCCGATCAGCACCTGTCCGTATTTTTTCGGATCGAGGTTCCTGGAAACCGAGGCGGCGGAGCGGCAGGAGACCTCATGTTCCCCGGATCGTCCGCCGTAGAGGATGCAAACGGTAGGTTGATTCATGCAAGTACTATAGGAAATTCCGCAGGGCTTGGCGAGGGCTTTTGCTCGGCTATTCGTCGGCAGGCAGCCTCAGCGTACCGGCGGGAAACACGATGGGAATCCGGAAGTGCTCGGCCCCCTTCTCGCGATTGTGCACGTACCGTACCAGCAGATTGCAGGGGATGGCCAGGTCTTCGGCGTTGAGTCTGGTTGATGCCTCTGGTGCGCCGGCACCGCCCTCAAAGATAGGAATTGTCAACAGCACCCGCTGGCCGGGAGGCAAGGCTGATAGAGAGGCCTGCCAGCGGGAGGCGGTATAGCCGCCGAAACGGGCCAGCACCTCCACCTGTTGCACCCTAACGGCGGAGGTGTTTGTGAGGGCGATAGCGAGTTCCTGACTCCCCCCGCCGGCTTTCAAGCCGTCCTCGAGGATGCGGACTGTCAGGAAACTCTGGGCAACGCGGATACGCCTCAGTGAGTTGCGCTGCTCGCTCAGTTCCCTGATCGCATCGGGATAGCGGGGATCTACGGGATCGAGATTGCGCAGCTGCCTAAAGAGGCTCAAGGCTCGGTTGTAGGCCGTTTCCGCTTCGGCGTAGTGCAGCTGGTTTTCCAGCTGCTCGGCCAGCTCGGCCAGCAGTCTGGCCTGTTTTGCCCGCAGGCGCTCAGCCAAATCGGTGACTACCGGCGTATCCTCATCGCCGCTGCGGCGAAAAAAAGCGGCCTGGAGGTAAAGCTCCTCTTCCAAACAGAGGCGAAGGACCTCGCTCTGGCGGGAGGGCCCGTTTTCGGAGCTTCGGAAGGCCGCGGCTAAAGCGGCGTCGATGGTTTCACTGCTCCGCCCGCCGCCCTGCGAATCCCCCGGAGGATTCTCGACGAACTTGAGGATCCGATTTCCGAGAGGATCCAGGATGTAGAAGGATCGGCGCGCGGCTGCGGCCTGCGCGGCTGCGGCCTGCGCGGCTGCGGCCAGGCGGTAGAAGGCGGGCAGGGCCTGGCGAAACCCGGCGCTGAACTGGGAAAGCCGCCAGCGCACCGAACCGTCGGCATTGAAACACCACAGCTCCCCGGCGCTTCCCAGGAAGAACCCTCCATCACTGCGGGCCTGGAACACCTGGGGGAAGAGCAGGGTCCCGCCGGAGATATCCGGCGTGATGACGGACAGCTGCTCGCCGCTGGCGGCGAATATCCGGACCTGGCGGGCGGCCAGGTCGTAAACCCACAGACGGTCCTTTTGGTCGCTGCTCAGCCCCGTTGTGAAGCCGTGCGGCAGAGGGATCTCCCGTCGGGTGAGCTCCTTCCCCCTGCGGGAGAACAGGTTCAGGCTGTTCCCTTGGGAGAGCAGGATTCCTCCGCTCCGCAAACTGCAGGCCTCCACGGCATGCGGGAGATCCGTCTCGAAACGTTCGGAATCGCCGCCTTCCTGATGCAGCAGGTGAAGCGCTCCGCTGTCGGCCTCGTAGACGATCGGTTCGGACAGGGGATTGAGCAGCACTCGGGTTGGAACGATTCCATCGGGCAGCCGCGGCAGGAAGGTCAGATCCCGGACTGTGCGGGTGGTTATCTCCAGATTGACGCCGAGTGAGAGAAGCCTGTCGGAAAACAGAAGGATCGGCCCCTGCGCTGTGGCGGCGATGTCCAGGGGTTCCGGCGCACCGGCGGGATTATTGCCGCCGGAGGAGTCGGGAGAATCACCCCACAGCAGGGAGAGAGAGCTGAGATCCACGATCCCGGCCAGGAGGGGTGTGGTCTCTGTGCCCGCCTGGCTGTCGGTTTGTTGGGCTGCGGTTGGAAGAGCCGGGAGGATCAGAGAGAGCAGTACAACGGTGAGAAGCCGCGGCGTTCTCATCTGTTCCAGCCCATCTGTGCGAGGATCTCTGCGGCCACCTGCGCCTCCAGCCAGGGGATCGGAGCGTCGGCATAGATGATGCTCCGCTCGTGACCCTTGCCCAGGAGAAGCACCGTGTCTCCCTCCTGTGCCAGGTCGAAGGCCCGGCTGATGGCTTCCCGCCGATCCGGGATCAGATGCAAGCCCCCCGGACCACGCTTCGGGTCTTCCCGCCGGCAGCCGGCGGCGATCTGCTCGAGGATTGCCCTGGGATCCTCTCCCCGCGGATCCTCGTCGGCCAGCACAATGATGTCGCAGTAGCGCGCGGCCAGTTCGCCCTGGAGGGGGCGTTTGGCCAGATCCCGCTCTCCGGCGGATCCGAACACGGCGATCAGGCGGCCCCGCGTATGGTCGCGAACCAGGGGGAGCAGCTTGGCGAAGGACTGGGGGGTGTGGGCGTAGTCCACGATCACCCCGAAGGGCTGGCCTCTGCGGATCGGCTCCATGCGTCCCGGCACACCTTGGAGCTTCGGGATCGCCTCCTCCAGATCCGAAAGCCGGACAGAGGTGAGCCGCAGCACGGTCAGGCAGGCGGCCAGCAGGTTCTCTACGTTATAGCTGCCCGGCAGGTTGAGCCTGACCGAAAGCTCCCGGCCCGAATGGTG
>Ga0272441_10003937_pt1 | contig 27587 bp, 17 predicted proteins | sample SSMProp6N_FD_193582 | JGI IMG/M metagenome (GOLD analysis project Ga0272441, IMG submission 193582) | Marine sediment archaeal communities from Little Sippewissett salt marsh, Falmouth, MA, United States - SSM-Prop-6N | ecosystem: Environmental > Aquatic > Marine > Wetlands > Sediment ... | reverse complement strand
TTCTCCTCCGTCCGTTTGACTCAGTAATGCTCGCACCCGCCTGAGCCGCCTGAAGCTGCGCGGCCGCGGCGACGCCGCAAAGGGCGAGCGCTGAACACAGCCTACTCAACGACTTCGAAGATTCCATCTTCTTCCTCCACAAAGGGGGAGGGGGCCTCGTGGGAGGTGAAGGCAGGGGCCGGGGCGGCGGCGGGTTCGGGATGCTGGGCAGGTGCCATGTCATCGATCCCCCTCGGTGTGGGTTCCATTATGCGCTGGGGTGGGCGGATGTCAAGGGGAAGCAGAGAAGAAGCCTCAAGCTGCAAGCTACAAGCTGCAAGCTCCGACGGATCGATCTCGTTCGTCACGCGTCATCAGGAACCGACCCGCTGGCCGCGCTGCTCTTCCTTGCGTGTTCGGGGTTCGGGGTGAGGGGTTGCGGGGCCCGGGCGCCGGTGGTGGCCCGGGCGATGGGACGTATGGGACGAATGGGACGGATGGGAGGGAAGAGCGAATCGCGCGTGACGCGCCACCAGGGGCGGGCCCGCCGGGTGCGCCCCTCTTCCTTCGGCGTTCGGTGTTCGATGTTGGGTGTTCGATGTTCCCTCTTCTCTTCGGCCTGCCCCGCCGCGAAGGCCTCCGGGGTCAGCACGTTCCGCTCGCCGAGCACGCGCGACTTCTTGCCCCTGCGACCCCGTCCTGCTACACTGGTCATTGAAGGCTCCTTCCTGCCTGGCTGGGGGTCACCACGACCCGCCCGGTTCACAACCAGTCTGAAGGGAGCCGCCTGCTTTTCGGACTGAGAATAGCTCATCCTCGTGGGTGATGCAGAGAAGTTCAAAGTGTCAAAGAAGGAGGACACGAAGCAATGAGAGCGAAGACAATCACGGGGATCTGTGGGGTGCTGATTGCCGCGGCCATCGCAACACCGAGCGCGTGGGCGGGCAGCAAGAAGGCGGCGCCGGAAACGCCGCTCACCGAGGGAGGACAGAAACTCGAAGCGCGCTACGCCGAGCAGCTCAAGGCACTCCAGGCGGAGATTTCCAAGGCCCTGCCGGCAGTGGACGAGCAGAAGAGAGCCGCCTACCTGAAGGCCTGTGAGGCCGAAAAGGCCGCGGAGGCGGAGGTGAAAGCGGCGGAGATGCGCCTGGGCAAGGTCACAACGGCACAAGCTCTGGTGAATCACGCGAAGGGCAAGTGGATCGGCGGCGCCGAGAAGGGCATCGCCAAGACCAAGGAGATGCTCAAGAACGCGACCACCGATGCCGAACGCGAGGCGGCGCAGAAGGAACTCGCCAAGTGGGAGGCGAACAAGCAGGACGGGCTCAAAGCACTCGAAGAGCGTCAGAAAGCGTTCGACAAGGTGAAAGGTGACGAGCCGAGATTGGTCCGGGAGCTCGAGGCGGCCAAGAAAACCCTTGCCCTGGCACAGGCGGGGATGATGAAGGCCGTCAGGGGCCTCAATCTCGGGTCTTTCCTGGGGAGCGACACGCTGGATGCCCAACTGGCGAAATACGTCGTCCTGCTCGAGGCCACGCCCCGTGGCCTCGCCGAGTTCGCCCAGCAGGGGAAGGCGCAGGAGGGCCTGGTGGAGACGCTGCTGGCGGACGCCGATCTGATGAAGCAGATGGCCGTCGCGGACGGCGCCCAGGATGCCAAGTACGGCCGGGCAATGGAAATCTACACGGCCATCCAGAAGGCGAGCAGGAAGGCAAAGGACGGCGTCCTCCAGCGGCTGGCGCTGGCCATCGGCCTCGAGCACGCGGTGCCCGTCAAGCAGAGAAACCCCAAGGGCCAACCCGATGCGCCGGCGACCGTGGACCCGGTGAAGCGCTACCTGCACTACGAGAAGGCCTACCTGGGCGGCGAGCTGGATCCGGCTTTCAAGGGGCTGACCGTATGGGACTACCGAATGGTGGTCAATGGCTACGAGCCGGATGAAACGCTCGCCTGGGGGCGGAAGATGCTCCGCAACTACCGGCCCGACCATATCTCCACTCCCGACTACCGGTGGCGCTATGTGGCCGCGGTCAGAACCGAAATCAAGTACGGCTCGCAGGACAACAAGTACGACAAGCCGGAGCTCCAGTTCTTCCAGAACATCCTCATGAACGGCGGGGTCTGCGGGCGGCGCGCCTTCTTCGGTCGCTTCATGCTGCGCGCCTTCGGAATCCCCACCACGGCACGTCCCCAGCCCGGCCACGCCGCCCTGACGCACTGGACGCCCGATGGCTGGGTGATCTGCCTTGGCGGACGCTGGGGGGTTGGCTCGACGAGGACCCGCTATCGCAAAGACCTCGATTTCCTCGCGAACACGCAGGCGCGAACCAATGCGAAGGCATTCCTCCAGGTCAAGCGAGCCCAGTGGGTGGGCGATGTGCTGGGCGAGAAGCGCATCTTCGGCCTGCACGCCGGCACTCCCGGCTTCTGGTATGGCGTGTCGCTGTACCTCCAGCGGGACATCATCGAGAAGGCGAAAGCCGTGGCGCTCGCCGCGGTGGGCACGGACATTGGCGAGGCGAATGAGTCCAAGGTGAAGGAGAAGATCGAGGCCGCGACCATCACCGAAGCGGACCGCAAGATCACGGTCGGCAAGGACGGGGCGATCACGATTCCCGCCGTGGCGTGCAGCAAACCGACGAACAGCACGCCCAAGATCAAGTTCATGGAAAGCAACCTGGGCGGCATGCAGTTGCACTACAACCGCCTGGGGAACCTCGAGGAGTTCGAGTACACCTTCGACGCCCCGGCAGCCGGGAAATACGCACTCACCGCGCGGGTGGTCACACCGAGCTGGAAGCAGCACCTGTTTGTCACAGCCAACGGCGCCGGGCAGCCGACCGATATCGCGCTGCCCCATACTGTGGGCATGTGGGACACGACGGAGCCGGTCGAGGTCACGCTCGTCAAGGGCCGGAATGTCATTCGATTCTCCCGCGACCACGAGCGTCTCAAGGGCGTGACCATCAAGGATTTCACGCTGACCCCGGTGAAGTAGATCAAAGAGAGAGCGCTCGAGGCAATGATAACGAAAACGCGGACAGGCATCTGTGTGGCGCTGATCGCTCTGGCGATCGGAACGTCAAGCGTCTGGGCGGCCAAAGAAGAGGCGCCGGAAACACCGCTCACCGAGGCAGGGCAGAAGCTCCTGGAGCGCTATGCCGGCATGCTCACGGAGCTGCGGGCGCAGCTCGTCAAGTCCGTGCCGCTCGTTGAGGAGAGAAAAGAAGCCCTCGCACTCCTCGAAGCCGAGATCGAGCGGCGGAAGCCGAAGTCCCCCAGCGTTCCTTCCCATACGGTTCTCATGGAAGGCCACGAGCCGGACGCCGACGTGGCAGAGATGCTGGAGGAGTTGACCGAGGAGGCGAAGGCGGAACGTCCGAAGCCCAAGCCAGTGATCGACAAGAAGGTGGAGGCCGTCTTCCTGTTCCTGAAAGTCCAGGCGGGCCTGGTAGGGGCAATAGACGCAGAAACCCACCATCCCAGGAGCAAGGCTTTCGCGGAGGCGATGGCAGTGAGGATGGAAGCCGCGGCCCCCCTCCTGGCGGAACTGGAGCCTTTCCTCTCGAGCGACAAACGGGACGCCCAACTGTCGAAGTTCGTCGTCCTGTCCGAAGCCACGCCGCGCGGTCTGGCCGAGTACGCGCAGCAGGGGAAAGAGCACGAGCAACGGGTCGAGCGGCTCCTGGCCGATGCGGATCTGATGCTGCAGATAGTCATGGCGGACGGCGCCAAAGGCGGCAAGTACGGCCAGGCCATGACGATCTACACCGACATCCAGAAGGCGAGCGCGAAGGCGAAGGACGGCGTCCTGCAGCGGCTGGCGCTGGCCATCGGTCTGGAACATGCCGTGCCCGTTACGCAGAGAAACCCCAAGTGCCGGCCCGACGCGCCGGTGAGCGTGGACCCCGTGAAGCGGTACCTGCACTACGAGAAGGCGTTTCTGGCCGGCGAGTTGGACGCCGGCTTCAAGGACCTGACCGTGTGGGACTATCGAATGGTCGTCAATGGCTACGAGCCGGACTGGACTCTGGCTTGGGGCCGCGAGATGCTCTGGAACTACCGGCCCGACCACATCCTCACGTCCGACTACCGCTGGCGCTATGTGGCAGCCGTCCGGACCGATGTTCGGTACGGGTCGCAGGACAACAAATACGACAAGCCCGAACTGCAGTTCTTCCAGAACATCCTGATGAACGGCGGGGTGTGCGGGCGGCGCGCCTTCTTCGGGCGCTTCATTCTGCGCGCCTTCGGCGTGCCCACCATTGCGCGTCCCCAGACCGGCCATGCCTCCCTGGCGCACTGGACGCCCGACGGCTGGGTGATCTGCCTCGGTGGCGGCTGGGGTGGCGGCTCGGTGCCCGGCTGGGCCGGGGGCCGCTACAATAGCGACCTCAATTTCCTGGCGGTTACGCAGGCGCGGGCAGTCGGCGAGCCGTACATGCAGGTCAAGCGAGCCCAGTGGATTGGCGATGTCCTGGGTGAGAAGCGGGTACTCGGACTGATCGGCCGCGACCCCGACTTCTGGAACGGGGTGGCGCTCTACCGACAGCGGGCGATCATCGAGGAGGCCAAGGCCGTGGCGCTGGCCGCGGTCGGCGAAGACATCGGCGAGGCGAATGAGTCCAAGGTGAAGGAGAAGGTCGAGGCCGCGACCATCACCGAAGCGGACCGCACGATCACCGTCGCCAAGGACGGGGCGATCACGATTCCCGCCGTGGCGTGCAGCAAGCCGACGGACAGCACGGCGAAGATCAAGTTCATGGAAAGCAACCTGGGCGGCATGCAGTTGCACTACAACCGCCTGGGCAAGCCCGAGGAGTTCGAATACACCTTCGACGTCCCCGCGGCCGGGACGTACGCCCTCACCGCGCGCATCGTGACGCCAAGCTGGAAGCAGCACTTGTTCGTCACGGCCAACGGCGCCAAGAAGCCGATCGACATCGCACTGCCTCATACCGTCGGCATGTGGGACACGACGAAGCCCGTCCAGATCGCCCTGGTCAAAGGCCGCAATGTCCTTCGGTTCTCGCGGGAGCATGAGCGTCTCAAAGGCGTGACCATCAAGCATTTCACGCTGACCCCCGTCAACGGGCAGCAGGACGGGAGTGCCGAAACCTACACGAACGCAGGCGAGACCATGGGACGGGCAATGGTGGACCTGCTGGACGACCGGGTCCGGAAGGTGTTGGAGGATAAACTCTCGAAGACCACCGGTCGCGCAGCGCTCGCGGCCCTCTGCCGGGAGTTGATCCGCGACAATCCCGAGAACTACGTCCTTCAGAAGATCTGCCTGGAACGCCTTGCATCCCTGCCGGGAACTGATGTCTCTGGGGACCTGCTGGCCGCTCTCGGGAGCCGAAGCGATTGGGTCCGCCGGGCGGCGCGCGAGTTGGCGGTCGAATCGCCAGGGGAGGCGACCACACAGACGTGGATCGGGTACCTCGGGTCGGCTCAGGACAGCGTGCGCCCGGAGATTCTGCGTGTGCTGGCGGAACGGCGCGACGCCAAGGCGGTCCCGACCATCAGGCCTCTCCTCGACCACAAAGACGAGCATACGCGGAGCGCGGCCCTGAGTGCCCTGGGTGCATTGGCTGGAGCCGAGAGCGTGCCTGCCGCCGCGAAGGCCGTCTCCGATCCGAGCCCAGAAGTCCGCGAGACAGCCTACGGCGTCCTGGCGTCTTCCTCAGACCCGTCGGCCACCGACGCTCTCTTGACGCTCGCGAGGAACGCCAAGACCATCGAAGAGAACTCCCTCGCTCTTGGGCATTGCTTCAGCCGCGTCGCGGCGGGCAAGGTCCCGGGGGCGGATGAGGTGCGAGTCCTGGAGACGTCGGTCGGGCTGTCCCGGCGGCCTGACGAGAAGAAACTGGCGCTCGCCGAGCTCAGAGAATTGGCCTCCCTCGACGCATTGCAGTTGGCCAAGTCGCTCCTGAACGACCCCGCACTGCGGGAGGACGCTGCCGCCACCGCGGTGGCGATCATCGAAATCCTAGAGCCTGAGGACGAGGAGACGACGCAAGCGGCAGTTGAGGTGATGAGGAGCGTCTCGGCGAAGACCAAGGATGCGAAGACGCGCGACGCCGCCGATAAGTTCATCTACAGGCACAGGCCACCGGACCTGGAAGTCATCGCCCCCGAGCTCTAGGGCCAACGGCGCCGGGCGGCCGACCGATACCGTACTGCCCCAGACCGTCGGCATATGGCAGAAGACACCGCCGGTCGAGGTCCCGCTGGTCAAGGGCAGGAACATCCTGCGCTTCTCGCGCGACCACGAGCGTCTGAAGGGATTGACCATCAAGGACTTCACGCTGACGCCAGTGAAGTAGGGCCCAGCGCGTCGCCAGCGGCAGGCGCTTCAGGGGGCGCTGACGCCGGACGGCGTCGATCATCGACGCCAGGCACATCGTACAATCGTGACTCGTTGTGGGATATCATCCTGTGGCGACCCGTAACAGAACCACCCGTCGCGGCTTATGTCTCAGCGTGAGGGCTGAGCCATGATATTCAGACGATTGCTTGCCGTGCCGTGTCTTCTCGCTCTTGGGTGTGGCCCCGGAGCACGGAAGCCGGTCCAGTACCCCGGCCTCGGCCAGGAGGACGTCAAGACGCTCCATGCACTCATCGCCATCGAGGCCCCAACGGCGTTCGAGCGGGAAGTCATCCGGTTGCGGCAGAGCGGCGAGTACCGATCCGTGCTGGTTCTCACGCACGCCATGATCGAGCTCCCCTGGATTCCTGAACTCGAGCCGAAGCATCGCACGGACTTCCGGATGAGGAAATTGATCGTCGAGTACTACCTGGACCAGTTGGTGGCAGCGCCGCTGCACGATAAGCTGTCCGCCGCGTACTTCAGGGCTGTCACCGGCAGAAGGGGATACAGCATCGAGGAGACGAAGCGGGCGCTGCTCGAGTACACGATAGAGAATCGGACTCGTCTCGAGTGGCGCGACGGGCGGTTCGCCCCGTTCCGGGATGAATAGGGTCTGCGAGTCTTATGGGCACAACTGGCCGACGCCCTGCGTCGGCATTGCAGCCACAGGTGCAGGGCCGCCGCAAGTAGGGCGCACGTCGTGCCTCGGACGCAGTGAAGACGGGTCCCGACTTGGGCGTGGGTAGATAGTGTTCACAGGAGTATCAGTTGATTCCTCGCAGTCTGTTGTTCGTGTGGTTCCTATCCTGCGTGGTCGGGGCCGTGCACGCCGCGCAATCGATGTCCGGCTTCTGCGAAGCCAGTGGCTTCAGTGGCGGCGTTGCTGTGCACGTGGGGTGCGGCGACGGCAGGGATACCGTGAAGCTGGGCGACGCTGGCAAGTGGGTTGTGCGTGGCCTGGATACCAACGCCCATTGTGTCCGGGCAACCAGAGAGCGGATAGCCAAGGCCGGCTTGTCGGGCTCGATGTCTGCGGGGCTATGGCGCGGTCGCTCGTTGCCGTTCGTAGACCACTCAGTCAACCTGATTGTCGTCGAAGACGACGTGGCGGTGGACACGCAGGAGTGCCGACGGGTTCTCCGCCCAGGTGGGAGAGTGTACACCAGAAAAGACGGCGTCTGGCAGCACTCGACGAAGCAGCGACCTGAGAATACGGATGAGTGGACACATGCCTTGTACGATGCAGGCGGCGGCTCGGTGAGCAAGGACCTCGTGGTCGGTCCTCCCAGGAGATTGCAGTGGGCCGCTGGCCCGAAATGGACGCGTCATCACGAGGCCGCATCGAGCTTCCAGGTGATGGTCAGCGCCGCGGGCAGAGTCTTCTACCTGCTGGACGAAGGGCCGCACGTGTCGCTCTTTCTACCCTCGGATTGGCGGTTGACCGCGCGGGACGCATACAACGGCAAGCTCTTGTGGAAGCGCCCGCTCAAGCGCTGGGTGTCGCAGCTCTTCAGGTACAAGAGCGGCCCCACGCAAATGACGCGGCGTCTCGTTGCTGCGGGTGACAGGCTGTTCGTTGCCGCCAATCTGGATGAGGGCGTCACGGTGATCGACGCGGCCACCGGCCGGACGATCAGAAGCCTGGAGAAGACCGCTGCCTGCGAGGAGATTCTGCACCACAACGGAGTTCTCTACCTCATCACGACGGATTCTCCCAAGTTGTATCAGAAAGGGCACCGCTACTCCGACGAGAACGCCTGGGCAGGACAGGAGAAATGGATTCGTGCCGTCGATCCCGAATCGGGCAACGAGTTGTGGCGACACAAAACACCCGTGGCGCCCATGTCTTTTGCCGTTTCGGACAGGGGGGTGTTCTTTCACAATGGCAAGTGCATTCGCGCGCTGGATTGCGGGACCGGCAAACAGCTCTTCCAGAGCGAACCGGTTGTTCTCGACAACGTGATCGCTACCGCGACCACTCCGACGCTGACCGTTCACAGGGATGTGGTGCTGTTTTGGGGCGGCGACGATCAGCCGGGATTCAGGAGATCTGGTTCCTCGGCCGCGGCCAACAATCTGCGCACATTCACCGCCCTGTCTGCCGTGGACGGCAAAGTGCTTTGGAGCTACAAGACACACAAGTTCTCGACCGGCTTTGAGTGTCCCAAGGACATTCTCGTCGTCGACGGTCTGGTCTGGATGGGCATTATGATGGGAAGCAAGGACGGCGGGACCTGGACGGGTCGAGATCTGCACACAGGCGAGATCGAACGCCAGTTCAAGCCTCGCAAGGACATCTACTGGTTCCACCAGCGCTGCCATCGCTCCAAGGCAACGGAGAAGTACATCATCTCCGGACGGACGGGCGTTGAGTTCATCAGTCCCACGACCGGGTGGGAATCCATGAACCACTGGGTCCGCGGAGCATGTGTCTACGGGACGATGCCGGCCAATGGTCTGCTCTATCAGCCGCAGCACCCCTGTACGTGCTACGCAGAGTCGCTGCTGTGCGGATTCAACGCCCTTGCCCCTGCCGCGAAACCGGCCGAGGCGCGGGCTCCAGCATTGGGGAGACTGCAAAAAGGCGCTGCTTACGAGACGCAGGTCGCGTCGTTGCCTCAGCCGGCCGGGCCATCCGAGGACTGGCCCACATTCCGGCATGACAATGCGAGGAGTTGCTTCTCGAGGGCGAGCCTGTCCCCGAAACTGAAGACGCTCTGGACGATGAAGATCGGCCGCAACCTGTCGGCTCTGACTGCCGCAGAGGGGAAGCTGTTCGTCGCCGATAGGGACGCGCACGTACTTCATGCCCTGGATGCGGCCTCGGGACGGCCTGTGTGGAAGTACATCACCGGCGCGCGTATCGATTCGCCCCCGGCGATCGCACAGGGCAGGGTGCTGTTCGGATCGAGAGACGGACACCTTTATTGCTTGAACGCCGCAAACGGCGAACGGGTGTGGCGCTACCGTGTCGCACCGGCCGAGCGGTATCTGCTCGCCGAGGAGCAACTGGAATCCGTCTGGCCCGTCCATGGCAGTCCTCTTGTGATCGGCCAGAGGGTCTACTGCGTGGCCGGTCGGTCGGCCTTTCTGGACGGCGGCATGCGAATGGTATGCCTCAACGTCGAGACGGGCAAGCTGTTGCACGAGGAGATCCTCGATGAAAACGACCCCACGAGCGACGGCCTGATCGAGGACAAGATGGCCAACCGGACCCTGCCGACAAGCAATCCGGACATCCTGTCGTTCAACGGCCGCAATATCTTCATGAACACGCAGCGTTTCGGACTCGACTGCTCTCGCCCCGTCGTCGAGCCCATGCGGAAGGCCACGGCTCAGATCGGCGAGGACGCGCACCTGTTCGTCAACACCGGGTTCCTCGACGACACGGGTTTCCATCGCACGCTCATGCTCTTCGGCAGGAACTACTCGGGCGGCGATATGGAGAACCACGAGCCGCCCCGTTACGCGCCCGGCGGCAAGATGTTGGCATTCAACGAGAACGACGCCTTCGGGTTCGCGCGTCTGCCGCACCTCCATCGCTGGGTAAGGAACCTGGAATGGCACATCTATCGAGCAAGCAAGACCGCCCGCAAGCGGAACCCGCCATGGGGGAAGCAAGGGCGCATCATCGACCTCTCCTCGCACGACCCGATCATTCACACCGACGCTGCCGACGCGGAGGAGCGAACACGGCTCAAGAGGTCCTTGCTGTCGAGCACCATCAAGTACGACTGGTCGCAACATGATCCCGATCTCTATGTCAACTCCATCGTTCTGACCGAGGAGCTTCTGTTCATCGCAGGCCCACCCGCAGTCCGCAACGAAGCAACGGCCGAAGCTCTGGAGAAATGGCAGGGGAAGAAGGGCGGCAGTCTGTGGTGCCTTGCAACGAGAGACGGTAAGAAGATGTCACAGATGCAGCTCCCATCACCGCCCGTTTACGAAGGCATGGCGGCCGCCTATGGGAAGCTCTACTTGGCCCTCAAAGACGGGTCTGTGGCGTGCCTGGAGGATCTCGGCGGCACATCGGGAGGGAGGCAATGATGACGATGCCGTGGGGACGCAAGAGGGGGAAGCTGATCTTCCTGCTTTGCCCTGTGTTGGCAATGTGCGGGAACGGAGCCGGCGTCTTGTCCGGGGCGGCGGGCGAGGCGTTCAGCGCATCCGCCATACTGACGGCCACGGGGGTTCAGGGCGGGCTCGTCGTTCACCTGGGCTGCGGGGATGGGAAGAGGACGGCCTCGCTACTCAATGGCGACGGATTCCTCGTCCAGGGATTGGACGCCAACGGAGAGAATGTGGCCGCCGCACGCCGCCATATCAGGTCGCTCGGCCACTACGGCAGGATCTCCATCGACGCCTTTGACGGCAAACGGCTGCCCTACGCGGATGACATCGTCAACTTGATGCTCGTCGAGTCTGGCTTGCAGGTCTCGACCGAAGAGATCGCGCGGACTCTCGCTCCCCGTGGCATCGTCCTGTTCCGGAGCTCGGCGCCGGCGTTTCCTGGGTGGACGAGGCCCCCCGTGGAGGGGTGGACGGCATACTGCAAACCGGTTCCCAATGACATCGACGAATGGACGCATTTCTGCCAAGGCCCCCACAACAATCCCGCCGCCAACGACACCAGGGTGGGCTTCCCACGGCATTTGCAGTGGGACGCGGCGCCGGACTGGGCCCACCACCACCAGGCGACCCGAGGGATCGAGTCCATCGTCTCGGCCAAAGGCCGACTCATCTATCTGGTCTCCGAGGGTGAGGCAAGCATGGGCGATACGCTTCCGGAGAGATGGGTGCTGGTTGCCCGAGATACCTTCAACGGTGTGATGCTCTGGAAGAAGGCGGTCGGGAGCTTCGACTACGGCGAAAGGTGGTCCGCCAAGGCCCAGCCGGGGAGAGTGTTCTACCCCAAACAGCGGAAGCGGCAGAGCCGGCGCCTCGTTGCGATTGGCGACCGTGTCTACTTCACGTTTGGGATGGATGCCCCCGTGAGCATCCTGGATGCAGCAACCGGCAAGACACTGAAGGTCCTTGAGAGTACAGAGCGCTGCGGGGAGATCGTGTACTTCAAGGACCAGCTCTTCGTAACCATTCGGCACATCACGGAACTGGGCTCCAGCAACTCGATTCGGGCGCTCGACCCATCCACGGGGAATGTGCTCTGGCAGAGCGGGGAATACGACGGGTATCCGGGCAGCCATCCACAGCACGACAGTCTGACGATGACCATGGGAGACGACCGGTTGTTCTTCCTGGACGAGGACCGAATTGTCTGTCTGGACCTTGCGACGGGCAAACAGCTCTGGCACTCGGAATTCGCTAGTCCAGACCCACATGCGAATGCACGTGCCGCGGTGGTCAGGCCAAGGGTATCAAGGCTCGGCGCCCCCTCCGGTCTGGTATACCACGACGGGACAGTCTTTCTGCTCAACCAGTTCGCGAAGCCGTGTCTGTCGGCACTCGATGCACAGACGGGGAAGACCCTGTGGCAGGCCCATCGGAAGCCGGTCTCATGCGGAACCACCACTTTGATGTTCGTTGCTCGAGGTCTGCTCTGGGTACTCGATGGGCCGACCAAGCTCTGCGGCCTGGATCTCAAGACAGGAGTAAGCCGAAGGGAATACGACATAACCAAGGCGTACAAGGCCGTGGGGGGGCATATCCGCTGCTACCCCGACAAGGGGTCCGCAAACACTGTGTGGACAACGGTCGGAGGAAAGCCCCAGCAGATGGTCGACTTGAGAGACGGGAGCATCTACAGCATGCCCTGGTTGCGGAGCGGATGCCGGATCGGCCCGCTCCTGTGTAATGGACTCAGCTACATTACGCCCAACCCCTGCATGTGCTACGCTCCAGTCAGGCTCAAGGGGTTCCTGGCCCTGTCGCCCGGCGCAAGGAACGTCCCTGCCCCAACGTCTCCCGACGTACGACTTACCCGCGGCCCCGCGTACGAACGGAAGACTGCCGGTGCCGTGGGAAAGGCGCGTCCGGGAGACTGGCCGACGTTTCGCCACGATCCGACGCGCGAGAGCAAAGCGAGTACGAAACTCCCGAACGCACTGAGACTCTCGTGGGACACGAAGCTCGAGGGGAAGCTGACACCGCCCATCGTGGCGGGTGGTCTGGCATATGTTGCGTCCACGGATGCACACACGATGTACGCCCTGGACGCGAAGACAGGCAAGCAGGTCTGGGCCTACACCGTGGGCGGGCGGATCGATTCCCCACCGACCTGGGATCGCGGGCGCCTTCTCTTCGGATCCGCAGACGGATCCGTCTATTGCCTGGCTGCGAGAGATGGGATCCTGGCATGGCGGTTTGATGCCGCCCGCGAATCGTCGCGCATCGTTTCCTATAACCAGTTGGAATCGCTCTGGCCCGTCCACGGAACCGTCCTGGTCAGCAATGGCAAGGCGATCGTGATTGCCGGACGCACGCCCTACCTGGACGGTGGAATCGCCATCTACGAACTGAACGTTGCCGATGGCACCGTCTTGCGGCACAAGAGCATCGACATGACAGGAACGGCCTTCCCCGAGGACCCGCCTCAGGGATTCGTGCCCGATATCCTGGTTCAGAAGAATGCCCGCGTCTACTCGCGGTACACCGAGATCCTGCTGAACCGTCCGGAAATCGAGTATGTCAAGAACGAGCAGGGAGAGCTGTTTGGACCGGGGAAAGCGACCCCCTACCATCGGAACAGGCAATTCATCGCCGGCTCAGGGGGCCTGTTGCGCGACGGTATCTTCCACCGATCCGGGATGTTGTACGGCACCAGTCATGGACAGTTCATGGCCGTGGACGGTACGAGCTACCGGGTCAAGTTCTTCGGGACGTGGGCAAGACAGAATGCCAGGCCCTTCTCACCCGGAAGGGACAAGATCGAGCTGATCGCCGAGGACCCCGTATCCGGAAGGACTCAATGGAGCATTGATCTCCCGATCGTGGCAAGGTCGATCGTTGCCCTGAAGGATCGGCTGGTTCTGGCCGGAGCGCCCTGCGTGGTCGTCCCCGAAGACCCATGGAGGAACTTCGACGGAAGAGGAGAAGGCCGACTTGAGACCCGGTCGAGGCGGGATGGCTCTCTGCTGACGGAGTATACGCTGTCGGCTCCGCCGGTCCACAATGGCGTGTCGGCTGCGAACGAAGCTCTCTTCATCTCCATGAAGAACGGAACCGTCCAGTGTTGGAGGTAGATGAGTTCGCTTGGGGTCTACTGCCAGGTGCTGCGGCACCTCGGGACGGCCCATGCGGGACATTGGCCGCGGGCTGGAACTTCATCACGTACGGTTCGCGCGTGGGGGAAGCGTTTGTGCGTGAGGTCTCGCGTTGCGGAGGGGGCCTCGCAGGGAAGAGCCCAATTTACGCGTCCAGCCGCGTGAGCAGGCGAACTTCGTGCGCTCTGCGGGCCATGTCCCGCGGGAGTGTGTGTGTGGAATCTGAGCGTGAAGTCTCAGGTCACGGAAGCTGCCTTGTCACTGTGTCACCACTGCCGAGTGGCAACTGCTTTCCGACATACTGCCTTTCCATACTGAAAGCAGATACGAACATACATCTCTTCCGCTCCAGCGAATTCCACTTGAGAAGCGCTCTTACTGACGGCGGGACATGCCTTGCGCAGTGTCAGTTCGCTCGCTTGCACTCGTCTATGAGGCGCGTCTATAATGGCATCCGAAGCGCTGACCAACGGTGCCATCCAGGAGTCAGATGGGACGTATCGGGTCAGGGAGGCCGACGGTGGTCGTCGGCCACCGTCCATCCGGGACACCTCGGCTGAGAGGAAAGGGAAGAACCATGCACAGAAGAGTCACGGTCGCAACTGCCATGGCGGCACTGCTTGTGGCAAGTCTCGTAGGAACGGCAGCGGAAAAGGGCGTTCCCGCCGAGCTCCTCAAGCCGGACGGCAAGCCGGCGGACATGAGAAAACCCGTGCAGGTCTACATCCTGCTCGGCCAGTCCAACATGCTGGGTGCTGGCAGGATTGGCGGAGACAAAGAGGGGACCCTCGAGCATGCGGTGAAGGCCAAGAAGAAGTACCCGTACCTTGTGGACGACGCCGGCAACTGGACCGTCCGCAAGGACGTGCGAAACGTGCGTGTCATGGGAAGCGGCACGGGAGCGATGAAGCAGTTCAACAACGAATGGATGACCATCCAGGGCAGCAGGAGAATCGGGCCTGAGTTCGGAATCGGCCACTACCTGGGCTATGCTATCGATGCGCCCGTGATGATTCTCAAGAGCTGCATCGGCAACCGCAGCCTCGGCTGGGACCTGCTGCCCCCTGGCAGCGAGCGCTACGAGGTCGAGGAGAAGGACAGGAAGACCGGGCAGACGAAGACCTTCGTCTACGCCGGCTACAAGGACTCGCCCGCCAAGTGGGAGAAGGGCACGGAGCCGAAGAAGATCGGCTGGTACGCCGGCATGCAGTACGACGGCGACATCGCGAACGCGAAGACGGTGCTCAAGCAACTCGACAAGTACTACCCTGGAGCCAAGGAGTACGAGGTCGCGGGGTTCTTCTTCTGGCAGGGCGACAAGGATCGCTACAATGCCGCGCACGCCAACCGCTACGAGCAGAACCTCGTCCGGTTCATCCACCAGCTTCGCAAGGACTTCAATGCCCCGAAGGCGAAGTTCGTCGTTGCCACCCTTGGCCAGACCAAGAAGGGCGCGGGGGGCAACGAGGGGAAGATCCTCGAAGCCCAGCACGCGGTGGACGGCAGAAGCGGCAAGTACCCGCAGTTCAAGGGCAACGTGGCCTGCGTCTATGCCAACCCCTACTGTCATGGCGGCGCCTCCAACAGCCACTACGGCGGCAACGCTGAGACCTACATGGATACCGGCGAAGCCATGGGCAGGGCGATGGTCAAGCTGATCGGGACGAGCGGCCGTTCGTCCAAGTGAACGACTCCCGCGGGATCGCCCCCCACTCCCCCCGCAGAGCGGCCCACCGCCATGGGGGTAGCCGGCGGGTGGCAGGGCCTGGTTTCATTCTCGCGTGGCGGGTGGCATAGCAAGACGCGGCTATTTGCGGATTGCCATGCCACCCGCCGGGTCCACGATGCAACCGGCGCGGGCGGACGAGGCCGCCGCGTCCACCCCGCAAGCCCAGCCCGCCTGACGCCCTAATCACCTCGCCGGGCAGCCGGAAAAGCGCTTGGTGACATTGGGGCCGGCGTTGGAATCTCCAGAATAGCCGGCGGCGGTCGTCACCCAAAGTCCATCCGGGAAATCCCGGGCGACGTGGTGTGATCCCGGAGATCACAGCGTAGCGTGGGGGAGCGAGGGGAAGGAGAATGGTCGGCGTGATGGCGAACAATAGCGACCGCGCCATTCTGCGCGCACTGGCTGAAGAATACAGGGAGCTGTGCGAGGGCGAGCGCAACCGGGAACTGATTGCGGACTGGCGCCGGCTCAACAACATGCAGTCGTGCCGGCCCATGATCCACGCCAACTGCGGCCTGATCTCCGGCGAGATCGCGCCGCATCTGCCTCAGCGGCGCGTTGTGGACGACGAACTTGCCGGCGCCGAGCGCCGACTGCAACGGGCACTGCACTGGAGTGCAAAGCTGGGGGATGACAGGGTTTTCCATCCCTGGTTTCAGGTGTCGGCCGAAATGTTCAGGCATCCCAAGGGCACGTGGGGAGTAGCGATCGACCATGTGCGCGACGAGGCCTCGCGCGGCTGGCGCTGCATGCCCGTGCTCAAGTCGGTCGAGGACCTTGCCCGGCTCAAGGCCACCGAACACCGGGTGCTCGACCCGAACCCTCCGCTGGCGCAGAAACTCCAGGACATCTTCGGAGACATTCTCCCCGTTCACGTCAGGCGAGCCACCATCTACGGGGTTTGGGGCGGAACGGACCTGTCTCAGGCAGCCGGGGAGCTCTTCGGGCTCGAGGAACTCCTGGTGGCGTTGATCACCGATCCCAGCATGGTCCATGAGTTCATGGCTTTCACCCGCGACGCCGTGCTGGCCAACCTGGCCCAGGGCGAGGCCGCGGGCGATTGGAGCACGGCCGATTCCTGGTACTACCTTACCCCGCCCTACTGCGACGAGTTGCCCGACCCAGCGGCTGGCAGTTACGGCGCGAAGCTCAAGGACCTGGCCTACTTCACGCACGCCCAGGAGTTCGACGCCGTCAGCCCGGAGATGTTCGAGGAGTTTCTGCTGAGCTATCAGTTGCCGATCCTCGAGCGTTTCGGCCGGATCACCTACGGCTGTTGCGAGACGCTGGACACGAAGCTCGATGCGCTCGCCAAGATCCCGAACATGACCAAGGTGCTCTCCGGTCCGCTTTCCGACCCGGCCTGCTACCCGGAGAAGTTCGGCAACCGCTCCGTGATCTCGTGGCGCCCCGTCGGTTCGATCATCGCCGCACAACGCTTCGACGCCGAGGCGCAGCGCAAACAGCTGCGCGAGGGCATGGCCAAGCTCCGCGGGTGCAACATCGAAGTCCACATGCACGAACCCATGACTGTCCAAGGCGACCTCGAACGCGTCCGTACCTGGGTGCGGATTGCGATCGAGGAGGCAGAGCGGATGGCGTCGTGACAGAGGCAGGGCAGAGCGTCATGCCTCAGTGGGGGCGCAGGGGCAGAAGGGGGACGCAGCGGCAGACCTGCTTATTGCTATTATGGCTCTCAGCCCTCTCCTGGTCCCGCGAGGGGCCGTATTGGGAGTTCGGGGGTACCGTGGTCCGTTGCTGTAGAGCCTGTGTCGTGGCAGGTGGGGACAAGGGCCGGTGCTGCCGTGACGGGCTCGGGATGCTGAACAGGTGCCATTCCGTAGATCCCCCTCGGTGCGGGTTTCATTGTGCGCCGGGGTGGGGCGATGTGGACGAAGCGGACGGGGTGGACATTGTGAACCGCGATGCTCGGATACCGTGTCCATGTAGTCCACCCAGTCCACTTCGTCCATTCTTCCGCCCCCTTCGGGGCTTTACGAGAGGGGGGCCGCGCGTCCCGGCGGCTTACGCCGCCGGCTAGGGTCTGTCGCCGCTTCGCGGCTGTTCTCTTCGCTGTTCCTTCTTCTCTTCATCTTCCGCGCCCCGGGCGCCAGGCGGGTACGGCAGTGGCATGGCCCCACCCCCCGATCCGGCGCGCCGCTCTTCTGTCTTCACCACGCGTCACGCGTCACGAAGACCACAGTGCCGCAGCACCGGCCCAGCCAAGGCAAGCTGGGGCTGGGCGGGAGCGGTGCCAAGGCTCCTCGGTGTCATTCCATCGTGGCCAGCCGCCGCTTTGCCTGAGCGGCCCAGTCCGTCTCGCCGTATTTGTCGATGATCTTCTCGAGGTATTCGCGCGCCTTGTCGGGGCGCTTCGCACGCAGGAAGTTGTCGGCCAGGCTCAGCCACACGCGGCACTCCTTGTGCGCCTGCTTGCTCAGGATCGTCGCCTGGAGCTTCTTGTCCGCCTTGAGCGCGTCGAGGTGTGCCTTCACCGTGGCGAAGCGTGTGGCTTTGGGATAGCGGTCGACGTAGCTTTCGTAGAGGCGCATGGCGGTCGCATAGTCCTTCGCCTTCTCGGCGTCGCGGGCTTTGGCTTCAAGGGCGTCGGCTTCGGCGTCGAGGCGGCCCTGGGCGAGCTGGCCCTGGATGGTGGGGTCGCTCTGGAGCTTGCCGATGAGGGCGTCGGCCCGCTCGCCGAAGGGCGAGCCGTCGTAGCGGGTGGCCATTCGGGGCAGGACGCGTGAGGCATCGGCGTAGCGCTTGTCCGCGATGGCCTTCTCGACCTCGGCGAGCTGCTTGGCGGCGGCGTCGGCGATGGCCTTGGCGGCATCGGCTGCCGCTTTGCACGAGGGGTTGTCGGGGGCGACGGCCGCCACGTCGCGGTAGAGCCCGTAGGCTTTGCCCAGGCGGCCCGCCTTCTCGGCCTCGCGCGCGGCGGCCAGGCGCGGCTCGACGACCTTGAGCGGGCCGTTCGCCCAGAGCCATTCGGGGAGCACCTTGGTGTCGTTCTTCATCTGGTGGCCGAGGCTCTTGTATTCCTCGAAGGTCACCTTGGCGCCTACGCCGCGATAGGCGGACGCGGCTTTCTTCGCATGGGGGAAGTTCGGGTCGTTCGTTCCGCAACCGATGTAGATGGGCTTGCCGCGCATGGCGCGGGGGTGCTTGATGGGCAGGAGCATTCGCTGTCGGCCGGCGCCGAGCACGGCCACGCCGGCCCAGCTCGCCGGCGCCATCTCGCCGAGGGCGCTGGACATCCAGCCGCCCATGCTGAAGCCGCCGACGAAGAACAGCTCGGGGTCGAGCGACAGCCGCCGCCCGACCATAGCTGCGGCCTTGCGGAAGCAGTCGACCTCGCGGAGGATGTAGCGGTCGAGTTCGGACATCGTGCGGGCTTTGCCGCCGGGCTCGGCGTAGCCCATCCCCACGATGACGAAGCCCTTGCCGCCGAGGACGTGCCGGAACGGATACGAGGTGGGCTTCCCGTTCTGGCCGTGGTAGCAGAAGATGACGGGCCAGCGGCGGTCGGGCGTGTAGTCGGTCGGCACGTAGACCACGAGGTAGCCTTCGCCGCCGGCGGCGTCGATGCGGGTCTCCTGCCCGGGCCGCAGCTCCGGCTCGGGCTTCTGCCCGGCCCACAAGGAGCAGGCGGCAAGGAGCACAGCGACGACGGCACGTGCACGCATCGGGCATCCCCTCGTCTACGCGGGCTTCACGGCAGCGACCACGGAATCCATGGCCTGTCCCCGCCGCGCCATCGTCGGCTCGGCGAAGCCCGCCGCCTGGAGCCAGCCGGCCACCTCGTCGAACGTGTAGGTGCCGCCGCCCTGGGTGGCCACGAGCATGTTGATGGCGAACAGGGCGCCCATCGCGGGCTCCGTGCGCGAGGGCTCCAGCACGACGTCGCGGACGAGCACCCGCCCGCCCGGCTCGAGTGCGGCGTGGAGTTTCCCGAAGAGCGCGAGGTTCTGCTCGGGCGAGTTCTGATGGATGATGGCGCTCACCCAGGCCAGGTCGGCGGCGGCGGGCAGGGGGTCGGCATAGAAGTCGCCCGCAACGAGACGCACGCGCCCTGCCATCCCCGCCTCGGCCACCCGGCGCTCGGCGAAGGGGATGACGGCGGGCAGGTCGAAGAGCGTGGCCGTGGCCTCGGGGCGGGCGCGCAGGAAGGCGAGGGTCCACGTGCCCGAGGCCCCGCCCACGTCGAGCAGATGCTGGAAGCGGGGCGGCCCGAGGTCGGCGATGAGCCGGTCCGCCATCGGGGCAGACACGTTGTGCATGGCGCCGATGAAGGCGGCGCGGCTCTCGTGGGCGCGATCGAGGCCCTCCCCTTCCGCGGGTCTGCCGGTGCGCACGACGCTGGGCAACTGCACCCAGCGGCGCAGGCAGTTGCCATGGTGGCGCAGCATGGCCGCCACGCTCTGAGCGCCCTCGTCGGTCAGCAGGTCGACCACGCCGGGGGCCGGGGCGTAGGCATCCTCGTCCTTCGTCACGAGCCCGAGGGCAGCCAGGGCATTGAGGAGGGTGGCCGTGGCTCGCGGGTCCGTGCCGAGGCGTTCGGCCACCTCGGCCGCCCTCGCGGCGCCGTCGGCCAGTGCTCCGAACACATCGAGCTCAGCGGCGGCGGCCACCACGCATGCCCGCTGGCAGCCCACCCAGAGCCCCAGCAGCTCCTCTCGGCTCCACTCCTTGACCATCGGCGCTCCTCTCGGCAGGCCCGGCTCTCGTCGGCCACTGTACTCGATGGCATTGGGGGGCGCAAGGATGGCGGGCATCGCCCCCATGCGAGCAGGAGCCCGGCCGATCCTGTGGGCCGGGCTCCCGGGGGTTGGTTCACGCCCGATGGCGCAGCCCGCATTCCTCACCAGCTCTGGCCGTCAGCAGCCGCTTCTCGCCTCAGGCCGCGGTGTCCTCACTTGTCTGCCGTGTGCGCCAGCCGTACCACGAGCGCCTGCTGTGGCTGGAGCGTGAGCTGCGGGCGGAGGGTGCCCGCCCACGGCGCCCACGTGCCGTCGGGGCCGAGCCGATAGGCCTCGGCCGGTGGCGCATCGAAGCACGGCCGCTTGGGCAGCGTCACACGCCGCTCTTTGGCGTCCCAGTTGATTGCCAGGAACAGCTTCTCTCCCTTGCGGTTCAGGGAGAGGCACAACTCCAGGTCGTCGCCCTCCGGCGAGCGACGGCCCAGCAGAGGGCCCCTCTGCGTGCCGTCCGCGGATGTGGCAACCGCTGCGGCAAGGAAAAGGCACGCGGCTCGCGGGACATCGGGCGGCACGATACGCTCCTCGCGCGAGCGCTTCTCATAGCCGCGGTTCGCCGTCAGCATGTCCAGGAGCACGGGCGAGAGAAGCGTGAACACGCCGCTGCCACACGGCGTGGTTCCCGCAACGAGCTTGTCGCGGGCCGGGAGCCGCGCCACATCGCGGAGGGCAGGCACGTCGCGAGGAGTGCCGTCAGCACGCAGTGGCCCATCCTGCGACACCAGGACGACTCGCTTCCCACTGCGGGCAAGAGCGCGGAGCAGCTTCGCCTGGGCGTCGTTGATGGCCAGGGCAAAAGGCACGACCAGCACCGAATGTCGCGCAAGCTCCTCCCGCCGCACACTCTCCAGGTAGTAGACCGTGGTGGGCACGCCCATCCGCAACAGGGTGTAGAGGATTTCCTTCTGCGCGATGGCGGCCCAGCGGGGATCGGTGATGTCGCGGGTATCGAAGGGCGGCTTCGCCCCCCTGGCCTGGGCGTGGATACGCCACCAGTCGCAGCTCGCGCGGGAGAAGAGGAAGGCGACGCGGGGCTCGGGGGTGACGCCGTCGAGCCAGGGGTCGATTCTCTCGAGTAGGGCGTGGACGCCAGCGACGCAAGCACGGCTCGCCTCGGGCCGGTTGGTGGCAGGGCGCTCGCCGGTCAGGTTGTTGAGATGCCACCACGTGAGCTCGTCGGCGCCGTGCCACACGGCGCTGAGCGCGCTGCCGTAGATTTCCACGGGGTCGAGCTCGCGATACTCGCGGCGGATGCGCGCGGCCTCGAGGACGACGCCGCAGCGCCGCCCGGGGCTGCTGGCCGCGAGATGCTCGGCGGTCTCGGTCACATACCAGTGAGTGCTGTCGCCCAGGTAGTTGTGGAGCTGGATGTAGGGGTCGGTGGTGGGATATTCGAGGCCGGCCTCGTAGCCCGCGCGGTCCCACGCGATACCAGGGCCGTACCACCAGTCCGAGCAGAGCGGCGTGACGCAGATGAGGCTGTCGGTGCGAATGGCGGGGTTGGCCTTCTTGACGGCCGCGCAGGTGCGCTTGAGCCAGGCCGTCGTGCTGTCGTAGCGGAACTCGAGCCACTGCCGGTGCCGCTCGTCAGCCGACGTCAACATGCCGCCTCGGAGGACGGGCAGCTTGTGGCGGTACTTCTTCTCGAACTGCTTGCGGCACACCGGGCAGTCGCAATAGGTGGGCTGGTTCTCGTAGAAGGCCCGCACCTTGGGGTCGCGGTGCTTGGCGTAGGCCCGCTTGAAGCGATGGTGGTTCCAGTTGTACTCGTCGGGCGTCATGGATAGAGCGGTGAGGGGGAAGCGGGCGATCCGGGCGAGCGTAGCCGTCCAGCGGCGGCCCCAGTCGCCGTTCACACAATGATACTGTGGGAAGTTGGGATCCCTGGCATCGCGGATGGGGAGGCCGCCGAGGCCCACGGTGAGCCACACGCCCACGCCCCTGCCCCGTGCGTGGTCGAGGAACTGGGCGACGGGGCCGCCCGCCGACGGGCCTTCCTCCCACTCCGTGAGTCCGCTGTTCAGGTAGCCGTGCACGGCGTTGCAGTGGAGCGCCTTCAGATCCGCGAACAGCTTGTCCCGCAACGAGACGTCCGTGCGGTCGGCCTCCTCGAAGCCGGGACACGCGAGGCGATTCGTGCCGCCGGCCTCGCCGAAGAACAGATCGTCGAACCACACGACGCCGTCCGTCCCGCGGAGGAAGGCGTGGAAGCGGGCCGTGCGGATCGCCTTGGGCGGCGTGACCACGGTCTCGGCATGCTGCCAGCCGTGAGTACCCGGCTCGAAGGCCGCGATCTGCATCGGCCACGACGAGCCGTCCGCAAGCGTGAAGTCCACGTAGAGCGAGTAGTGGTAGCTCCGCTCGCCCTTCACGCCCTGGCAGCGGCTCCACCCGGCGATCTTCACCGGCTTCGGCGTCGTTTGCTCGAGCTCGATCGTCTGGAAGACCCCCTGTCCTGCGGCTCCCGTCTTGCTCGCGCAGCGCACGCACGCCTTCCCGCCGTGGGGCCGGTCGGCCACATAGCGGTAGCCGCTGCCCCAGGCGGCCCACGCCGAGCCGCTGAGAGCGCGATGGATGGGCGCGTAGATGCCGCGGGTCACGTTCGACTTCGGCTGATAGCTTGCCGCGGCCAGCGCCGGGGCACACGAGCACGACACGACGAGTACGACAAGGTGGCGCAGGGCGTTCTCCTTCCGATATTTCCCACTTGACCCCTGGGCGGACCCGTTGGCCAGCCCTCTCGGGAGTGATTGTAGTGTCCCCCGTCCCCCGAGTGCAAGAGGAAGTTGCCGAACGGAGTCGATAAGGAGCGATAGGAGCTCCGCAAGACTCCGCAAACACCCTGGCTGGGGCCCACATAACCGAACTCGCCCCTTACGCCCCGTGCGGCTCCGTGCCTCCTCGCGACCTGCCGGGTTGGCGTGGCGGCCTCTGCTCATCCCGTTGTCGCTTGGGCCGGGAGGATACGCAGCAGACGGATCCGTTCCAGAATCGCCCGGAACAACCTTCGGGGCGCCGCCACTTCGGCCATCGCGCCCCTGCGCGGGCAGGAGCCCCGCCGATCCTGTGGGCAGGGCTCCCAGGGGTTGGTCCACGCCAGATGGCGTAGCCCGCATATCTCACCAGCTCTGGCCGTCAGTCGGGCTCGCGGTCGCCGCCCTCGCGCCGCCGCCGGGGCTCGCGCGGGCCGGCCTCCCGCTCCCGCTCGCGCTCGCCGCCCTCGCGGCGCGGGCGCGGCCTGTGGATGAGTATCATGAGGACCTTTCCGTCCTCGCCGGCAGTGACCGTGACACGCATCCCCGCCTTCAGGTCAGCCGCCGTGCCCGCCACGATCTTCGGGCGCCGATGCTCCTCGTCCCCTTCGCCGCGCACCACCACCATCTCGTCCGTCTCGACCTGGATGGCGCTGTTGGCGTCGAGGGTCACGCTCGTCACGTCGGCCCCGCGGTCGCCGCGGCGGGTGATCTCGAGGGCGTTGCCGTTCACGCTGGTGAGCTCGCCCGAGAGGCGGCGTTTGCGTGTCCTCCCTTCGCGCTCGCGCTCACCCTCGCCACGCCGCCGGGGCGCTCGGGGCTTGCGGGCCACGACGCTCACCGCCTCGCCGTCCGCGCCCACCGTGGCGGTGACCCGCATGCCCACCTGGAGTTCCGCGGCCGTGGCCTCGGCAAGCTTGCGGCGGGTTCGCCTCTCATCGCCCTCGCCTGCTACCGTTTCCATCTCGTCGGTCTCGATGAGCACCTTCGTCCCGGCGCCGATGGCCACGGTCTGGGTGCGTTCCCCGCGGTCGCCTCGCTGGGTGAGGGTGAGGGTGTTGGCATTCATCGCCGTGATCTCGCCGCTCACTCGCCGCGTCCGCGGGCCTTCTCGCTCCGCGGCGAACACGCGGCTGCCGCCCACGCCGAGCACAACCGCCCGCCCGCCGACCTCCACCTGCACCGAGCCCGCCAACACCGCCACCGCCATCAGCACGTGCCGCGTCTTCATCGGCTCGCCTCCTTGTCCGTCATGGCCTTCGGGGACGAGTCTGACGGAGAACTCCGTCCCCAACACGGTGACGCGACCCACGGACGTCCGCACCTCGAAACGTCCCCGGCCCTTGGGCACAAGGAACCTGCCGCCGCCTTCGATCAGCTCGACCACCTCCCGCGCCTCGGCCATCCGCCCGTGCAGCACGGCCCTGCTGCTCGGCTCGAGGGTGGCTTGCGACCGGTCGCTCAGCCGGATGACCGCCGGAGCCGTTCCCGCAACGCGAACGGAGGAGCCCGCGGGGATGCGCGTCACGGGAGAACCCGCAACCACCACCGCCCCCGAGACCACCTCGTGGGAACCCTCCGCACGACGCCCCCGCCGAAGCAGCAACGTCGCCCCGACGGCGACGGCCACAGCAGCAGCCACGGCGAGGCCGGCCAGCCACGCCCTCTTCAGCCCCCTCCGAGCCGGCGCCGCGGGCAGCGAACGCTCCGCCGCCGACTGCGAATCGACCGCGCACGCACGGTACAGGTGCACCTCGAGCATCGCACGCTCCACGAGCGCCCGCCGGGCCTCCGAATCGGCGCGAAGCATCGCCTCGAGATCGGCGGCCTGCGCGGCGTCGGCCTCGCCGAGCAGATAGGCGTCCAGCAGCGCGTCCAATCCCTCATCGCTCATCGCTGCATCGACTCCTTGGCCCGTTGCTTGCGGCTCACACACTCGGCGAGAGCCTTGCGGGCCTTCGAGAGCGCCACCTTCACCGACGCCACCTTCCAGCCGATGCTCGCGGCGATCTCGGCCAGGCTCTTGCGGTCGTGGTAGCGCCCGTCGATCACCGCGCGAGCCCGTCCCGCAAGACGCTCAAGGCACTCGCGGAGGAACTTCACCCGCTCGCGGCTCTGCTCCGCGCTCGGCCCGTGCTCGGCAAACGCCTGGTCGGCGACCTCGGCCATCGTCTCGAGCGCCACCTCCCTGCCCTGGCGCCGCGAGTGCCTGCGGAAGTGGTCGGCCACGCGATGCCGCGCGAGCGCGCGAGCCCACGGCATGAAGGCGCGAGGCCGCACCCCCTTGTGCGCCTCGCCCAGGATCGAGACCGCCACGTCCTGGAACACGTCCTCGGCCAGGTCGTGGTCCCGCACCAGCACCAGGATGAAGCCCATCAGCACGTCCCGGTACCGCAGGAGGTCTCTCACCACATCTGGATCGGCCATCGCTGGTTCCCGTCAAGGAGTCCTGCCCACGGCCAGCGGCTTCCCACGCGCCCGCCTGTCTACAGGGCGTCGTCGCCGCCAGAAGGTTACCAGGAAAAATCGTGGGGGGCGAGCATGGAGCGCCGGAAGCGTCGGCGCGGAGGGGACATCCACAGCCAGGCGGCCCACGTTGCTGGGGGTGGGCCACGAGTGATGGGGGGCTCTGAGACCCGCCGCCGCTACCCGAACATCCGCCGCACGTCGGCGAGGAGCATGGGCAGGGGCATGATCTTCTGGCGGAGCGGGTCGAAGATGAGGCCGAGGTTCTCGAGGGTCGTCACCCCCAGGAGCGTGCTGTCCCCCTCGTCGCCGAAGAGCACCACGCACGTGGCCGACTGGCCTTCGAACGTGATCCGCGCCTCGCCAGTCCTCCGCTTCACCGGCTGGCCGTTCGCGAGGAAGAACGTCCGCTCCCCCGAGGGCGCGATCCCAAGCCTCTCGAGCTCGGCCGAGGGAATGACGGAGTAGATCGCGCCCGAGTCCACCAGGAAGGCCAGCTTGGTCCGCTTCTCCGGCTCGAGCGGATTCGCCACCTCGGCCTCAACGGTGGCCACACCTGTCCTCCATCCTGCTGGCGGCCCCCGCCCTCAGCACTCCTCGATCACCTTGAAGCCCATGAGCACGCCTAGATGCTTGATGGCCGCCATGTGGTCGCCGTAGAAGACGTCGCGGTGGAGCAGCGTCATCGTGCCGCCCTTGAGCACGCCGCCGCCCCAGTTCATGAACATGCTCCGGGCGTCGGGCACCTCGGTCCAGAACTGCGTGCGGCAGCCCAGCTCGTCGTGCGTGATCTGGAAGATCTTGCCCCTCGAAATCAGCATCGTGTCCGTGTTCACGAACTTCGCACACGTGACCGCCTGGCCGATGCGCTGCTCGACCTCCAGGGCCACGCCGCGCTCGCTGTCGCTCTGCGTGCGGATGGTGAACGGCAGGCTCTTGCCGCCCGGGCCGTCCATCTTCGTCGCACACGTGCAGTGGAAGTGGATGAGCGCGTTCTTCGCCGTGTCGAACACCGGGTCGCTGATGAAACCGGGCACGCCGAAGGCGTAGCCGAACATCAGCATCGTGAGGGTGGAATCCATGTCGCCCTCGCACGCGCCCACGAGCCCCTCGTCGTTGAGCTTGCTGTAGGTCAGGCAACACTTGGCCGGTGCGCCCATGCAGTGGGAGCTTGTGGTGGCTCGTGCGCCGTGCTTGGCCATCAGGCCTTTCATGGCGAGGTAGAGGCGGGCGGAGTTGATGATCTCCTCGCGCTTGGGTTCCACGATCTTCTTGGCCTTGCTGATCCAGTGGGCCTCGGCCTCGGCCTCGGCGGCCTTCGGGTCGATCGCCTTGTGAGCCGCAATGACTTCCGCGTTCTTGATGGGGATGAGCTCCGCGCCCAGGCTTTTCTTCACCTGCTCGGCATTGCACGCCGCGCCCGTGCCGCGAGGCGGCCCGACCACCAGGATGCGAGTCTGCCGCATCCACGCAGGCACGCGCATCAGCGCGACCACGCGATCGAGTTCGCTCCAGTCGCTCGTCGGCAGCAGCACCACCGGCTTGCCCGCCTTCTGCCACGCGGGGAAGTACATCCAGCCGTGGCCGCTGAACGGCTGCGAGAAGACCACCGTCGGCACACCCACGTCCACCAGTCGCCCGAGCGCCGGCGCGCCGCCCCCGTGGCCCGAGAGGTGGAACAGCACCACGCCGTCCGCCCCCTTGACCTTCGCCGCCACGTCGTTCACCTTCGCCGGCGGAATCAGCTCGCCGCCCACGAACTGCACGCCCTCGACCTTCCGCTCGATCTCGGCCAGCCGTGCGTTGAACTTCTCGATCTCCGCTGTTGGCCGCGACAGGTAGATCCCCCCCGTCCTCCCCACGAACACCTTATGGATCTTCACGGGTGGGAGCTTCGGCGGCCACTCGTCCTCCCCCGCCCCCAGAGCCTTACCTTGGCCCGCCAGCACAAGGCCCGCGGCGGCCGCCGATCCCAGAAACTCCCGCCGGTTCAGCCACCCACTCATGGCCTTCTCCTCGCACAAGAAGCCCGTCGAACGGGAGGGGCGGCGCCACCCGCCGCCGCATGCTCCGACCCACGCAAGCAGTATACGCTCATCCACCTGGATCGCAAGGCATTCGTCCCCCCCAGACACCCCATCCCCATTTGGTGTCAGGTCTTTATTCTTTACTTTCTTCCAGTGCCCTCTCGCAGCGCTTCACCTCCCTCGCGAGGCCGCGCTGGCGGCTCAGACGTTCGCGAAATCGGGACACTGCGCGGCTCACGGCGGCCGCCCGCACGCCCCCGAAGCGCGCCCCGATCGCGCCCAG
>Ga0272441_10003936_pt1 | contig 27588 bp, 28 predicted proteins | sample SSMProp6N_FD_193582 | JGI IMG/M metagenome (GOLD analysis project Ga0272441, IMG submission 193582) | Marine sediment archaeal communities from Little Sippewissett salt marsh, Falmouth, MA, United States - SSM-Prop-6N | ecosystem: Environmental > Aquatic > Marine > Wetlands > Sediment ... | reverse complement strand
CAATCCATGAACAAACTCCCCGAATAATATCAGTCCTGCATGGGAGGTTAATCTCTCGTCTGTAATTTCGGTCTTGAAAGGTAAAATTGTTTGGTGTATTATATCATCACCCTGTTGGTTATCGATATATGGTACTTATTAGCTTCTATTGTCCTTAATTAACAGGGTCTTTTCAACTATTTTCAATCAAAAATATAATTTCTATGTCGGATTTTGGGTGAATATACTCACTTGACTTTTGGGAGTTTTGAGCATATATTATTAAGCAGAGCATTTCATTAGAAGTGTGAAAGTGTTCAAATCTAAATATCCTTGATAAAGGATTTTGAAGAGCTGGATTGGCTAGGTGACAAAAAAATACCCAATCTGGCTTTTCGAGTTTTTAGCTAATAGCAATGTTGTTAAATGTTAGATAATTAGGAATAACTTACGGTTCATTGCTTATTCCCCTCTTTAAATATTCATTTACTTCTAAGATAAAGTTCGAAGAATAAGTCCATGCTTTGCTCCTGAATTGTTGATTTTATTCTCGATCTTCTCTGATCATCTTTAGGTTTGGAAGGAGTTAAGATTAATGAAAACAGAATCAAAGCAATATCAGGTTTATAGTATACCGGTAAAACTGTGTTCATTTGATTCTAAAAAATGGGAACGGGGAAAACCAAAGAAAGAGAATTTCAAGATATTTGATTTAGATGATATTCCCATTGAGATCAAGCATTTTAGTCCTGACATTAATCTTCATTGGATTGAAGATAAACTTCCACCAATTGGAGAAGATCCACGAGGAAGAATCCAAGGTGGAGATATAGATTCAAAATGTGAAAGGCTTTATTGGTGGGTGGAATCAAATAAAAATGTAACTTTTTACATCTTTAGGATTATGGAGAGTTAAGATAATGTGATTCCCATGATAGAAGTAAAATGATAAAAAAATTATTGAAAACAGTTTAGGGCGGGGAAATTGGCTTCATGTAAAATTGATTGTCTCAACAAAAGATATGTTGGAAAGGTGTGTCATTCAATATTTAGACTAAAAAGGAGTTAAGTTCATGTATAATAAAAAATTCGGAGTGATTTTAACAAAATATAAGTTTGGGTCATTCCCCCAAACTGAATTTGAAACTGGCTTGCTTAAAGGTTTTGACAAGGAAAGTTACCCTTTCTGGATTTCAGAGCGAGCCGAGATTCGGGTAAAGCGGGAAGGTTTCGAAAATGAAGCTGAGGAAATTGAGGCTTGGATGTATGAGACTGCAGGAATCGATCCGGAAGAAGAAAAATACTGCACGGGATCCACAGAAGATGACAGTTTTGCTTTGGTCGGTTTGACGATTGAGGATTATTCCTATTGGATTCTAACAGAACATGAAGGACAACAAGCCTTTATGCATCCATTAGATTAGTAAACGCAAGAAGTCCATATGCATCTTATTTTTACGAATGTAATGTTACCCGAAAACTGGACAGTAGATAAAGGTGTAATTAAGAGTATAATAGAGTCGATACAGAACAGAGATTTTTATGGGTAAGTTACGATTCAAAGCAAAGGTTGCTCTTGAAGACATTAAGAACGTGGAAAATTCTTAAATCAGCTCAGTTAATAAAGGTTATTTGTAAAATAATAAACCTAAATTTAGAGAAGGATTTTTAAAATGAAGAGAGGAGAAATAGAAAACAAAAAATTATTTTCCAACAGAAGTTTTCTATTTCAGTCTATAACTATCTTGATTCTTATTCTAATATTTGTGATTAGTGCCTTAATGATAGGAAACTATCTGCCAAAATTAGAAAACTGGTTTTTCAATATTCTTAAGACTCCCACTTTCAGTAAAGACCAAAAACTTCAATTTATAAGTTTTGAACTTTTCGGTTTATCAATTATTGGATTTTTGTTACTGACAAGATGGATTATTAATGCCCGACGTGAAGCTTTATACTATGCAGAAAGAGAAAAAGCTCATGCATTGGAAGTAGAAAAGCTCAATCAAGAATTGCTTTTGGCTAATGAACAATTGGAGGAAAGAAATAAGTTGTTGAGTGAATTAGATAAATTGCGTCTGGATATTATTGGTGCAATGCAACATGATCTTAATCACGTTCTTTCTGTGGTTCAAGGAGGGACTGAATCAATTATTTCCTTTTGGCAGCAAGAAGGACTTAGCTCTAAAGATGATTATATAAATGAAGAAATACCTAAACTTCTTAAGAATATGAAAGATGCCAGCAGACAATTGTCCAATATGAGTAAGGATGCCTTTGATCAAGTAAAATATCAAATTGGCGAAAAAATTATTATTAATAAAGAAGAGTTTAATTTTTTAGAATTGGTTAAATCATGTATTGGGTGGAAAAGTAGTATTCTCAAATCTAAAAAGATTGAGATAGAAACTCAATTTCCTGAAGAAGTTAAAATTAAAGCAGACCCAACAAGATTGTTTAGAGTGCTTACCAATATAATTGATAATGCAGCAAAATATTCTCCTATAAACGGAAAAATTATCATTAAGGTAGAAATTACAGATGAAAATCAACTTCTATGTCAAATCATTGATCATGGCATTGGTATTCCTAAAAATTATTTAGAAGAAATCTTTAAAATGTATGTTCGAGTAAAGAGTAAACTTGCCGATCAAGTTGCAGGAGAAGATGAACGGCATGGCATTGGTCTCTCACCTTGTAAAGGAATAATTGACGCTCATGATGGAAAAATTTGGGTTGAAAGTGAAGGTAACGGTAAAGGATGCTGCTTTTCATTTACTATTCCTATCAAATAAAGGGATAAATCTAAAATTCATCGATAAACTGTTTCCCCCTTATAATATAACTCATTTAGGAAGCTGTTCTTAATGAGAGCCTAATTTACTATAAGTTCAAAGAATCTTGGGAATTATTTGGTCAATTTGAGGAAGTTAAAAGAATAGAGGAGCAAGCTTTAGAGTGGAATGAACCTTTAAAATGGGTAGGAAATATGTTATATTCATTAAAGCGAAGTTAGAGATACTTTTGAAATGATAATGGGTTGCACATATAATAAGTATTGTTTCAAACATCTTTGTAATTCAATAACAGTTAAAATTTTGTTTCTGATCAAAGGATGGTGATGATTCATAGCAAAAATATTAATAATTGATGACAACAAAAAATATAATGATTACCTTGCTGATCATTGCAGAAAGATGGCTCATAATGTAACTCAAGTTTATAGCATTAAAGAGGGAATTCCTGTGCTTGAAAAACTCGATGTCGATATTATTTTTATGAATGCTCAGTTTAAAGAAAAGGGCGGAATTGGTGATATATCAAAATTTTTGAATAAAACACCATTACCGGAACTAATAATAACCACAGGGAAATTCGAACGGCAAGAAGCAGAGGATGCTATCCATGAAGGTGCATGGGATTATTTGATACAAACAAATAACCTGAATGGCGTAACTTTTTCTTTAAACAGAGCTATTGAATACATAAAAGCAAAGACTCAGACTGATTCGGAACAGGATCCAGTAGATAAGAGGAATTTTAAAGGATTAGTCGGAAGTAGTCAGATAATGAAGAAATGTCTTGAAAGTATATTCATTGCTTCACAAAGCCATGGAAGTGTCATCTTGACCGGTGAAACAGGAACTGGCAAAGAACTTGTTGCCAGGGCAATTCATGATTTAAGCCCCCGGTCGGATAATAATTTTGTTATTGTTGACTGTGCTGCATTACCTGAGAATCTAATTGAAAGTTTTCTTTTCGGTCATACAAAAGGAGCTTATACAGGAGCTGATAAATCCGAGAAAGGTCTAATTAATCATGCGAATAATGGAACTCTTTTCCTTGATGAAGTTAGTGAATTACCAATATCCTTACAGAAGTCCTTTCTCAGAGTTCTTCAGGAGAAAAAATATCGACCTGTCGGAAGTAATTTAATCTACGAAAGTGATTTCAGGATTATCAGTGCTACAAATAGGAACTTGGATGTATTAGTCCGTAATGGAAAATTCCGCAATGACTTGATGTTCAGGCTGAAAACATTTTCTATTAACTTACCTCCCTTAAGAGATAGATTGGAAGATATTGAAGAACTTTGTGAATATCACATGTCTTTATTCTCCAAATTGTATCGAATCAAAGAAAAAAAATTCGTACCTGAATTTTTTAATTATCTAAAGACTTATCATTGGCCCGGGAACATACGTGAATTAATAAATACTATCGAAAGATCTTTAATTATGGCAAAGGACGAAACCATAATATATGCCAAACACCTTCCAGATTATCTGAGGATGATGTTTATGGAGCAAAAGGCGAGTGACCAAAGAGAAACTCATAATTCCGGGACAAACTCTCTAAAAGATTATAAAGATGTTACTCATTCAACATTACCTTTGCTCAAAGAAGTTAGAGAACAAAAAATAGCTGAAATTGAAGAAGATTATCTGAAATCCCTGCTTCTCAATACTAATGGAGATGTTAATAAAGCTACAAAAATTTCGGGTATTTCAAAAGCCCGTTTATACGCTCTTTTGAAAAAATATGGGTATAAACCCGCAATGTTTCAAAACACCGATAAATAAATTCTTGCTTTATAAGATAAATTCTTGTTTTGCAAGAAAAATTCTCGCCTCACAAGAAAATACTAATTAAAATACCAGTCTAAAAATAACTTGAAGTAGTAATATCGATAGATATTTCAGCAAGCTAAAGCCTTGCTATCTAATGATATAGCTATTTTCTTTTTGAAAGGTTCCAAAGAGGGCACAGTTCTTGCTCTAAGATAATAACGAAAACAAGGAGAAAAAAATGAAAATAATCGCGGTTAGATCTAAAAATTACAAAAAATCTGAAATCCTTTTATCCTTGATAAAAGAGAAAGTGCAAGATGTAAAAATTCACATCTTTGAATCCACAAAAAACTTATTAATTGATTTTCAGGGATATTTTGAAAATAGCTGGATTTTATTGATCATTATGCTGGACAATAACATAGAACTTAGCGAACTTACTACTTTAAGAGGACTATCAAAAGAATTATATATCATAGTTCTCACAACAGATGAGAAAGAAGAAACTATAAGAATAGCTCACACCCTGAAACCTCATTATGTGGCTCCCATAACAACAGAAACCGGAAATTTCTTAATCTTTTTGAAGAATGTCATTGATACCCACAGCAAAAAATCTAATCTAATAAAACAATCAGACAAGCAAGGAAGGGATATTTATGAGTGGAAATCTTGTTAAAGATAAGATAAAAAAGAGAAATGACAATTTTAAGTTATACTTAAAACATCTGTATGGCACTGCTGAAAATTGTTTTTCTATTTTTGCAGAAGTCGAAAAATTGAAAAACAAACAAATGTTATTCGAGGAGATTCTATCTGAAGAAAAAACTGGGGATGCTCTAAAGGGAAAATTTATTTCAGGAGAATTGAATAATTTGTTATTAGATTTGAAAGCAAGACTTGATCGATTAATTCGAAATTACGGATCACAATTTTTAACTTTTGATTCTTTTAAATTGGAGAAGGTGATTAGATAAAAGAAAAATATAATAAGAACTGAAAATTTATTTTTGTTAGTTATATAAGCTCAAGTAATTGATATGAGCTGAAACATACAATCTTAAATAATGATTCTGTCGAGTTAACTTTAACCGAAGGAAGGAAGAAGAATGAGAATAAACATCATTTAAAAATCTACAAAACAATTAACTTAGATAAGAGGAAATGATATATGAATGGAATTTGTAAACGGGATAAATTACAAAAACAAATAATGATAATAAATAAGATTCTTAAATATATGTATAACAATGAAGATAATTCTATTTCTTATCTTGCTGAAGTAGAGAAATTGAAAAATAAACAAATGATTGTCGAGACTATATCAAAATTTGAATCTGGTGATTCTTTAACAGATGAATTTATTTTAAGAGAAATGGATCATTCAATTTCTGATATAAAAACAAAACTTGATCGATTAATTCAAAATTTAAACTCAAAATTTTTAACTTTTGATTCATTGAAATTCTTGAGCAGGAATTAAATCAGGGAGATATAAACATAAGTTAGATATCTAAAACAAAAAATAATTAGAGAAAGATTGTCAATGCATAAAGTGTACCCCATTGTCAAGACAGAATAGAAGCATTTAATAATAGGTGAAAATTAAATTTTGTAAGTAACATTAGCTCAAGAAACTTACTTGAGCTGAAACAAAATAAATTCAATAATGATTCAATCGAATTAAACTTTAATAGAAGGAAAAAGCATGAGATTAAACACCACTCTAGTTATAACAGTTCTATTGCTGTTCAATACAATAGCTTTTGCGCAAGATGGACATGATAGTGCGATATTCATTGTCGATGTATCAAATTCATTAAATTCCCCTGATGTAGCTCAGGGTATACAGATTCTAAAAGACATGAATTCCAAATTTCCCGATTATGTCAAAACAATAGGTATTATAACTTTGGGAAATTATCAATTTCCAAGGACATTAAAACCCAAATGGGTGATGCCAGTCACACCTTATAATAGAAATGCAGTTGCTCAATCCCTTGATAAAATTTCCTCTGAATTTGGAAGGACCCCAATAGGTGATGCTTTAGTTTTATCAGAAACGGGTTTGAGTAAATCCGAAGGAAAAACTGCATTGATAATTGTTAGCGATGGTATGAACAACGGAGTTAAGGATCCTATTGAACAAACCAAGAAGATGAAAGCAGTCTACGGTAACAATCTTTGTATTTTTACAATTCAATTAAGGCATTGGGTAGAAGGAGGTAAACTTCTTGAAGAACTGGTCAAAATTGGAGAATGTGGATTAGCAAAAAAGGCAACCGGACTTACAACTGATAATGAAGTCAAAGCATTAGTCGATTATATATTCCCTCCAAGATATACACCTATTCTAACACCCAAATCAACACCCACGCCAACACCTAAAGTTGTGTTGATCGAACTTGATAGCATGCATTTCAACCATGATAGTTCAGATCTTACAGAAGATGGAAAAAGGATAGTAGATAAAAATATCCAGACAATGAAAGAGAATCCTGAAATTGATGTCCTTATTGCTGGATATGCATCTGCAAGTGGATCAGATGAATATAACCAAAAGTTGAGCGAAAGAAGAGCATCAGCAGTCAGAGATTATCTAATTAAAGATGGGAACATTGCACCTGAAAGGTTTATGGAAATCGGTTATGGTGAGAAAAGACCGGCAGAGTACGAAGCGCTTCCTAAGGACATTGAGTCAGAAGCCGCCAAGGCTAACAGGAGAGTTCTGTTTACAATCATTGTGAAATAGAATCACCTTGAGGTAAAGAAGTTTGTAAAAGTGTTTCGACAGTGCTGGGATTTAAGAGAGAAACTAACAATAAAACGTATCAATTAAAAGAGGAATTACAATGAAAACAATACTTAGTATAACGATCCTTGTGACAGTTGTCGCTCTGTTAATGATCAACGCGTCATACGCTACAGAGACAGATAACCGTATAGAATCATCTGCAAGGGAGTCTTATGTTTTCAAGACTTACCTCAAGGGAGATGATATTAAAATCAAGTCTAAGGATGGCGTTGTCACCTTGACGGGAACTGTAAATTATGAATCTCATAAGTTACTAGCCGTGGAGACCGTAGCGGGTCTTCCCGGGGTCAAAAGTGTGGACAACAGGATGGAAGTCAAAGGTGAACTGCCCACAGGAAACTCTGATGGAGAAATCAGTGAGAGAGTTAAAGCTACTCTCTTATTCCATCGAAGTACCGGCGAAAGCCCAATTGAAGTTTCCGTCAAGGATGGCATCGTAACCCTTAAAGGTATTGCTGCCAACGATGCCAAAAAAGCACTAGCAACTGAATACACCGAGGATATTGAAGGGGTCAAAGATGTTAAGAATGAGATGACAACAAAGCATGAAGATGTGACGACTTACGTGAAGGTGAGTGAATATATCGATGACGCATCCATCACCGCTCAGGTAAAAACTTCGTTGTTGTATCATCGCTCAACAAGCGGATTAAGGACAAAGGTCAGTACGGATAATGGCGTGGTAACATTGACCGGGACAGCAAAGAATGCAGCTGAAAAGACTCTTGCAGCTTTGTATGCTAACGACATCAAGGGTGTGAAGTACGTAATAAACCGGATGACAATCGAATAATAGATGATGGGTTAAGATAGTTGACAAATCTATACCGGTTAGCGCAAATGACTCGCTAGCCGGTAGGGATCTTAACTCATCGAAATAAGGAGAATCAAATGTTTTGAACAGTTGTTTTTATACTAGTAATTCTTTGGTTGTTGGGATTTTCGTTCCATTTAACAATTGCCGGGATGGGATGGCTTATCCACCTCCTTCTGGTCATTGCTATTATCGTGGTCTTGGTCAGGGTCATTCAGGGTCGGCGATTGATGTGAATAGAAACCATATAACTTCATGAAGAATCATCTTCTTTAAATAAATACAAATGAAAGGTTATATAAGACATTTTATGTTAGAACGTTTTTTTGTGCAAAGAAGGCTAAATATGTCCTATCTATATCACAATTATTACCCGAACAGTTAAACAATGTAAGAAGAAAAGAAATTACTCTTTGAAAATTGAAAGGACGCTATGCGACTATATCTGATCAACCCCTGCAATCCTTTAGTCAGCATTGTCAAAATCAAGGAGAGCCGCTGGAACCGTTACCGTGTTTGGAAACCACTCAGTCTCATGGTTCTTGCAGGCTTGACTCCACCGGAATGGGAAATTTCGATTTTTGACGAGAACTTCGGTGTGCCTGACTATACGGTCATGCCTCGACCCGACCTTGTTGGGATCACAGCCTTTACTTCGCAAGCTAACCGTGCTTATGAAATTGCTGCTCATTTTCGGAGTTTGGATGTACCTGTTGTTATGGGCGGTATTCATGCAACCATGTGCTTTGATGAAGTAATGGAGCGCGTGGATTCAATCGTCACAGGGGAAGCGGAAGGCATTTGGAAGCAGGTTTTGGAGGACGTTAAGAATAGAAAATTGAAGCGTTTTTATGATGGAGGACTTGCAGAAATAAACGATGTTCCCATCGCACGCCATGATTTACTGTATAAAGGTTATACCGTCGGAGCTATTCAAACTACTCGTGGTTGCCCATTGAACTGCAACTTTTGCAGTGTAACAGCATTCAACGGGACTCATTACCGGCAGCGTCCTATTCCGGATGTCGTTAAAGAGTTTCAGTCGATCCCCGAGAAATATGTTCTAATAGTGGACGACAACCTTATCGGTACCCGTCCTGATCACATCATTCGAGCCAAAGAGATGTTTAAGGCTATGGCACAAGCTAATCTACGAAAAGAATGGATTGCACAAGCGACCATTAACTTCGCTGATGACGAAGAGCTTTTATCCTTAGCGCAAAAAGCGGGGTGCAGAGGTGTTTTCATCGGTTTTGAAACTCTCACAACAGAAGGACTAAAGGAGCTTGGAAAAAAATTTAACCTTTTTAAAGGTAGGGACTTTCGAGAGGCTATACAGCGCTTACAAAAGCACAATATAATGGTAGCAGGTTCTTTTATAATTGGTTTGGACATAGACGAACCGGGTATCGGAAAACGCATTGCTAGGATGGCAAGCCATTATGGTTTGGACAATCTCAACGCTCTTTTTCTGACACCCTTACCTGGTACTTCTCTATGGGATCAGATGAAATTAGAGAAACGCATAATCCTCAAAAATTTTCCGGAAGATTGGAACTATTACACGCTGACATTCCCGGTAGCACATTATAGGCATTTCTCTGTGGACAGTATTATCGAAGAAATGATTTCCTGCGAGCGAAATTTCTATTCTATATCGCGCATTCTGAAAAGGGTTTTAATCAGCTTGTTGCATTGGCGCAAACCTCTGTTCACGTTAGTTGGTAATCTTGCATACAGAGTCAATCTCCGGTTAAATCATCAAGCTTATAAAGACTTCAAGGTCTATTTTAATAATTAATTCGTGTTCTTTAATTGAGTTTCCAACTCACCGATTTTTTCTCTCTATCCCTTTCAAGTTCTTTTATTACATTTGTTGTTGAGTCAAGAATTGTGTTCATGCTATTTAATTGTTCGTCGATAAGCTCTTTCTTTTCATTCAACTTATGTTAAATGACATCTTGTTCTGTCTCTAATTTTGTTTTTGCATGTAGCTCTGGTTTTAAGTTTTAATATTAATATATTATTCTTTTCTTACAGAAAAAATTGAGTGTATAAGAATTTAATTTTAGAGGTCATTTCGAGTTTCATGTATTCTTGACTTTAATTACTGTATACAAAAGTGTACACAAAATGTCATGAATTTGATGTATTTTTTTGAACCTCATACTCACTTAAAGCCTATAAAATAAATAACCATAGGGTGGTATTATAAGTCTTTCACGGCGGTAACGGGGGTTCGACTCCCCCTGGGGACGCCAATAAATACAGGGCTTCACGTTCTTTACACTCCTAAAATTTCCACCGGACACAAAATTTAGTTTCCATTACTTTCCATTTTTGAGTTTGATTGAGAAAAAGGGATATTCTTTGAAGGAACTTTTAATCCACTTTCAAGAGCTTCCCTCGTCTCCACTAAGCCGAGTTTTTTCAAGTATCTGTTAGTCGTTATCGAATCTTTGGATTAAGTTTTCTTTCGATTATAGAATTCATGGTACTTCTAGATGCAATTTCAATTTTAAGAAATTTATACTAATTTAAGCGTAATTGTAAATCCGGTTGAATCTTTTTGGGAGACTTTGTATAATATAATTAAAATTTGGAGGTTAAAGTTTATTTCAATTTAAATGTAATGTACTAATTTTATAACGGTGCAATATACTAAAAAAGGAGGAATTAGATTGAAAAAAGCGGTTTTCATTCTATTATCAAGTTTAATGTTTTTTATTTTTTTTAGTCCTATATACAGTGAGAATGAAGGATCACCATGGTCCATGTTCAGGTATAATGCCCAGCACACTGGAAGAAGTCCATTCCAAGGTCCTGAATACCCGGTTATAAAATGGTGTATTGACATTGGCAGAAACATCATTTCGTCTCCTGCAATTGGTATTGATGGAACAATTTATATAGGAACCTGCGGGAATGATGATAATGATAGATATCTTTATGCTATTAATACACGAGGGATAATTAAGTGGAAATTTGATGCAGGTGGGAAAGTGTGTTCATCTCCTGCAATTGGTGAAGATGGAACGATATATGTGGGTTCACTTGATAACCATCTATATGCAGTTTATCCCAGTGGAGAGGAGAAATGGAAATTTGATACGAATGGACAGGTAAAGACATCTCCAGCGATAGGACCTGATGGATCTATATATATTAGTTCCATGTTATCAGGAGATATGATTTCTATGAACGGTTACTTATTTGCAATCGATCCTGATGGAAGCGAGATATGGCGTCTGAAGCTTGGGAATGATGTCTTTTCTTCTCCTGCAATAGATTCTAATGGCAGGATATACATAGGGAATGATGGTGTGGGTGTCGACAAAGATAAACAGTATCTATATGCAATCAATCCTGATGGTACAATAGCATGGCGGTTCAGGGGAGCTCATGATATTCATGCTTCACCTGCTATTGGTGAAGATGGGGCAATCTATATAGGATCTACTTATGATCATTTTTATGTAATTGATCCAAATGATGGCACAGAAAAGTGGCGATGGTGCACGCGAACAGGTATTTATTCTTCAGCTGCTATCGGTTCTGATGGTTCGGTATATTTTGGCTCATGGTATTACAATGATCTTATTGGAGGTGATTTCTATGCCCTAACATCAGTAGGGACATTAAAATGGACTTTTAACGGAGCCAATGGCGGTATTAATTCATCACCTGTAGTCGACAGCCTTGGAACAATATACTTTGGTTCGAAGGATAAAAACCTTTATGCTTTGAATCCTGATGGACGCAGAAGTGGCGGTACAACACTGGCAATGTTATAGAATCATCTCCTGTAATAGGAGTTGATAATACTTTATATATCGGAACCGATCAGGGCTATCTTTTTGCCTTTGGTGAAGGGGATAAAATCGAGTTTAATTTACATTTTAGAAAGGGGCAGTATATCTATAAGAAAAGTGATAACCTGGATCTTCTCATCGATATCTATGCTCCGCATAAAATTTTGCAAGTTGATATATATCTTGCTTTATTCTATCCTGACGGAAGTTCTGTCTTTGGATATGAATGGGATTCAAATCCAGATCCTATCGCAATGGACGTAAAATTACCACCTGATTTTTCGTCATATGATCTGTCAGTTTTTATAACAGAGATCCCAGGGAAAAAGCCTATTTTTGATTCAACCGGAATATATACATTTGCAATTGCTGGAACCGAACCAGGTACATGGAATTTAATCTCCAATATTGCGACTATAAGCTTTCAGGTTGAATAGATATATTGTTTTAAGATAAGGATTTAGCTAAGGCTAATTAAAACTCATAATTGTTTTAATTATTCAATTTAAATGACCTGTTTTCCTTTGATTTGTGATATAATAACTTGTTGCCGAATCATAAACAATTATTCCTTTATTACAATGGAGATATGAAATAATATGAATAGGTTTGATGTTTTAAAATCAATTACTTCTAAAACTGATTCAAAGATTGTACTTATGATAATCGATGGTCTTGGGGGAACCAGGAACGATCATTTTCCTTTAACAGAACTTGAAAAAGCTAAAACGCCAAATATGGATAAACTCGCTAAAAAATCTGTTTGCGGAAGAGTATTCCCTGTTTCATATGGGATAACACCTGGAAGTGGACCGGGTCATCTTGCTTCTTTCGGATATGATCCGTTTTGTTATGATATAGGAAGGGGAGTATTGGAAGCTCTTGGTTTGGGTTTGAAATTTCATCCCGATGATGTTGCTGCAAGGGGTAATTTTGCAACAGTTAAAAATAATTTGCTGACTGATAGACGGGCTGGGAGAATTCCGACTGAAAAATGCCGGGAATTGTGTGAATTACTTCAAAGTAAAATTAACAAGATAGATGGAATTGAAGTAAAAATCTTTCCCGGTTTAGATCACAGGTTTGTTCTTATTTTAAAGGGAAGTAATCTTTCATCCGAAATTCCAGATACAGATCCCCAGCATCTGGGTGTCTCTCCTTTGAAAGCAGTTGCTTTGAATGATAAAGCAGAATTTACTGCTAAAGTACTTGAAAGAACTATATCCCGGATGAATGAAATTCTGAAAAATGAGCCCAAGGCAAATACAGTTTTATTCAGGGGATTTTCAAAGTTACCTGTAATTCCTACCTTTCAAGAGCTTTATAAATTGACACCAGCTGCGATAGCCACATATCCATTGTATCGTGGAGTTGCATCTTTAGCCGGTATGGAAATTTTGAAAACAGGTGATACTATCGAAAGTGAATTCAGGACTTTTCAAGAACAGTATTTGAATTATGATTTTTTCTTTATCCATATCAAGAAGACGGACTCTTACGGCGAAGACGGAAATTATGAAGGAAAGGTGAAAATAATCGAAGAAGTTGATTCTAATATACCTTTGTTAAATCAAATGAATCCTGATGTAATTGTGATAACGGGAGATCATTCAACCCCATCCCAGTTGAAGAGTCACAGTTGGCATCCTGTACCAATAATAATTTTTGCTAAAAATTGTGGATTTGATGCTGTTCAAGAGTTCAACGAGAAATCTTGTTCAGAAGGGGAATTGGGAATTTTCCCGTCTCAATATATCATGGAAATTGCGTTGGCAAATGCTGGAAAACTCGATAAATATGGTGCTTAAAGTTTTAGTGTTTTTAAATTAACCTTTTTCCGTTTTTATCAAAAATAGAATTCCTGTATAAACCTGTCTTTGCCATTAAATATTGAAGAGCAGTAACAAGAACACCAAATCCGTATTTTACACTCCTGCTGAAATTTATTGAAGAAGAATCTTCGTTATATAAAGCAGGACAACTGATTTCTCCAACTTTGAATCCGAAATAGAGAACTTGAAGCAACATTTGATTGTCAAAAACGAAATCATCGGAATTTTCTAATATGGGAATAGTTTCAAGTACTTTTCTCGAAAAAGCCCTGTATCCTGTATGATATTCAGATAGTTTTTGATTGATTAGAAGGTTCTCGGCAAATGTCAGAAATCTGTTAGAAACATATTTATATAAAGGCATTCCACCCTTTAATGCACTCGAAACTAGAATCCTTGAGGCGATCATTACATCATAAATATCTTCAGCGATAAGTGAACTCATAGCGGTGATCAATTTAGGATTATACTGATAGTCGGGATGAAGCATGACAACAATATCAGCGTCAGAGTCTAATGCAAGTTTATAGCAACTCTTTTGATTGGCTCCATATCCTTTGTTTTTCTCATGAACATATGTCTTCAAACCAAGCTTCTTGGATATAAAAGCTGTTTTATCAATGCTGCTATCATCGACCAGAATGATTTCGTCTACAATATCATGGGGTATATCATTGAATGTCTTTTTGAGAGTGCGTTCAGCATTATATGCTGGCATTACAACGACTAATTTTTTACCGTTTATCATGAGTATACAATGCTAAACTTAAATGAGTATTTGCTGAAACGTTTTATTAAAGATATATTACTCATCAATTATCAAGTATGTCAAGGAAAGAAAAATTTTTTAAAATGAAATAAAATAAGTTTCAATTGAGATGTAATTTAGCTTGAATAAAATATTGATTCTTACATTATTTCATAAAAATATAGGCTTTCGCCATTCGAAACAGATCATATTTCTCGGCAAATGAAAGGTTAAAAAGAACATTTTTCAAAAAACCAAATCTAATATGAAAACGCCTTAAAAACTCCCTGTGTCTTCTTTGGATGACAGGATCGTTTGAATGAAAGTATGACATAGATTCAGTATCAACTTCTCCTTTTTGCTCGAGTAATTGTTTGTATGCTTCTGTTCCAGGGAATGGATAAAACATGGATACCCATATATAGTTTGGATTGATCTCGCATGCAAATTTAACAGTTCGCTGGAAATCATCTTCATCCTCTCCGGGAACGCCTATAATCCAGGTAGTTTTTGTTCTTATTCCTATCTTATGGCAAACCTGGAATGTTTCTCTGATCGTATCCAGATTCATCTTCTTTTTGACAGCTCTTAAAATTTTTTCCGAACCACTTTCCACACCGAAAGAGATCATTTCGCATCCTGCTTTTTTCATTAATCTTAATGTACTGGGAGATATATCAGCCCTTGCAGAACAGAGCCATCTGACCTTTGGGAGTTTTTCGAGAACGTTTTCACAGAATTGGACAACCCTCTCATTCTTCAGTGCAAAATGGTCGTCCATGAACACGAAGTTTTTGTAGCCATATTTGTCGATGAGAAATTTCATCTCTTCGATAATATTGTCGATAGATCGTGTTCTGAACTTTCTACCAAAGACATTATGAGATGCGCAGAATGTACAAAGATACGGACAACCACGGGATGAGAACATCCGCATCAATGTGTCACCTTTTTTCAGTGGGAATCCGAGTTCGAATTCCGATTCGATATATCTTGGTAAATCTATATGTTCACGGGATGGAAAAGGGAGAGCATCAAGATCTTCTATCGGTGCTCGTGGATTATTCTTCTTGATACTGCCATCAGTGTTTTTATAAGTTATACCATCTATTTTATCCAATTCCTTTTCCGAACAAATATCGAGAATCGTGTTTTCACCTTCGCCAAATACTGCAATGTCTGCATCCGATTCTTCCAGCACCTTTACTGGGATTGCTGAAACGTGGGGTCCTCCTAGCAAAGTCTTCTTTTCTTTTCTTTTCGCAAAACTACTCAACTCCTTAGCTCTGCCCATCATAGGTGTCGAAACAGTTATTCCTATTATGTCGGGATCGTAGGAGGTAATAAGATCCTCTGATATATCACCAACAAGTTCGTCAGAAATTGATATTTCATGCTTTGCTTTCGCAAGAACGGCTGCAAGGTACATTAATCCCAGGGGTTGGTGTTTTTCACCGAGCCTTTTTTTATAGCTTCTAGAATCAAGTGTAAGCTTCTCTTTAGCTGGTCTGATAAGCAGTATTTTCATTGAGAATTTCCCGGTCTGTATTCAAACATAACTATATTTAACAGCTACTATAATATTTGATTTTGGATTATTTTTTTCCGTGAACGACGAGGACTGGCGTTAAACCTCCGCCTTTTGAAATGTTGATTATTGATTCATCGGAGGTTCTAACCATACCACCGGCAAATAATCCGTTGTAGGCAAAGAAATTCACATTGATCTTTTTGTGAACCCATTCGTATTCAGGCTCGACGACAGGCATCTCCTCATCAGGAATCTTGACATATTCCTGTACGACATATTTGATATTTGTTGCTTTTTGTAACCATTCATCCCATTGGCTTTCTGTTGCATCGGGACCAATGATAACATCTTTACCACCATACTGATCGAAAGGCTTTATAATGAGTTTGTTTTTATTGTTTCTCACGAATTCGAAAATGTCGACTTCCTTACCTTCGTAATCAGTTTTACCTTCTAAAAGCAATCTCGTCCAGGGGAGATTTTCTTTAATAACCTTTATTTCATCTTTATTAAACAGCTGTCGTTGAACATCTTCTCTTTGAAGAACTCCCAGAAGGGATTTATTTGCACCCAAAACAGAATGGGGAGGATTGACTACACAAATATTACCTTCTCTATATCCTTGAACAAGGGGTTTGATATCGTCCATATAATCAGTCCAGTCTTTGATCCATCCACGTCGATATGCTATATCTATTCTTTTTCCGTTTGCAAGAACATCTTTACCGTTATATTCGAGATCTCTAGGATCCGAAAATTCTGAATCATATCCTTTTTCCCTGAACCAATCGACAATTTTCAGAAATTCGGGAACCGTTGCAGAATTTCTTCCACCGACAATACCGATGCATGGTTTCTCTTTTGAACCACCCCATCCTCTGTATGCTGTAATCAAGCAATCAAGTACCTGGGGAACAAAAACAGATTTTCTTATGTCGTATTTCTTGTATAGTTCTTTCAGTATCGGTGTTTCTTCCAGGAGGACAGTTTGGACGTCAGAATACATGGGGCCTCCAGGGCTGTCACAATTTATTTCGATCATCTTGTAATAATCATCGTCCATGAATGCATCGTTTCTTGTTATCCAGATCAGCCTTCTCCAGCCTCTGTCAATTTCGCACAGGTATTTTTCAGCTTCATTCAACTCGAAGATTGGTCGGGTTTCAGGCTGTGTATAATAGAGAATGCAAAGTTTCTCGAGAGCTCCCATTATTGTATTGGTGACCCATGCTACATATCTTTCTTTTTCTGCAGAAATGAAATATGGCTTCAGTGTTGTTGGAATGGGATCCTTACCGATTGTACAACCAACAGCAACAAATTTTCTATTGATTTCATTTAATACTTCTGATGCTGGTGATTCCGGTGTGTCATGTTGATTTAGGATTTCGCGGAAACTTTTATTGACTTCTTTAATAATATTCTCCATCTTACACTCCTGTTAAAAATAAACAATAACTTTAGCTCATTTGTAAATATACGCAACATTTTCACAAAAAAAGAGCCAGTATAATTTAATAAATATATTATAACAAGACTTTGTTGTCAAGGTATTCTAAGTACGAGTATTTTAGGATTTATTATATTAGATGTTAGGTTTAAACCTATTGAATATATCCCAGGTTTCTCAACTTCTCTTGTTCTTCATCTGGAATTATTTCAGAAGACATAAACCTTATATCTTGGTAAGTATTCCTATAATGCTCCCCGAAAATTGGACAGTAGATTAAGTTGATTGAGTCGAAACATTGTCAGATATCGATTAAGCGTCAATGTTAACTTCTTTGTCTTAACCGTTCGACATATTATTACAAGTCACAGAAAGATGAGAGCTTCAATATTCAATTGATGAATCTTATTGATGAGGAGTATACCAGGCATCCTTTCTATGGTGTCAGACGTATGAAAGTGATGCTGGAAAGGAATGGACATAATGTAAATCACAAACGTAAAAGACGGCTTTCGAGGAAAATGGGAATAGAAGCAATTCACCCCAAACCCAGGCTAACTAAACCTTCTTCAGAGCATAGAAAATATCCTTATTTATTAAGGGATTTGAGGGTTGACCGACCGGATCATGTATGGTGTTCTGATATTACTTATATCAAGACGAAATACGGTTTTGTTTACCTCACAGCGGTCATGTGGATTGGTTCAGCCGTTATGTTTTGAGCTTCGAGGTTTCCACAACTCTGGATAAAGAGTTTTGTATCAAGGCATTGAAAAGAGCTCTGAGGTTCTCTAAACCTGGAATATTCAACAGCGATCAGGGTGTTCAGTTTACCAACGATGCTTTTATATCCTGTTTGAAAGAAGCAGGTATAACAATTAGTATGGATGGTCGTGGTCGAGCTCATGACAATATTTTCATCGAAAGGCTCTGGAGAACCGTTAAATATGAGGAGGTTTATTTAAACGAATATGAAACGGTAAAGGATGCAGTCTCAGGAATAAGCAAATACTTTCACTTTTATAATAATGAAAGACCCCATCAGGCTTTAGGTAAAAAAAAACCCTGTGAGGTTTATAAAAATAGTCGTTATGAAACAAATTTTATTAACCTTCAGGACAGACTCAATGCTCAAAATCTACACCTTAAAAATAAGTCTATTCTGTCTTGACAATGGGTAGCAGTATATAGGTTATTTAATTATATTTGTTATAAGGTGTGTTATAATCCAACAAACGTAATTAAATTTAAGGAGGGAATAACCATAGCAAGAAAGAAAGGACTTTTTTCGTGGAGGAGGTAATCTTTTTAAGGGTGCAGCAAAATCAGTATTTAAAAACTCCAGAACAAGCAACATCACAGGATATATCTCGTCAGGAGATCCTGAAAAGATTATTTCTCATGGTGTACGAAAGACCTGGGTAAATAAATCAGTTGATGAACTGCCGGTTTTATGGTCACAAGTCAATGCATACGATACGGGCTTTTTGCAGAGGTATGCCCAATTAACGCGATATTTATGCAATGTGGCAGTGGAAGCTGAAGATTCTTGCGAAGGAATAAAAAGAATGTATAAGTTCAAATCGGAGGATATGTAATGTTAAGTGTAAGCAAAAATAAATGCGTTGGTTGCGGGACTTGCGTAAATGAATGCCCGACGAATAGTATTGCTGTTAAAAACAGTGTTGCTTCTATTGATGACGAAAACTGCGAAAATTGCGGCTCATGTATAGAAGTTTGCACTCAACATGCAATTATGGACATCGCGCAGGAATTCCTGGTTGCAATCGGCACGGATGACGGCAACACAATAAAATCGGATGACCATGTAGGAATGTCAAAGGACTTCCAGGTATGGCAATATTCCAACGGTGAGCTTGCTTTAAAGGAAACGAGAAAAAACGCCAAGTACAGGGAAGACAAGTCGAGAACTCACGGAGACTTGGGTAAAGCCGAAGCAACAGCCTCCGTCCTGAAAAATATCGACGTTCTGATAGGACAGATGTTCGGACCGAACATTTCAAGACTCAAAAACAAATTTGTCTGCGCGGTCATCAGGGGCAACAAGTCCATCAAGGAAGGAATCGATGTAATCAAGGAAAACATCAATGAAATAATCGAAGAAAATGATAAGGAGGAAAGACAGGGAATAATATTAAATGATTTTTAGTAGGAAAATTCAGCACCACATCTACACTTTTGACAGAATTCTGCATTGAAGCTTTAAATAAAGCTCTATCGAGTTCAAGGCCGATAATCTTCAACAGCGATCAGGGGATTCAGTTCACCAACGAAGAGTTTATAACCTGTTAAAAGAAGCAGGTGTGAGAATTAGTATGGATGGTCGTGGTCGTGCTCATGACAACATTTTCATAGAGAGATTATGGAGAACGGTCAAATACGAGGAGATCTATCTAAACGAACATGAAAATGTTAAAGATGCCGTTTTGGGAATTGGCAAATATTTTTACTTTTATAATAATGTTAGACCTCATCAGGCTTTGGAATGTAAAACGCCTTGCGAGGTTTATCAAAATGGTTGTAACAATGTTAAATTTATTAACGCTCAGGATAGATTCCATGCTCAAAATCTCCACCTTAAAAATACGTCTATTCTGTCTTGACAATGGGTAGCACAATAGAATATGTATTTAAATGTTATTATTATATTTATAATATCAAAAAAATATTAAAAATACTGCTCTATTGAGGTCAAATTATGAAAAAAATAGAGATTAAAGTGAAGGATAAAACAATAACTGCAATAATTTTTGAATCTTCAACCTCAAAAAGAATATGTGATATATTACCATTTGAAGGGAAGGTCAACACCTGGGGAGATGAGATATATTTCGAGATACCTGTTCATTTAGATCTTGATGAGACTGCAAAAGAGTTGGTTGAATTAGGTGACATTGGTTATTGGCCCTCTGGTAATGCATTTTGTATTTTTTTTGGAAGAACTCCTATCAGCCTGAAAGATGAAATCAGAGCTGCGAGTGCGGTTAATATAATCGGGAAAATAATAGGTGATCCATTAATTTTCAGAGGTATTTCCGATGGAGAAAAAATTCAGCTGATTGAGGTTAAAGAAAAATAGAAAAAATTTATATTTATGGATTTACATCAGTTTCAGATATTGAATCGATTTTCTTTTCAGGGATTATATAATTTGTAATTTTCTTTATATTTGATGAAAGGTCGCTGAAATAAAATGTAAGTTTTCCTGGATTCCCTGAACTGCATATTAAATTATTTTCTTCAAGAATTCTTTTAGTCGTTTTACTAATTTCGACCGCTGAATCAATTAAGTTGATTTTATCACCCATAACTTTTCTGAGGATACCTTTTAGCAAAGGGTAATGAGTACATCCCAAAACTAAAGTATCAATATTCTTATCTGCAAAGTACGACAGGTATATTTCCGCAATCTCTTCAGTGACTTTATCTTCTAGCCACAGTTCCTCGACAAGAGGAACGAATAAAGGGCAGGATCGGGAAAAAATTTCCATTTTAGGATTCAATTGCTTAATTGCTTTGTCATATGATTTTGTGGCTATAGTAGTATTTGTACCTATAACACCAATTCTGTTGATTGATGAAGCGTTAACAGCTGTTTTAGCTCCAGATTCAATCACATTGATAATCGGGATATCGAACATTCCTTCCAGTTTTGAAAATCCGACTGCTGATGCTGTGTTGCATGCAACTATAATCATCTTAACTTTTTTACTGTATAAGAATTCTGAATCTTCTATGCTGAATTTCAGAATTGTCTTTTCCGATTTGGTTCCATACGGAACTCTTGCAGTATCACCGAAATAGATTATATTTTCCTGGGGAAGAAGGTTTACAATTTCCCTGACGACTGTTAAACCGCCCACACCAGAGTCAAATATTCCGATTGGATTTGATTTCAGGTGATTTTCAGCACTCAATTAATTTTTATCTCCTCAATAGCTTCTTTTTTATATTCCTCGGGTTTATAAAAAGGTATTTTAGTGGATCTATCAAAATCAGGAATACTTTTTCTTTCATTTTCATCATTGAATTCAAGAGAATTAAGAAGTTCACTATTTAGACATCCATCTTGAAAGTTGAAATTGACAAGGGCTTCGAAGGGGGCATTTAAATCGAGATGTCCACAAAGGGTTTTTATTTGTTCCCCCTCAATAAGTAAGTCGATTTTTTCAATGTTATGAAAGTTATCGAAAATTGTTTTGTAAAGTGAATATATAGTTTGATATTCAGATTCGGTACCACATGGATGATTGTATTTGAATAATTCATTGAAGTTTAAGTAAAGGTTTTTATCTTTATGAACAAATATATTCAAAAGTTGTGTACCATCGGGAATTGTCGAATGAAGACTTGTTCTAGGTCCTTTTATCAGTTCTGAGATTACATTCTCAATATTTTTCAAGGTTGAATTTTTATTTTGGACTATTCTAGTTTCGATATCAAACTCATTGCTATCGGGATTCAGAAAGTATAATTTCAAATTCATTGATTCATTATTTGATATAGATTCCTCATTTTGAGTAAAATTTCCTGAAAAATTTTGTTTTTTTGCTTGATTTTTGTGTTTCAGGAAAAAATATGTAATTGAAGATGAAATGATTGTCGTCAAAATAATTAGGATTAGTAGGATAGATAATCTATTTTTTTTTGAGAGCATGATTTATTTTCTGGATTTCATTATTTGAAGCGATTATATAAAATTACACCTATTTTATATTTGAGGATAATCTCAGTCAACTTGAATTGTAATATTTGTTTAAATACAGATGAAATTTAGAAACAACAATCACCTCAATTTTTTAAAATAAGGGCAATCGGATATATCTTTTTAAAGATTGCAGTTTTTACTTAACATCGTCATATACAGGTATTCCGTCTGTCTTTGTTATATCCCTGAACTGTTTGAGTAATTTTTTGAATATAGGACCAGGTTTACCATTGCCGATCATTCTACGATCAGCTTCAACAACAGGAATTAATTCTGCACCGGATCCTGTTAAAAAACACTCGTCAGCATTATAAATATCATGCATGAGAATTCCTGTTTTATGGACTTGGATTCCATTTTCTTCGGCTACTTTTATGATTGTAGCTCTGGTTATACCTTCTAAAATTCCCATATATGACGGGGGTGTTTCGAGAATTCCATCATTAACTATGAAAATATTATCAGCTGTGGCTTCACCGACATAACCAGCTTCATTCAACATTATACCTTCGTCAACACCTGCGTTGACTACCTCGATGACTGCAAGGACATTATTAAGATAATTAAGGGATTTAACCTGACAGTTAACTGAATCCGGTCTATTTCTTCTTGTAGCACAGGTTATAACTTTCAAACCCTGTTCATAACGTTCAGGTGGATAAAGTTGAATACCACCGGCTATTATAACGAGGGTTGCTTCCCCACATTTTTTGGGATTCAGACCGAGATCTCCAATACCTCTTGATACGACGAGTCGGATGTAGACATCTCGAAGACCTGTTCTCCTGACAGTTTCTACGGTCGTTTTTATAATTTCTTCTCGTTCCATCGGTATTTTGATATTAAGGGTTTTTGCAGAGCGATAGAGCCGATCGAAATGTTCATCTCCCTTGAATATTCTGCCATTATATACCCTTATTCCCTCGAAAACTCCGTCTCCATACAAGAAACCATGATCGAATACGGATACGGTTGCTTCTTCTCTTGAATTGAAGAACTTACCATTAACATAAATACATAAACCCATTTTTTTCTCCTATAATATTCTTGGATAGCAAGTTATTTAAGCAAATTTCTTGCGATTATCATCCTTTGAATTTCGGAGGTTCCCTCCCCGATTTCACATAGTTTTATATCACGATAGTGGCGTTGAATATCGTATTCACGCATGTAACCATAACCACCGTGAACCTGTATACCGTTTGTACATGCTTTCATTCCTGCTTCAGCTGCATATAATTTTGCCATTGCTGACTCTCTGTTGACGGTCAAACCCTGATCTTTCAAATAAGCTGCTTTATATGTTAGCAATCTCGCAACTTCAATTTCGGTAGCCATATCAGCTAGAAACCATTGTATCGCCTGGAAGCGATTTATTGGTTTTCCGAATTGTTCCCTTTCCTTTGAATATTTTATACTTAAATCAAGAGCTCCCTGACCAAGACCTAAAGCCATTGCAGCAATACTGATCCTACCACCGTCGAGGATTTTCAATACATCGTAAAAACCTCTGTTCAATTCCCCCAGGAGGTTTTCTTTAGGGATTCTGCAATTATCGAATATGAGTTCACCAGTATCACTTGCTCTTATTCCCAGTTTATCTTCCTTTTTACCAATAGTGAATCCAGGTGTACCATATTCAACTATGAATGATGAAATCCCTTTATGTCCTTTGGCTTTATCGGTATTTGCAACGCAAACAGCTGTATTTGCAACGGTTGCATTAGTTATGAAGGTTTTTGTTCCATTAATGACCCATTCGTTACCATCAAGATGAGCAGTTGTTTTAACCGCTGCGGCATCGGATCCAGCTTCAGGTTCTGTTAATCCCCATGCACCAATATGGTCGCCTTGAGCTAATGGAACGACATATTTTTTTCTCTGCTCTTCATTTCCTGCCATATAAATGTGAAAAGTACAGAGGGAATTATGAGCAGCTACAGTTAAGCCCATAGCTCCGTCTATTCTACTGACCTCTTCAACCGCTATTGCATAACTGACCATATCGGCACCGGAGCCACCATATTCTTCGGGAATTACAAGACCAAGGAGCCCTATTTCGGACATTTTTTTCGCAAGCTCTTTTGGGAAAACACCTTTTTCATCATTTTCCATGGCAACAGGTGCAATTTCAGATTCTGCGAAATCGCGAATTGTCTCTTTGATCATCGCTTGTTCTTCTGTTAGATTAAAATTCAAAGTATTCACCTCATTCCTTATAATGAAGGTATAAATTCGAAATTTATTAAAAGTCTTTTATTTGAAAATGAATAATTCACTGAAAACTATCCATCCTATTTCATAGTATCATTGATATATTTGACTATATCATTGGTTGGAGTTCCAGGTGTGAAAATCTGATTCACTCCTTTATCCATGAGTTTTTTTATATCATCATCAGGTATGATTCCACCTACAAGGACTTTGATATCTTCAATTCCTTTGTCTTTTAAAAGATTCAATACACGGGGTATAATACTGTTGTGAGCTCCTGATAGGATACTAATTCCGATGATATCAACATCTTCCTGCAATGCAGCATTTACAATCATTTCTGGAGTTTGTCTCAATCCTGAATAAATGACTTCCATACCAGCATCACGTAGTGCTCTGCAAATAACTTTTGCACCCCTGTCATGACCGTCTAGTCCGGGTTTTGCTACGAGAACTTTTATCATAGGATATAACCTCTTTTTATAAGCATCTTTATTTATTTAAAAAACTGGTTGCTCTTGATATTCGTCGAATTCTTTCCTTAGAGCGTCGCAAATTTCTCCAAGGGTTGCATAAGCTTTAACTGCATCAAGAAGATAAGGCATTGTATTACTATCTCCCGCTGCAACTTTACGGAGATTATCAAGTGAACTTTTAACCTTATTGTTATCTCTGGATTCTCTCAAGTTCTTTAACTTTTCCTTCTGAACTTCCTCAGCAGTCATGTCTATTTCAAGAGTATCTACATGTTCATAATCTGAAATATAGTCGTTTACTCCTACTATTATTTTATCTTTACGATCTATTGCTTGTTGGTAGTCATAAGCAGCTCTTTGTATTTCCATTTGCGGGAAATTTCGTTCAATAGCTTCGACCATACCTCCTATCGCTTCAATTTTTTCGAAATACTCGACCGCTTCTTTTTCCATTTTATTAGTAAGAGCTTCTATGTAATACGATCCGCCCAAAGGATCTATCGTATTTGCAACTCCCGATTCATGAGCGATAATCTGCTGTGTCCGAAGTGCTATTGTGACAGCATTTTGAGAGGGAAGGGCAAGAGTTTCGTCAAGAGAATTTGTATGCAATGACTGGGTTCCACCGAGAGCACCTGCCAGAGCTTGAATAGTAACACGGACTACGTTATTCAATGGTTGTTGGGCTGTAAGAGAACAACCGGCAGTTTGTGTATGGAACCTGAGCCAGAGAGATCTTGGATTTTTAGGCTTAAAACGCTTTTTAATCTCTTTTGCCCAGAGGCGTCGTGCTGCCCTGTATTTTGCTACTTCCTCGAAAAGATCGTTATGTGCATTGAAGAAAAATGAAAGTCGTGGTGCAAAATCGTCTATATCAAGACCAGTATCGACAGCCGCTTGAACATATGTCAAACCATCCATCAATGTGAATGCGAGTTCCTGCACAGCAGTTGCACCAGCTTCCCTGATGTGGTAACCGCTTATACTTATAGTATTCCAGCGGGGGACTTCCTTGGCGCAGTATTCAAATACATCGGTAATCAAGCGCATGGAGTGTTTCGGTGGATAGATATAAGTCTTTTGAGCAATGTATTCTTTAAGAATGTCATTCTGAATCGTTCCTGATATAACTTTCGGACTTACTCCCTGTTTTTCTGCAACAGCAATGTACATTGCAAGAAGCACTGATGCGGGTGCATTTATGGTCATCGATGTGGTTACCTTATCTAGAGGGATCCCATCGAACATGGTTTCCATGTCTTTGAGAGAGTCAACTGCTACACCACATTTACCTACCTCTCCATGAGCTAAATCATGATCCGAGTCATAGCCCATAAGAGTCGGTAGATGGAATGCGACCGATAAACCTGTCTGCCCTTTAGAGAGTAAATATTTATATCTTTCATTGGTCTCCTCGGGAGTCCCAAATCCAGAAAACTGTCTCATAGTCCACAACTTACCCCTGTACATGCTTGGTTGAACTCCCCTTGTATAAGGTTCTTCACCCGGGAATCCTGAGTCATGCAGGTAATCGAAATTTTCGATGTCATCCGGTGCATATATCCTGTTAACAGGAACTCCGGATGTGGTTGTGAATACTTTTTTTCTCTCCGATTTTTTATCCAAAACATCCTTGAGAGTATTATCCTCCCATTTCTTTTTTGCATTTTTGATCTTTTTTGTGTCCATTCTAGTTAATCCTGATTATTTCAATAATCTAATAAGTTTTATGGATTTTATTTACCTTTAAATTTATTTGTTATATCTCTTGCAATGACGAGTTTTTGAATTTCTGAAGTACCTTCATAAATTGTAGTCGCTCTTGCATCTCTGAAGTAACGTTCTACTGGAAATTCTTTAGAGTATCCGTAAGCCCCGAATATTTGTATGGCTTCATATGAGCATTTATTTGATACTTCAGAAGCTACATATTTTGCCATCGCAGCTTCAGTTGTTAGTTTTTTACCAATGTCTTTCATTTGTGCTGCTCTATGTGTTAATAAGCGAGCCGAATCGATCATACAAGCCATATTCGCTATCTTCCATTGTATGGCTTGAAAAGAACTGATGGGTCTTCCGAATTGAATCCTTTCGTTGGCGTATTTTACTGCAGCTTCAAATGAAGCTTTGGCGATACCGATCGACATGGCTGCAATGCTTATTCTTCCACCGTCCAATGAAGTCATGGCTATTTTAAATCCATCTCCTTCTTTACCAAGTAAATTTTCTTCAGGAATCATACAGTCTTCGAATATCTGCTCGACTGTTTCTGAAGCATTTTGACCTAGTTTGTGTTCTTTTTTGCCGATAGAAAAACCTTTTGTTCCCTTTTCGACCAGGAATGCAGACATACCTTTGTAACCTTTTTCCTTGTCTGTCATGGCAAAAACAATACTGGTGTTAGCTTTGCTTCCATTGGTGATGAATATTTTTCTTCCATTCAAACGATAATATTTACCTACCTTGACTGCAGAAGTATCGAGCATTGTCACATCTGAACCGGCATTTGCTTCTGTGAGTGCAAAGGCTCCAATATGTTCACCTTTTGCAAGGGGTACCAAAAACTTTTCTTTATGGAAGTCATTACCGAATTGGTATATAGGATATGCACCCACTG
>Ga0272441_10003935_pt1 | contig 27611 bp, 22 predicted proteins | sample SSMProp6N_FD_193582 | JGI IMG/M metagenome (GOLD analysis project Ga0272441, IMG submission 193582) | Marine sediment archaeal communities from Little Sippewissett salt marsh, Falmouth, MA, United States - SSM-Prop-6N | ecosystem: Environmental > Aquatic > Marine > Wetlands > Sediment ... | reverse complement strand
CTGGAAGAAGCCAGGAAACGCGATCACCGAAGGCTGGGCAGGGAACTCGAACTGTTCATGGTTTCCGATGAGGTCGGCCCCGGCATGGTGATTTATATGCCCAAAGGGGGCATGCTTAGAACCCTGTTGGAAGATTTCGAGAAGAAAGTTCATTTAAAACGCGGCTATGACATCGTTTACGGTCCGAGTATCCTGCGCGGCAAGATGTGGGAGACATCCGGGCATATGGATAATTACAAGGAAAACATGTATTTTACCGAGCTTGAAGGCCAACTCTACGGCATCAAGCCCATGAATTGTCTCTCCCATATCCTGATCTATAAAAACAAGGTCCGCAGTTACCGTGATCTGCCGCTGAGATATTTTGAACTGGGAAATGTGACCAGGCATGAGAAATCAGGTGTTCTGCACGGTCTTTTGAGGACACGCCAGTTTACCCAGGACGATGCCCATATTTTCTGCCGGCCCGATCAATTGATCGATGAGGTTTCTGCAATTATCGAAATGGTAGAGGATGTCATGGCCGTGTTCGGGTTCGAATATGAAATGGAAGTGAGCACTCGCCCCGAGAAATCCATCGGATCGGATGAAGACTGGGAAATGGCAACCAAGGCACTGATGGACGCCCTTAAGGAAAAAGACCTGCCTTTTGATATAAACGAAGGAGACGGCGCCTTTTACGGGCCCAAAATCGATGTAAAAATTAAAGATGCAATCGGCCGCCAGTGGCAGTGTGCAACAATTCAATGCGACTTTACGTTGCCGGCCCGTTTTGATATGAACTATATCGGCAGCGACGGTCAGAAACACCGGCCGGTCATGCTGCATAGGGTGATCCTGGGCTCGATTGAAAGGTTTATCGGTGTGCTGATTGAACATTTTGCCGGTGCATTCCCGGTCTGGCTTTCCCCGGTTCAGGCCGTTGTTATGAACATCACGGATGCGCAGGCAGACTACGCACTCCGGATTGCCGAGCGCCTCAAGGAATTTGATGTGCGTGCCGAAGTAGATACCAGGAACGAAAAAATAGGCTTTAAAATCAGAGAGTCAAGGCTTCAGAAGGTGCCCTATATGCTGATAGTGGGAGATAGAGAAAAAGCAGAAAATATCGTTACTGTGCGTGAGAGGAACGGAAACCAGCAGACAGCTACCCTGGAAGATTTTATTTCCATGGTGAAAGAGACGCAACCCACTATTTAATCCGTATTGACAATAAACATATCTCTAGGTTACATAAGCCAATAATTAAAATAAGTGGAGGATGTTATAAGAAAGCCCAGTTCTTATTCTAACGGCAAAAGTCAGGACGTGATCAGAGTTAACGAACGGATACGAGCAGATAGTGTCAGAGTTATTTCTCCTGATGGAGAACAGCTGGGAATTATGACTGTGCCAGTTGCCTTGGAGCGGGCAAAGGATTACGGTATGGACTTGGTTGAGGTTGCACCAAAAGCCGAGCCCTCTGTCTGCCGCATCATGGAGTTCGGGAAGTATAAATATGAGAAGTCGAAGAGGCTGCATCAGGCAAAGAAGAAACAGACAACCATAGTACTTAAGGAGATAAAATTCAGGCCCAAGACTGATGAGCATGATTACCAGTTTAAACTGAACCACATACGACGCTTTCTGGAGGCTAAAAACAAGGTCAAGGTTGTGATTTTTTTCAGGGGAAGAGAGATAATACATAAAGATAAAGGCCTGGCAATTTTAGCGAGGGTTCGTGAAGAAGTGGCGGATCTCGGAACTCCTGAGAATGATCCCAGACTGGAAGGCCGTACGATGATCATGATGATGGCACCGAAACATTGATAAGGAGTAACTCATGAAACAAAAGACAAACCGGAGCGCCGCAAAGCGATTCAGATTGACCGGAAGCGGAAAAGTTAGACGAAACAAGGCTTATGCCAGACATCTGCTTTCTGCGAAGGCCAAAAAACGCAAACGGAATTTGCGCAAACCAACCGTTGTCGATTCTGCGAACCTTTCGGGCGTGAAAAGGATGCTACCATATCTGTAAGAGGGAAGGGACATGCGAGTTAAACGAGGAAAAATAGGAGTAAGAAAACGGAAGAAACTCCACAAGTTTACTAAGGGCTTCGTCAGCGGACGCGGTAATCTTGTGAGAGTTGCAAAGGAATCATTGCATAAAGGGCTGGCCTACGCCTACCGGGATAGAAGACAGAGAAAACGGGAATTCAGACGTCTGTGGATTGCGCGTATTAACGCCGCGCTCAGACAGAGAGGTCAGAAGTACTCGCGGTTTATTCATGCCCTCAAGGAATCGGGGGTCGAGCTTGACAGAAAGATTCTTGCCGATATCGCCATTACCGATCCAAAGGGTTTCTCATATATCCTTAAATCTGTAACCAATGCATAGATGGATAAGCAGTTAGAAGCTCTACAGAAGGCCTTTGATGAGGATATAGCGCAGACCCGAAGTGAAAAAGAACTAGACCAACTTAAGGTAAGGTACCTGGGCAGAAAGGGAGAGCTTACCGCCATTCTGCGTCAAATGGGGTCGCTTGATCCAAAGGAAAGACCACGAATTGGGGGGCTTTCCAACAAACTCAAGGTCTACATGGAGGAAGCTTTTGCTAGGAAGGTTAAGGATCTTGAGAAAACTCACGTGGTTAAGGGAATTGATGTAACCCTGCCGGGCAGGATGCCCGGCAAAGGCGGGGTTCACATAGTAAACCAGGTACTCGCGCAAATCGAAGACATTTTTATCAACCTGGGCTTTCGCGTTGTGGCTGGCCCGGAAATCGAAGACGACTACCACAATTTTGAGGCATTGAACATTCCTGCCCACCACCCAGCCAGGGATATGCAGGACACGTTTTATTTCAGCGAAGATGTTTTGCTGAGAACCCATACATCCCCTGTTCAGATCAGAGTAATGGAATCAGAAGGCCTCCCGGTCAGAATTATTGCCCCGGGAAAGGTCTATCGTTGTGACTCCGATGTAAGCCATATCCCCATGTTCCACCAAGTAGAAGGCTTGTGGGTGGAAGAGGGTATAACCTTCGCGCATCTCAAAGGTGTTTTATATTCCTTTTTGCACACGTTCTTCGGCCCGGATGTTCCCATACGATTCCGGCCATCGTTTTTCCCCTTTACCGAGCCATCAGTGGAAGTTGATATAGGCTGTATTATATGCAAGGGCAAAGGCTGCCGGGTGTGCGGCAATACGGGCTGGATCGAGATTCTGGGTTCCGGCATGGTAGACCCGAAAGTCTATGAATTTGTAAACATTGATCCCGAATCTGTTACCGGCTTTGCCTTTGGACTCGGAGTGGAGCGGGTTGCCATGCTGAAGTACGGCATTGATGATATTCGTCTGTTTTTTGAGAACGACTTGCGGTTTATCAGCCAGTTTAGCTAGGACTGACCATGAAAATCTCTTACCAGTGGATACGGGACTTTATTGATCTTGAAGTAGATGCAAAAACGCTTGCCGATGCATTGACCATGAGTGGTACCGAAGTTGAGGAGATACTACACGAAACTGTTCCTCGGGAAGTCGTTTGTGCCAGGATAATCGAAGTAGGTCAGCATCCTAATGCCGACAGGCTGTCCATATGCATGGTCGATACCGGGGATGATGTGCTCAAGGTGGTATGCGGTGCGCCCAATGTCAGAGTTGGACTTGTCAGCGCATTTGCCCCGATCGGCACCGATTTGGGTCCGGGGATGCTCATCAAAAAAGCCAAAATCAGGGGTGAGGAGTCTTTCGGCATGCTGTTGTCCGAGCGCGAACTGGGGCTTACCGACGACCACACCGGGATCATGGAGATAGAAACTCCAGCCCAACCGGGAGAATCCCTTGATAAAGTTCTCGGCCTCGAGGATTGGGTGTTTGATGTCAATGTAACCCCGAACCGTGGAGATTGCCTGTCGATAATCGGTATCGCCCGCGAACTTTCGGTCCTGTTCAGAAAGGATTTGACTCCACCTTTTTTCGAGATTCCGGAAATTGAAAAACCGGTGGATGCCGTGCTTGGTGTGAAGATACTGGATCCTGATGCATGCCCCCGGTATACGGCCCGCGTTCTTGAAGGGATCAATATTCGCAAAAGTCCCTTTACCATGCGCAGACGTCTGTTTCAGTCGGGTGTGCGTGCTATCAGCAATATCGTGGACATCACCAACTATGTAATGCTGGAGTATGGGCAGCCCCTGCATGCATTTGACTATGAACTTGTCGGTCAGCGTTCCATCGTGGTGCGTAAGGCCCGAGGGGGTGAGAAATTTGTCACTCTTGATTCTGTCGAAAGAGACTTGCTGGAAGACGATCTGTTGATCTGTGACAGGGATAAGCCGATCGCACTTGCCGGAGTAATGGGGGGTGAGAATTCCGAGGTTGCAGACACTACGAGCACGGTTATACTGGAGAGTGCTTTCTTCGATCCGGTTCATATCCGCAAGACTTCCAGGAATATAAATCTATCGACTGAGGCCTCATACCGTTTTGAGCGGGGCATTGATCCTGAGATCCAGGTGGTGGCAGCCAACCGGGCGGCTTTTTTGATGAATCAGTTGGCGGATGCCGGGATCTATAAGAATGTAATTGATGAGAATTATTTGGATTATAACCCCATCACGATCCCCCTGAGAAAAAACTATATGTCCACGGTGCTGGGTATCGATGATATTGAGGACCAGGATGTTGAAGATATTTATACCAGGCTCGGTTGCAGGGTTAATCGCTGTGATGACGGATGGATGATCAGCCCACCTCTTTTCCGGCATGATCTCACCCGGGAGATAGACCTGATAGAAGAGTATGTCAGGGTGTACGGCATGGACAATGTAGAGCCCGATCTGCCCAGATTCAAACCGGGTAAAGGATCTTCGGATGTTTTATATCTCAGAGAAGTGCGCAACCGGATGGCCGCCATGGGATTCAGCGAGGTGGTTACCTATTCATTTGTATCTCCGCGCTGGAAGAATTGGTTTGGGGATGATGTGCTGGAACTGATAAACCCCATTTCTGATGAAATGAAAACCATGCGCAGATCGCTTTTGCCGGGCCTGCTCGCAACTGTGGCAAAGAACAAAAATCAGCAGATTCGGGATATTTCGCTTTTTGAGCTCGGCAAGTGTTTTTATCCGGGGCCTGGGAAACTGCCGGAGGAGAAAGAATTGCTGGGTATCGCGATTTCAGGACAGAGGAGATATTCTCACTGGTCAGAGAAACCGGAATTTTTTGATTTTTACGATATCAAGGGTTTTGTGCAGTTGCTGCTCGGGACCATTGAGCTGGAACCTTCACTGCACGATTTTCTAAAGACCGGACACCAGGCTGACATCATCTATAATGATGAAAAGATCGGTTATCTGGGTGCATTAAATCAGGCCCTTTTGGAACAGCTTGATATTGAAGATGATGTTTTTGTTGCCGAGATTCCTGTTCAGACATTGTTGAGCCAGCAGTGGAAGGGTATGCAGGTCATTCCCAAGTACCCGATGACCTACCGGGATTTATCGCTGGTTGTGGATGAAAACATACAGTACAAAGAGATCGAAGCGGCAGTTATTGCCAACAATATCAAAGAGCTCAGAAAAATTGTCCCTATCGATCGGTACACAGGTGATAAGCTGTCCAAGGGCAAAAATGGCATTACCATACGTATCATCTATCAGTCTTATTCCCGGACACTGGATGATGAGCAGATCAATAAATGGCAGAATATCATTTTGCGAGAACTGGAAAAGAAACTCGGCATTTCGCTGAGAAGTTAGCGGCGCTTGTCGGCCTTTTCTTATTCCTGGTTGTTCCTCAATTTGCACAGGCTAAGTACATAATAACCACTACCGAAGGAGAATTTACTGCCGAGTGCTACTGGATTAAGCAGGGCCGTGTCCATTTCTGTGATGGATATGAGACAGTTGCACTGAAGGATCTCAAATCAATCGAAGCCCGGGAAGAAGGTGAGCTTTCCAGTCAGATGCATCGAGAAGCGCTCACGCGATTCAGGCGTTATACCATCTGGCTCCATACAAAGGATAGCGAAGTCCTGAAGTCGGAGAATGAACTTGCCGAATTGATGCAATACATTGCACGACTGATAGACAGCGGTAAGCGTTCGCCCAGATTCAAAGACGCCAAACACGTTTCAGCCGATCAACTGAAATTGCTGGAACAAAGGGCCAATGCCTTGCAGCAGCTATGGGCAGATCTTAGGGTACCTGACAAATCCCTGCTTGTTCTCGGGGAAACCAAGAGGTTGGAGCACAGCGCCCTCAACTTGTCGATTGGCGAAGGCAAAAGATTTTTGAAGACCGGCGATCCGACCCATTACGCTTACTTCAGGGAACATGCCCGGCAGGCCGCAGACTTTCATGCAAGGTTCGAAGATTACTTCCCCTAGCGTTTCCTTTTTCAATGGTGTGCATGAAAAATATTATCAGCGGTGTTGCGGATATCACTGACAGGGACGTGCAGTTTTCCGGTATCCAGGCTTAAGCCGGGGATGTGTAAGAGCAGCGTTTCTTTTGTAATGAGTCCATTGGCATAGCCGTGAGCGGCTTTGATCATGCCTTCGGCCAGAGTCATGGCAGAGAGAAAAAGCGAAGATACCGAAGAGACCTTTTCCTCTCCGTTTATGAGATCCTGATAGGTCACGATTTCCGGCATCAGGTTGCCTTGAAACTGAGTGTTGCCGTAGAAGAGGCCCAGCTGCGACCAGTCCTTTATAAGTCCTGTTTTGACAAGCCGCTGCATAAGATAAAAAGCGATGCGACTGGCAAACAATCGATTAAAGAAAATCTGTCGTTTGAGCACGCGGTATGTATCGGTAATATCGAGCGCATATTGATGTGCAATGATTTGCCCAAAGACCAGGGCATTGAAGAGCTTGGGTTGCAATAGGGTATGCATGCGTAAACGGTTGCCGATATTGATATCAAGACACGTTTCCAGGTGTCGATGCATGTATACCGCCTGTTGTCTCTTGAGAGGGGCAGGATCATAGTAATTGCCGGAGAGGTAATAGATAACCGGATGAAATAGTATGTCCAGGGCACAGTGGCTGAGATAGCCCATTGTAAAAGCGATATCTTTGGAATTTTTTGATTTTTCAAGCATCTCGATAATGGTTTGGTTGGTTGGATTGCCTTCCTTGCCGTGCAGGCTGTCTGATATGGATGTAATCTCTCCAGTTTCTCCATAATAAAAGGTATCGGGAATGATGGAACCGAGGTAATAATATTCAGGATACCCTGATATGATCTTTATTATATCGGACTCTTTGATATTATTGAGCAATTTGAGGGCGAAAAATAGATGGGTGTTTTCCTTTGGCATTGATTTATCCCTTTTTATCAAGGGCAATGTAAGAGATCATCTGGTAAATAATCCGGCATGTTATCATACAATTTCCCAAAGAGTCTTGTAATGTATACTCTTTTTGCCAGGATCTTTTCAATCAAGATCTGATTTTTTGCATAGGTATTGAATTTGAGAGAAAAGGGCGGAATAGCGCAATTTGTACAGGTGCTATGATGGCTGACATAATGAGATAGCTCGGAACTTTTATCACGGATCGCAAGATATATTAATTCTTTTGCTCCAATGTTTTTTTAAGCTTAGCTACTTCTGTTTCCACTTCCCGTATTTTCGCAAAGAATGGACCGTTTTCGCGCCACAACCAGCAGCTGTTTGCGAGTATGGATAAATCGAATTCAGGAACTTTGACAAGTTTTCCGTCGACAACCTTATTGTAATATGCCCATTGGCCTTGTATGGCAGCCGCACTCATCTCGAGAATGAGGCCTGTTACATGGATGCATCCCCTGGTTCCCCCTATTATCTCGGAAACCTTTTTTTTGAAGCCTTTTCGGATTACGCTCAAACCAATGATTTCTTTAATTTGATTCTGCACTTCACGGCATACATTGTCGGCTACAACCGGCATCTGGGCGTCAATGGCAATAATCATGAGTCGCGGAAGGGACAATCTCATTTCAACGGTAATATGGTGAGCATATCCTGGTTTCCTGAATTCACTGGTAGTATAGAAATACCATGGACAGTGTTGAATATCCTTCAGAGTCCCTTCGATGAGGATAGTATCCTTAGCAATTTCATAGGTATTGATGGTGATATTACGGGTATGAATGAGTTGTTTATTAATCACGGTACCTCCTGTTTCAAACAAAGTAATCTGTAAAAGGAGTGCTAAATAAAATGATCTTAATGCATTTCAATTATCATAAAAATCAATAGGCCGTCAGAACATGCATGGGGATGTTTATGTCCCCATGCATGAATTATGATTATTTATTGACGTTTTTCCACAGGGATGCATTGGCATTGCCGAATCCGCCGCAGAGCATTGCAACCCCATAGGTTGCATCTTTGTAATCGGTTTTCATGATGTTGTTGAGCGTCACAATAAGTCTGGCTCCGGACTGTCCGAGAGGATGCCCGAGTGCAAGCGCGCCACCCCATACGTTTACGTTTTTAAAGGGTGCGTTTTCACCAAGACCAAGCTCGCGTAATACCGCAACTGACTTGCTGCCGAAGGCCTCATTGAGTTCCCAGACATCGATATCGTCGATAGTCATGCCTTTCCATGCAAGAAGTTTTCTGGCGGCAAACAAAGGCCCGATACCCATTACTGTTGGATCACAGCCGGCCATCACTCCGCCGGCGTATGCAAGGTGATAGCTCAATCCAAGTTCGTCGGCCTTGTCGCGGCTCATGAGCAATAGAGCACAGGCCCCGGCAGTCAACGGAGATGATGTGGCCGCAGTAACGAGTCCGTCTTCGCGATAGGCTGGTTTCATGCCGGCCATTTGCTCCATCGATATGGTGGGGCGGATCCACTGATCCCTGTCTACCATAAATTTCGTGCCGTCGTCTTTTTCGCCTTCAACAGGCACGATCTCATTTTTAAATTTGCCGGCCTGGGTGGCCTCATGCGCCCGTTTGTGGCTCCAGTAGGTCATATTCTCCTGGTCGACACGGGATATGTTGTACAGGTTGGCAACCTTTTCTGCCGTGGCACCCATCAGCAGATCCTGAATGGGATAGCGCTCGGCAACGATAGGGGAGAAATCAATATGGTGCATGGGATTGGCCTTATCCATATCTTCAACGCCTGATACCACATAGATTTGGCCCTCGCCGCACATGATGGCACGGGCAGCGTGTTCGGCAGCCGCCATGCCCGAAGGACACTGCTGACCGATCCCGTTGGTTGCAACGGTATCGGGGAAACCAGCGGCGAGCCAGCCAAACCGGGCAATATCATTCTGCATGCCGGCCTGATTCGCTGTTCCACAGAAAACCGCATCAATTTCTTCGGGTTGAACCTTTGGATTGCGTTCGAACAGAGCGCTATACACAGCCTTGAGCAGGACCTCCGGTCTGTGATTTTTGAACCAGCCCTTCTCGGGATGCGCCCGAACGTTTGCAGTTCTAACACAATCAACGACCACACACTCTTTCATAAAAAGCCTCCTTTGTAAGTTCGTTACCTTACTGTCATGTAAGGTAAAATCTGTTTTGCGTTGAATAATCATTCATTTTTTTAGTTCATATCGCAAAATTTGCTTGACGAAATACCATCGTCTATTTATATTAACAAAAATAAATAAAGATAACAACGTTAATCTTGGATATAGTACAAAGCTTTCTGCTTAAAAAGAGCTTGATGGGTGTTGATGTAATTCGGTCAACGGATAAGATTCGGAGATATTCGTCAGAGGCCGGGAGATTTAGGTTTGAGGTTTCTGCAACTGTAAAAAAATCATAGGAGGATAGCATGGCGAATTTAATTCTTGATGAGAGGGACCAAAGGTTTGTTTTGTATGAAATGCTCGATGTGGCTAAGCTTTGTAATTATCAGATGTATGCAGATTATTCCCAGGATATGTTTGAAATGATTATGACAGAAGCTCAGAAATTTGCAGAGGATGAGATTTTTCCGACATTGACGGACTCTGATAAACTGGGTTGTCGGCTGGAAAACGGGCAGGTTTATGTGCCGCAGTGTTTCCACAGACCATACAAGCTGTACTGTGAGAGCGGCTGGAATGCTATGTCATTCCCAATTGATGTTGGTGGCCAGGGGCTGCCGCAGTCGGTTAAATTTGCAGCAAGTGACTGGTTTTCCCACAACTTTTCATTTGTATCCTATCCGGGTCTGGCCGAAGGAGCCGCACATCTGATCCTGACCTATGGAACGGATGATCAGATGAATAGGTACTTCAGCAGGATGATTACCGGTGAGTTCGGGGGCACCATGTGCCTGACCGAGCCCAATGCCGGAACAGATGTCGGCAATTTGAGCGCCAAGGCCATTCGTCAGCCTGACGGTACCTACCGCATCAAGGGAACAAAGATGTTTATTACCGTGGGTGACAGCGATCTGGTAAGTAATGTCGTCCATCCGGTTCTGGCGCGTATTGAAGGTGATCCCCCCGGAACCGGCGGAATTTCAATTTTCCTCGTGCCCAAGTACCTGGTTAATGACGACGGCAGCCTGGGAAAACGCAATGATTTTGAGATAGCCAAGATTGAAGAAAAAATGGGGATTCATGGCAGTGCAACCTGCCTGATAAATTTCGGTGACAACGGCGACTGCTATGCTGAACTGCTCGGTGAAGAACGTCAGGGTATGAAGGTCATGTTCCAGCTGATGAACGAGGCCCGTATCAGTGTTGGCATGCAGGGGCTATGCAGTGCCTCTATTGCATATCTTCATGCTCTCAATTATGCCAAGGAAAGGCTGCAGGGATCTTCGCTGATGGAAATGAAAAATCCCGAAGCCCCGCGGGTTCCCATTATAGAGCACCCGGATGTCCGGCGCATGCTGCTGTGGATGAAGTCATCGGTGGATTCCATGCGGGCACTTATGTATTACGCAGCCTTTGCAGTTGATATGGAGACGGTCGTTCAGGATGATGGAGAAAAGGCCAAATGGAAGGGTCTCATGGAACTGCTGACCCCGATCTGCAAGGCCTATTGTTCGGATATTGCCTTTAAGGTGACCGAACTGGCGATTCAGGTATATGGCGGATATGGTTTCTGTGCCGAGTACCCGGTAGAGCAGTTCATGCGGGATGAAAAGATTGCCTCGATTTATGAAGGCGCCAACGGTATTCAGGCGCTAGATCTAATTGGAAGGAAGCTTCCAATGAAAAAAGGTGCTTACTTTATGACCCTGTTGGGAGAGATGAATTCCACAATTGCGAAATATAAGGACAACGAAGAATTGAGAGACTTGGCAGAGGATGTACAGGCCGCTGTTAATGCCCTGGCAGATATAGGGCTTTTCTTCGCAACCTGCGGTAAGGAAGGAAAATTTCTAGTGCCGATTACACATGCATATCCGTTCTTAATGATGATGGGCAAGGTGGTATCGGCCTGGTTATTGCTGTGGCAGGCAGGTATTGCAAGCGATAAACTTGCCGGTTTGAGTAAAGAGAAGGGCATTGAGCGAAAGGATTTTGTCAAATGGGCAGAGTTTGTAAAGGGCAACAAAGATGCGGCATTTTATTCAGGCAAGATTGCAAGTGCCAAATATTTTATTAAGAATGTGCTGCCTGAAGTTGATGCAGCCGTTAAGGCTATAAAGAGCGAAGACCTGTCCGTATTGGAGATTGCGGAAGAAAGTTTTGCATCGTAATCAAATTGGGGAGGCGATTGCCTCCCCGGTAAATGTTTTTTATCGAGCTCGAAATTCACATCAGCGAAAAATTGATGTTTCAGAATGTAATAGTTTAGTAACTTATTGGAATAAAATTAATAATCAAAATATTGAAGATTCTGTAACTTGCGTGCTCGATGTTTATAAAAACTAAAACATATGAAAAAAAACCTTGACAAAATAACAACGCAAATATATGATAACGACGTTAACAAAAGATAAGAATAAAAATTTAAGTATACGTCAAACACTTTGCTTTTGTGCTTTTATGCTATTTCGCTGCGCTTTTTCATATAATGTAGATCATTGCTGAAATGAGAGCGGGTATTGTCAATAGAATCAATACATTTTGGAGAATCATTTTTTTCAAGTAATAGAACAATATCATCGTGGCTGGTTTCAACTTGTTGAAAACAATGTGTAAAGGGGGAGGGGAGATGGCGCAATATGATGAAAAAACAATTGCGGCGGTGTTTCAGAACCGTGTTAATGAACTAGGCGACAATGCCTGTGTTGCCTATCGCAACGCCCAAGGGGATTTTGAGGATATTTCCTGGAACCGAATGAACGAGATGGTTCACGATCTGGGATTGTATCTGATTTCTCAGGGAATTCAATCCGGTGACAAAGTTGCCTTGTTTTCGCCGAACCGTTATGAGTGGTGGGTTGCAGACCTCGCCATTCTTTCAATCGGGGCGGTTAATGTTCCTATTTACGCGACCAACACCCCGGAGGAAGTAAAGTATATTATTGATAATTCTGATGCCAGGATCTGTTTTGCTGGTGCGCGCGAACACATGGAAAAGGTCCTGGCTGTCAAAGATTCGCTGCCTAAGCTCGATGGGGTGGTTATCTGTGACGATCTGGAAAATGACGTTCAGGGGGTGATATCGTTTAAGGATGTCTTGAATTCGGGCAATTCCAGTAAAGATGCGGGAGAATTTGATCGAAGGCTGGGTGCTATCCGGCCCGAGGATTTGGCTACCATGATCTATACTTCCGGCACTACGGGAAATCCCAAAGGGGTTATGCTTTCCCACGACAACGTTGTGACCAATGTTAGACAATTTGTACATGGTGTTCAGAAAATCGCGGATGAACACCAGATCGTTACGTCGTTTCTGCCGCTGTCGCATGCGTTTGAACGCACCGTGACCTATTACACTGACATGTATGCGGGCAACACGGTGGTTTTTGTTGATCTGAATACCATTCTGGATGATTTTAAGGCGGTCAGGCCCACTATGATCGCGACCGTGCCCAGATTGCTTGAAAAGATACATGCCGGAATACGAGAGAAGGTCGCATCCGCATCGCCACTAAAGCAAGCGTTATTCAACTGGGCCATGGGAGTCGGCAAAAAGAATGTCCCTTGCATCTGCAACGGCGTTCCCCGCAAAGGTTTATTTGCCCTTGAATACAAACTGGCTGACAAGCTCATACTCTCCAAGCTGAAAGCCGCCCTGGGATTCGATCGATTGTATATAATCGGTGCCGGCGGTGCGCCTCTGGCAGCCCACGATGCCGAGTTTTTCCTTGGGATGGATATCAATGTGCTCGAAGGTTTTGGACTGAGCGAGACTTCCCCGGTTACGCATTTCAATATCCCCGGCCATATCAGGCTGGGTTCTGTTGGGCGTCCATTAATGGATACTGAGGCAAAGCTGGGAGAAGAAAATGAACTTCTGATCAAGGGGCCGCAAGTTATGATGGGCTACTATAAAAACGAGCAGGCCACTAAAGAGGCTTTTACCGAAGACGGTTTTTTGAAAACCGGCGATATTGCAGAAATCGATGATGAAGGTAATCTGAAAATTACAGGCAGGATCAAGGATCTAATCATTACGTCGGGAGGGAAAAATATATCTCCTCAGAACCTGGAAAATTCACTCAAGGCGTTTCAATACATAGAACAGGTTGCAATAGTTGGCGACAACAAAAAGTACTTGACCGCCCTGATAGTGCCGTCTTTCGAATTGCTCGAGCCATGGGCCGAACAGAACTCTATCCGGTATTCGAGCCGGGAAGAGCTTTTAGAGAATGCAAAAATAAAGAAGCTCTTTGAAGACGGTATTGCTGAAAATACTAAAAATTTTGCGCGGGTTGAACAGATCAAGAAATTTGCACTTATGGATGCTGAATGGACTCAGGATACTGGTGAGTTGACCCCGACTCTTAAGGTTAAAAGGCGGATTATTAATGAAAAATATGCCAATATAATCGATGACATGTATAAGGATTAATGCTGGGCTGATATTCAATTTGATTTGATGAGATTCAGATAATTCATGGGAGAAGATGTTTTGGAGTTTTAATACCCTGATTGCGCGTGGGAATTATTTACTCTGCTTGTAGATGGGTAAAAAAATAAAAGGAGGGAAACAATGAGGAAGTTTTTACTGTTAGCTGTTTTATTGATGATGTGTCTTGTTTTTCCAATCATGGTATCTGCCGATTCAAAGGTGCCTGGTGTTACCGATGATGAGGTGGTAATCGGTATGACCTGCCCGATGTCCGGCCCTGCAGCTTTATGGGTTTCCATGTACCTCGGTAATTCAGCATGGGCCAAATATATCAATGAGCAGGGGGGCATCCATGGGCGCAAGATTAAGATTATAGTGAAAGATGATGGCTATAATCCCAGTCGTGCCCTGGCCAATCTGACCGAGATGAAAGACGATGTGCTTGCCTTTGGCTGCATAATCGGGTCTGCAACCGCTAGGGCATCCAAGGATTTTCTGGTGGAGAGCAAGGTGCCGGTTGTGCATATTCATGCCAATCCGCGGATCTGGGTGGACATGTCCAAAGAGCAGATCAATCACCTGTTTGTCGCCTACCCGGACTATGTCGATGAAGCGGATGCTATCACCACGTTTGCAGTCAATGAGCTGGGAATTAAGAAGATTGCACTTTTCGGGCAGAATGATGATTGGGGCAAGGGGGCCAATGAAGGTATCGAGCGGGCCATGAAATCGCTAACCGGCAAGGCCGAATTTGTAGGTTTTATACCCTATGAGCTGACCGACCGGGCTCTGGCGGCCCATGCGCTCAAACTCAAAGATACCGGCGCTGAGGCAGTCGTTGTTTACGGTGCCCCGACCCAGGCTTCTCTGATTATTAGAGAGATGGCCAAAGTCGGCTACAATCCGAAAATCTTTACTGCTAATCCGCTGGGTGATCCGCTTATGTACAAGATTACCGGGGAACTTTGGGAAGGTGCTTATCCGGCGGCTTCCGGAAATGTGAGTATGCCCGGAGTAGAGGATAAAGCCGATGAAATAGTAAATATTCTTCTTAAATACGAGCCGAAACTTAAAGGGCTGGAATTTCTGGGAATCACCGGGTCCACTACTATGATGCTGATCGCTGAAGCCCTTCAGCGGGCCGGTCGTGATCTGACCCGCGATTCATTTATTAAAGCTATGGTAAGTTTAGATGGATTTAAACCCGAAGGCATGGGAGGGCCGATTACTTTCGGCAAGAACAGGCACGGATTAAATGCAATAAGGATTTGTCATGCCGAAAATGGAAAACATGTTCCGGTGACTGACTATATGGTTTTTGATCCTTTATTCTAGATAAAAATGAACGAATTGTTAACCATCGACGATTTGGCCATCAGCTTTGGTGGCATCAAGGCCCTGGCCGGTGTGAGTGTGGCGATACAGGAAGGCGAGATTCTTGCTATTATCGGCCCCAATGGTTCCGGTAAAACAACGCTGTTCAACTGCATTTCCGGGGCCTACAAACCGGATCAAGGTAAAATTATGTTTCAGGGAGAGAGCCTCTTGGGGCTCTCCCCTGATTCAATTGCCTTTAAGGGCATAGCCCGTACATTTCAGAATATACGACTCTTTAACCACATGAGCGTGCTGGATAATCTAATGCTGGGCAGGCATGTTAAGTTTAGGAAAAATCCTGCAAGTGCCTTTTTGCGTCTGAGAAAAGAAGAATTGATTCATCGCGAAAAAGTGGAAGAGATTATTGAATTTCTCGATCTGCAGGCCTACCGTAAATCCCTGGTAAACGATTGCCCCTACGGTGTTCAGAAAAGAGTCGAGTTGGGGCGGGCCCTGGTAATGGAACCCAGGCTTTTATTGCTGGATGAGCCGGTTGCCGGACTCACTACTGAAGAAAAGGGCAAGGTTGCATATCTGGTAACCGAGATACGCGGTAGATTCAAGTTGGCTGTACTCTTGATTGAACATGATCTTAAAATTGTATCCAGGCTTGCAGATCGTATGGTGGCGTTTAATTTCGGGCAAAAGTTGGCGGAAGGTTCCCCGTCCGAAGTTCAGAAAAATCCTGAGGTGATTCGAGCATATGTAGGTGAAGGCTGATGAGTTTATTGAAAATACAGAGTATTGAAACCCTATATTTCGATAGAATTTATGCTCTCCAGGGACTTTCGTTGGAAATTCGTGAGAATGAAATATTTGCTATTCTCGGACCCAATGGTGCAGGAAAAACCACCCTGTTAAAAACGATTGCAGGCCTGCTAAAGGATCAACCAAAGAAAGGGATTATAGAGTTCAGCACCCGCAGAATAAACGGGTTATCACCCGAAAAGGTTGCATCCATGGGAATTGTTTATGTTCCCGAAGATCGTGGGCTTTTCAGAGAACTTAGTGTCAAGGAAAATTTGGATATCGGCTGCTGGGGACGAAAAGGCAAGGAAGTAATTGAGGATCTTGAATATATATACTCACTATTCCCTATCCTAAAGGAGAGACAATCTCAGCAGGCCGAGACCCTTTCGGGGGGGGAACAACAGATGCTGGCTATTGGCAGGGCATTGTTGCGCAGGCCAAAATTATTGATGCTGGATGAACCCTCTCTCGGTCTGTCTCCCAAGGCAGCGCGCCAGGTCTATGACACTCTTCAGGAAGTCAGCAAGCGGGATATGACCATCCTTTTGGTGGAACAGAATGCCAAACTGGCTCTTAATATTGCAGACTACGGATACATCATGGAATCAGGCCGTATAGTGCTTGAAGGGACATCAAAGGAATTAACACAGAACGAAGATGTTCAAGAATTATATCTGGGTGTGGAAAAAGAGGGAAGCTCTGAAAAAGGAGCCCATTTCTACACCAAGCGCAGGAGATGGTAATGAACATTAATAGCCGACCGCAAGTTCTCCCGCATTCATTTTTTCAACGGGTCAAAGAGTTTGGTGATCGTATAGCGCTCAGGCACAAAAAGTACGGAATCTGGAACAAGGTAACCTGGAGAGAGTACGGTGATCAGGTATGGCTGGTAGCCGCCGGCTTACTCGGCATGGGTCTGGAAAAAGGTCAGACGGTTTGTATCCTGGGCGATAACCGGCCAGAATGGCTGATCTGTCACCTTGCGAGCATGACCGCAGGTGGATGTACGTGCGGAATCTATCCTACCTCGTCATCCGACGAAATCAAGTATGTCGTAAACCATAGTGAGGCCAGAATTCTTTTTGCAGAGAACGAGGAGCAGCTTGATAAAATTCTCGAGATACTCGATGATCTTGATATCGATCAGATAATCGTCTGGGATACAAAGGGATTGTGGGGATTCAGCCATCCGAAGGTCTTGCTGTTCGAAGAATTTCTGGCTAAATCAATGACCTGTCTGGATGAGAGTCCACAGGATTTGAAACAACGCTATGATGCTCTTTCGGCCGGTGATACGGCTATGATTATCTACACTTCCGGGACCACGGGAAGGCCGAAAGGAGCCATGTTAAGCCATGCTAATATTTCCAGCGTTGTAAAGTCGTTTCTTACGATTATTCCTGTCTCGGAAAAGGACGAGGTGGTTTCTTATCTGCCACTGGCACATGTATATGAAAATCTGGTTTCGGTTTTCACCCCCATGTTTACCGGAGCCGGGGTGAACTTTGTGGAGAGCATGGACACCCTGGCCTATAATCTTAGAGAGGTTTCCCCAACAATATTCGGCAGTGTGCCCCGTATCTGGGAGAAATTTGCATCAAATATCAAGAACAAGATGGATGACTCAACATTCGTAAAACGAAAGGTTTACAACCTGAGCTTTCGAATCGGCAAGCGCTATGTACGAGCCAAATCAAAACCTTCAGGCCCTTCGCTATCATTGCGTTGTGTATATTGGATCGTTTACTGGACAGTGCTCTACCATTTGAAACGACAGCTGGGCTTCGAGCGTATCCGTTGGGCTTTGTGCTCTGCAGCCCCTGCATCTCAGGAGCTGTTTGAATTCTTTAATCTTCTTGGTATTCCGCTCAGGGATGGCTACGGACAAACGGAATCAACAGGGATTATAGCCCTGCAGCGGCTCGACAAAGAACCGCGCTACGGGTACGTAGGGGAGGCCCTGCCGGGATTGGAAATGAAGCTCTCGGAACTGGGAGAGATTGTAGCCCGCGGGCCCGGAGTGTTCAAGGGTTATTTTAAGAACCGGGAGCTTACCGAAGATGTTTTGCAAGACGGCTGGCTGCATACCGGTGATCTGGGAGCCATTGACGATGGCCACCTGAAAATTGTCGGCAGAATTAAAGATATTATTGTTACCTCGGGAGGTAAGAACGTCACTCCTGAATTTATTGAGAATAAGTTGAAGTTCAGTCCTTACGTGCAGGATGCAATCATCATCGGAGATGGTCGTAACTATATCACAGCACTCATTCTGATAGATGAAGAGAATGTAATGAAGTACGCCCAGGACAACCGGATACCGTTTACTACATTTACCGATTTGACCCAGAACGAGGAAATCAACAAACTTATCCAGAAAGAAGTCAACGGTGTAAATTCAACCCTGGCGCGTGTGGAAACCATAAAGAAATTTGGACTTATACCGAGACGTTTCTACTCGGAAGACGGAGATGTCACTCCGACATTGAAAATCAAACGCAGAAACATTGCCGGCATGTATAAGGATCTTATTGATTCGATGTATTGTTAGCGTTTGATACAGCATCGTTAAGTTGAGGATTAGACCTTAGAGAGAGAGTATAACCTATGGATCTTGTTGAGAGCTACAAAGACGATTTGAAACTTATCGATAAGCCCTGGACGCGGGTATGGGTAATCGCTCTGGTGGCGGCACTTTTTATTCTGCCCTGGTTTGGGAGTGATCATATTATCTATGTATTCACGCTGATTTTTATCTATGCTATCGGAATACACGGACAGAATATTCTTATCGGTTATACCGGCCAGATTTCGCTGGGCCAGGCCGGATTTTTGGCCATAGGGGCCTTTACGTTTGCACATCTCACCAATGCAGGTGTTTCGATGGGGCTGTCGCTTTTAGGATCTGGAGTGGTTGCGGGCTTTGCCGGCGTGCTGGTGGGCTTTCCGTCACTCAGGCTGAAAGGGCCGTATCTGGCCATCGTTACCCTGGGCTTCGGCATAGCCGTGTATCAGCTTCTAACCAGTTTTGAGGTGCTTTCCGGTGGACGAATGGGAATGATTGTGCCCAAGTTCCCGGCGGTTTTCGGCATGTCGAAAGCATTCTCAATGTACTATTTTACGCTGATACTGTGTCTGGTATTTACCATTCTCACCTATAATCTGATTTCGTCCTATATAGGACGCATCTTTGTGGCCATACGCGATAATGAAATTGCGGCCGAGGTGATGGGAGTCAATCTGACCCGCTACAAGCTTCTTTCCTTTGCGATCAGTTCGTTTTATACCGGTATTCATGGGGCTCTATATGGGATGCTGCTGGGATTTCTCGATCCCCAGATGTTTTCATTTCAGGAAACATTGACCATATTTGTCGCCGTGGTAATCGGAGGTCTTGCTTCATGCGAGGGGGCACTTTTCGGTGCCGCATTCGTAATTCTTGTTCCACAGATTTTCTCTGAGTTAAAGGGAATGATACCGATTGTTTTCGGTGTGACTATTGTGATCATAATGATTTTCGAACCGTTGGGACTTGCCGGAAGATGGTTCAAATTCAGGCTCTACTGGAGAAACTGGCCGTTTCGCTAAAGAAGAAAGGATAGGCTATGGCAAATTTTCTGCAATACATGATTTCAGGATTATCCATGGGGAGCCTTTATGTCCTGGTTGCATTGGGGATTGTTCTGATTTACCGTTCGACCAGAATTTTAAATTTTGCCCATGGCGATATGGCAACCATGGGAACCTTTTTTATGTTTACGATGCTGCTTTACAAGTTTCCATTCTTTATTGCCTTTGTCTTAAGTCTTATATTCGGGGGACTTTTGGCGGTGGTTTTTTATTTTGCCGTTATTGTTCCGGCCCAGAGAAGAGATGCCACTATGCTGGGGCAGATAACCCTGACTGTCGGGCTCAGCATGATTATTCAGGGCGTGATTCTGCTTTTCTGGGGTACAAATTCCAAGGTTCTGGATTTTCCACTCTCTGATACCATGGTCTGGCAAGTTGGTCCTGTATATATCAATGCATTGAGCCTGGGAACACTGTCGATCGGACTGATCGGCAGTTTCGTTTTTTATCTTTTGGTGCAGAAGACCAGGATAGGCCTGGCGATGCGGGCAACATCCGAGAATCTTCCTGCTGCCCAGACTCTGGGCATTCCAACCAAGATGGTATTGGCTACCTCATGGGGACTGGCGGCTTTGCTGGGAGTCTTGGCCGGATTGTTCTTGGCCCCGGCACTTTTACTTGATCCGTTTTTTATGCTCGAGCCATTTCTCAAAGGATTTTCCGGTGCCATTCTGGGCGGTTTGAACAGTCTGCCGGGAGCAATTATCGGAGGGCTGATTATTGGAGTGGTTGAGAGTCTGACCGGTGGGTATATCTCCCTTGAGTTCAAAAATACGGTTGCCTTTATTATAATTATCCTGGTGCTCCTGATAAAACCGGAAGGTCTTCTCGGCAAAGTATTCAAGGAACGGATTTGAATGCCGGAATGGGGCATGGGAGAATATTTAAGGTGAATACACATTATCCTGATTTGAAATGAAGGCAAAATCGAATAAGCATCTTGACAAGCAATGGCGGTTAATATAAGTTAATGATGTTAACAATAAATAATTATAAAAATATAACAGAACAAGATAATTAATTGAAGGAGGAGTGCTTATGGATACATCATATCTTTCCCTGGAAGGAAAAGTAGCATTGGTAACAGGTGGCAGTCGAGGCATCGGGAAAGCCATTGCCCTGGCTCTGGCGGATGCAGGGGCGGATGTCGTGGTTGCCAGCCGCAAGCAGGCTGATCTTGATGCGGTTGCCGAAGAAATCAGATCTATGGGAAGAAAGTCACTGGCTGTTTCGTATCACAATCGAGAAGTTGACAGTATTAAAGCCCTGCTCGATGCCGTGATAAAAGAGTTCGGCCGGATTGACATTCTCGTGAATAATGCTGCCACAAATCCCGGAATGGGGTTGCTGGTGGACATGGATGAGAAGATGTACGACCAGATCATGGTGACCAACTTGAAAGGGTACACAATTTTGAGTGAGTTGGTCGGCAAGGTCATGCAACAGCAGAAATCCGGTAATATTATCAATATTTCTTCGGTCGGCGGCGTATTCCCTGACCAGATGCTGGGCCTTTACTGCATCAGCAAGGCAGGAATCAACATGCTAACCAGGGCCATGGCCAAGGAAATGGGCCAGTTCGGTGTCAGGGTCAATGCAATTGCCCCCGGAGTGGTGAAGACAAAATTCAGTAAGGCCTTGTGGACTAATGAAGAACTGCTGAAGGGAGAAATGGCGCATACACCTCTGGCCCGTATCGCTGAGCCTGAAGAGATTGGCCGGATAGCCCTGTTTCTGGCATCTGAAGCATCTTCCTACATGACCGGCCAGATTCTGGTGGTAGACGGCGGTGGCTCGCTGTAGTCACAAGCCGTTGGGCATGGAGATAGAAAGATAATTTAATAAATAATGAACAGACACAAGGAGGAAGCAATATGGCGAAAAAATATGATGTGCTGGTAATCGGGTCTGGAGTTTCCGGCTTGGGTTCGGCAAGCATCCTGGCCAAGGATTTCAACCAGAAGGTTCTGGTTCTTGAGAAAGCCCCTTTTATCGGCGGGCGTCTGGCATCCTGGGTGGGTAAAGGTGACAAAGTATACATAGATGGTCTGGAAAGGGACGCCAGCGGTTTCAAGCGCGACCTCGCAATGATCGGCGCCTGGATACCAAAGTGTACACCGGATCTTCAGACCTGTTTCAAGGAAGGCCTCTTCGACGGCACGACCCTGGACACCGGGCACGGACTATTCTGGGGCAAGAAGGGTAAGATAAGCTGTTTGATGGAATACTTGGGCAAACCGGTGGAAATGCCCTGCAATGTCGGTTTCGCCTTTGTGGATTATAAGAAGGGCAATAAGGCCTACCAGGTCGGCAAGGGCGAGGCTTATCCGTGGATGAGCCCGGAGGGTTTCAAGGCTACGATGAGAGCCTTGAGAGACATGGGCACCATGACCATGGATGATATCGGCCAGACGAGGCACATGTCTTTCGAAGAATGGATTCAGGCCAGGAATGTAAACAAGGAAGCCTACGATTACATCAAGGTCCTGGCCGCTTCGCAGACGGGTCAGGCAGATCTCAGGCTCACCCCTGCCCCTGATGTTCTGGTTCATATGGCCACTGCCGGGCCTATCCGGATGAATCTGGTGGAAGGATCATGTGCCTCTGTCCCCAATCCCGGAACCATTTCCTTCGCCCTCCTGATGGAAAAGGTCATCAATGAGAATGGAGGTAAGGTACTGAGGAATTCCCCCGTTGTCGATGTCATCATAGAAGACGGCGTGGCCAAGGGGGTCACCTATCAGACGGGCAGCGGTTTCAAGACAGTCTATGCGGACAAGGTCATCTGCAATATTCCTTCCAGGCAGATGTTGAATCTGATCCATCCCAGGTATTTCCCGCAGGAGATCGTCGAGCGCATCCAGCAGCAATTCTGGGGCGCCGGCATGATCACGGGTCTGGGCAACATGAAGTCGGACGTGTGGGCCGAGAAGGGAATTGAGGAGCGCAGCTTTATCTACATGCCAGATGTTATCGGTATGGAAGAAGGCTACAGCGGATGCATCGACATGGTGCTGTGGAATCTGGCCAACGTGAACGAGGGCTACAACTCTAGCCCCGAACTCACCTCTGAAACAGGCAGCGCCCCGGATGGCAAGCACGGCTGGATCTTCTCTACCGCCATGACGCATGAGGAAATGAGGAATCCACACAAGGTTTCCCGCGTGGTTGAGTGGAATGAGAACTGGTGGAAAAGAACCTTTAGCTCTGCCAAGTGGAAGTCCGAAATGGAATTTCTTCTCTGGATGTGCACTGACCACGCCTTTGCCTGGATCCAGCCCATTGGTACTGACCGGGTGGATGTGAAGTGTCCGTGGGTCGAAGGGCTCTACTTCACCGGCGACCAGTACGGCGAGAGACTGTTGGGTTGCGGTGTGGATGCGGCAGCACTGGGCGCCACCTTGACCGTAGACAGCATGATGGGTTCCGACACCGAGAAGAAGGTTTTCCCGTATTACCACCGCGCTATGCCCGCAATGGTTAAGGCCTGGTAGGTTCTAAAGCAGGGCCGGAAGGCAAAAACGCGAGGCTGGGGCAACCGGGACGGGAGAAGTCCCCGGTCTCGCAGAGACAAAAATAAGAAAGAGGTAATATAATGGGTTTAATGACACCAGCACAATATAGAGAAAGTTTGAATGACGGCAGGATAGTCTATTATAAAGGCAAAAAAATCGAAAATGTTGCTGAGGACCCGGATTTTAAAGCCTGCGTAGAGACCGTTGCGGTTGATTATGAGATGACCGAGGATCCGCAGTATCAGGATCTGGCGGTTGTCTATGACGAAGAGCTGGGCGAGAATATCAGCAGATACTACTACATTCCGCAAAACGGTGAAGATCTGCTCAAACAGCTGGATCTTATTATAAAGGCCACCGAGATCGGAGAAGGATACATACCCCTGGCCCATGATATTGGCGCCGACGCCATGAACGCAATCTCGATTACCGCGCGCAGCATGGGCGATGAGGGCAAGGTGTATCTGGAGCGAATCGAGAACTACCGCAAATACCTCAAGCAGACCGACAGGTGCGTGGTTGCTGGGGTGACTGATGTCAAGGGAGACAGGCACCTGCGGGCCTCCGATCCTGGTCAGGCGCACCCGGACTTCAACTTAAGGATTGTAGAAAAGAGGGAAGACGGTATCGTACTCAGGGGTGCTAAGGTGCATATCACCGGAGCGGCCTATTGCCATGAGTTTTTTGCTATTCCCTGCCGCGCGCTCGGAGGTCCCGAGGAAAGTGATTATGCCGTGGCGGTTGCGGTGCCGGCAAATGCCAAAGGAGTAAGGCAGATCGTGCGACCTTTCAATGGCAATATCAGTAAACTGGAATTTCCACTGAGTCGTGATACCAGGAGAATGCATACCGATTCGCTGATCATTTTCGATGATGTATTTGTTCCCTGGGACCGGGTATTTCTTTGCGGGGAGTGGAAGTATGCTGCGACTACGGTCTATAACTTCGCGCTCATGCACAGAAGGACCGGATGTGCCTACCGTATACCCATGAGCGAGCAGATGCTGGGGCTTGCAGTGGCCATTGCCGAGTATAACGGCGTGGACAAGGCTCCTCATGTCAGGGAGAAAATAACCGAGGTGGTTATCTACCTGGAGACATTGACGGCGCTGGCCCGATCAGCCTGTCTTGATTTTGTGGACCATGCCGGTATTCCGGTACCTAATCCGGTGACAACCAATATCGCCAAATACCATTTTGCCCATAACTATCACAAGATTATCGAGATTATCCAAGACCTTGCAGGCGGGCTTACTGTAACGGCCCCGACATACCAGGACTGGCTCAATCCGGAAACCCATGACGATATCGAGAAATATCTGCAGGGAAACCCGAAGATATCCACCGAGAACCGGCTGCGCATGTTCGATATCATCCGTCGCTTAACCTCAGGCGATACCGAAACTATCTGTCTGCATGGTGAAGGATCTCCTTTTGCCGAGAGAATGACCATCCTCATGGAAGCGCGCAAGATCATGGCTAAATGTAAGAAACTGGTCGAGGAACAGGCCGGTATAAAACGTTAGAATCAGAGGTCCGGGTATCGGGATGACGGGTTGATCAAAGCGATACCCGGAATGCAAAACAGGAGAAATGCGATGATAGGAATTACCTCATATGGTGCGTATATACCTCGTTTGCGGCTGAACCGCATGGCGATTGTAAAGAGTATGGCCTGGTATGCCCCTGAAATAATGGCCGCCTCCCGGGGTGAGAAGGCTGTTGCAAATTGGGATGAAGATGCATTGAGCATGGCGGTTGCTGCGAGTTACGATTGTATGAATGGCAGGGATGCAAAATCAATCGACGGTGTATATCTGGCCTCGACAACCCTGCCGTTTGCCGACCGATCGAGTGCGGACATACTTGCCACTGCCTTAAACACTCGGGAAGAAAAGATAGTTTGCGCAGATTATACCGGGTCTCTTAAATCAGGAACCACTGCTGTTTTGGCAGCACTCGATGCAATAAAAGCCGGCAGTGAAAATATGTTGGTAACGGCTTGCGATATGCGTCGGACAAAGATGGCTACTACATATGAAATGTATTGCGGAGATGGAGCGGCATCCGTGCTGCTTGGAACAGGAGATGTTCTTGCACAGTTCAAGGGAAAATACACCCTGAATTGTGATTTTGTAGATCACTACCGGGGAGCCGGCAAGGATATCGATTATACCTGGGAGGAGCGCTGGGTTCGCGATGAAGGCTATGGGAAGATCATACCAAAGGCCGTGGGCGGGTTTCTTGCTGAGAATGGGATGTTGATTTCCGATTTTGATAAAGTGATTTATCCCTGCTACTTTGCGGCCACGCATAAGGGTATTGCCCGCAAACTGGGAATCGAACCTGAAAAGGTTCAGGATAACATGCATGCACTCTGCGGCGATACCGGATCTGCTCACGCGCTGTTGATGTTTATTGCAGCACTTGAAGAATCAAAGCCAGGCGATAAGCTGCTTCTGGCGAGTTTTGGGCAGGGCTGTGATGTTCTCTTTTTCGAGGTAACCGATAAGATTCAGGATTTCAAGAGACCGCAGGGAGTCAGCGGTTCTCTTGCAAATCGTCTGGAGTTTGACAATTATCAGAAATTCGCAAAGTTCAGAGATTTAATTGTTGCTGATATGGGGATTCGGGGCGAACCAAATCCCAACACGTCTCTGACCACCCTCTGGAGAAACCGTAAAAAATTTCTGGGCCTGGTGGGAAGTAGATGTACAAAGTGCGGAACACCACAGTACACATTCACGCCGATCTGCGTGAATCCGAAATGTAAGGCATCAGGCCAGATGGAGGAGTATGGCTTTGCTAATAAACAAGGCCGTGTGCTTATGTATACGGGAGATATGCTGGCTCCTTCTGTCGATCCTCCAGCTGTATACGGCATCGTCAGCTTTGATGATGGAGGTAGATTGCTGGCGGACTTTACCGACTGTGATCTGAATAAAATTAAAGTCGGCATGCCGGTAAAGATGTCTTTCAGAAGACGCCGCAAGGACGAAGTCAGAGGGTTCTCGGTGTATTTCTGGAAGGCTGTTCCGCAAACACAAGAATAGGGGGATGTCATGGCAACCGGGATAAGAGATAAAGTTGCAATAATCGGAATGGGCTGCAGTAAATTTGGTGAACGGTGGGATATCGGTTCAGAAGAGCTCATGGTTGAAGCATTTGAAGAGTGTATACAAGATGCAGGGGTTGGAATCGACGACCTTCAGGCCGCTTGGTTTGGTTCATGCCTGGATGAGGTCAATGTCGGGAAAAGTGCCCTTCCTCCCTCAATTGCGCTTCGGCTTCCGAATATTGCGGTTACCCGTACGGAAAACTACTGTGCCAGCGGTACGGAAGCGTTCAGAGGGGCGGTATACGCCGTTGCTTCAGGCGCATATGATATTGCCCTGGCCATTGGTGTGGAAAAATTAAAAGATATTGGTTACGGCGGACTGCCTGAGTTTAGTACAGGAATGGGATTAACCAACGGATTCTGGTTCCCCAATATGACAGCTCCGGGTTGTTTTGCAATGTTGGGCAGCGGGTATGCAGCCACAAACGGTATTGATATGCAGGATCTGAAGAGAGCCATGGCGCATGTCTCGGTCAAGAGTCATGCCAATGGGGCTTTGAATCCCAAGGCGCATCTGCGCCGGCCGGTTACAGAAGAGCAGGTGCTGAACGCACCCATGATTGCCTATCCGTTGGGGCTGTTTGACTGCTGCGGCGTCAGCGATGGATCGGCCTGTGCGATTGTGGCTACTCCAGAGGTGGCTCAGCGTCTGGGCAAGAAAGACTATGTCACGGTGAAAGCACTGCAGCTTTCTCTGAGCAACGGGGAAGAGATGAGCTTCAATGAGTGGCAGGGTTCCAACTTCATTACTACGGCGAAAGCGAGTACGGCTGCATATAAGGAAGCCGGTATCAAGAATCCCAGAGAAGAAATCAGCATGATGGAGGTGCACGACTGCTTTTCCATAACCGAGTTGGTCACCATGGAAGACCTGCATATATCCGAACCGGGGCAGGCTCCCAAGGATATCATGGACGGTTTTTACGATCTTGATGGCAAAGTTCCCTGCCAGGTTGATGGAGGATTAAAATGCTTCGGCCATCCGATCGGCGCCTCCGGCATCCGCATGCTTTATGAGATGTATCTGCAGCTGCACGGCCGGGCCGAACAGCGCCAGCTCAAGGATCCCAAGTACGGACTGACCCACAATCTGGGAGGATTCCCGTTCATGAATGTATGCTCAATTGCCATAATAGGCAGGAATGATATCTGATCATACCTGAATTGATAAAAAAGAACAGGCCTTCGCAAAAGTGCGGGGAGAATGGAAAGGAGGTAATGGATGAGTGACCTCAGAGGAAATATCGCAATTGTAGGAATCGGAGAGATTCCGACGGCCAGGTATCCAGAAACAGCGGCAATATTTTACGCTATCGAGTCA
>Ga0272441_10003934_pt1 | contig 27611 bp, 23 predicted proteins | sample SSMProp6N_FD_193582 | JGI IMG/M metagenome (GOLD analysis project Ga0272441, IMG submission 193582) | Marine sediment archaeal communities from Little Sippewissett salt marsh, Falmouth, MA, United States - SSM-Prop-6N | ecosystem: Environmental > Aquatic > Marine > Wetlands > Sediment ... | reverse complement strand
CCCGAACACAGATAAAAAATAAGCTTTTATATCAGCATGTTACAATTGACAAAAATGACCTGGGGGAAGAATGGGGGATGTGATTGAAACAGAAAAAGCAAAAAATGATCTTTATGCTCTTTAGATAAGAGTTTATGACACAATAATAAAAATAGCAATATTGTAATATTTCTCTTGACAAAATATCGCAATATTGCTATTTTACTTTTACGAAAACGGGAGCAATGTCAAAATGCCAGAAACAGAAGTCGTAATCTTTGCGGAGGAGGATGGAAGTTGTCCGTTAATAGAATGGATGGATGCACTTCCCACTAAGGTTCAAGACAAGTGTATTGTTAAGATTGAACGGCTACAAGAAGAGGGGATCGAGTTACGCAGACCAGAGGCTGATTATCTTCGTGATAAGATTTATGAACTAAGAACAGCTCTACAAGGAATTCAATACAGAATCCTATATTTTTTCCACGACCAAGTAGGAGTATTATCGCATGGGCTAATAAAACACGGCAATAAGGTCCCGCCAAAAGATATTGATCTCGCCGTTGAAAGGAAGGAAAAATACAAGAAAAATCCTTTAAAGCACCAGACGTCATTGAGATAGAGAAATAGGGAGGTAGAGTGCTATGAAAAAGGAGAAAAGGAGAGTTGATGCTGTTAGCATCCTTCATCGCCGTTATATCGGAGATGATGCCGAAAGGAAGTCTTCCCTTCAGGAGGAAAGGGTAAATGGTGAGGTTGCCCGGATGATCTATGAACTTCGTAATGAGGCAGGCTTAAAACAAAAAGAACTTGCGGAACTAATAGGAACAACTCAATCTGTAATTAGCCGTCTTGAAGATTCAGATTACGACGGTCATTCTCTATCAATGCTAAGAAAAATAGCAAAGGCATTAAAACAAAAACTCAATATAACAATGACAGATAAAGTAAAAGAGAATGATAATATTAAGTTTGTGTTCCAAGAAATCGTTCGTGGCCTCAGAAAAGAAAAAGGACTTTCGATAGATCAGTTTGCTGAAAAATCTGGCATTAATCGAGGAGATGTTATCGCGATGGAAAGGCAACCGGAATATAAACCTTCACCCCTTGTCATTCATAAGCTGAGTAGATTCTATACTATCCCGCAGAAAAAATTAGCCTATTTGGCTGGTGCGATTAAAAATCTACCTCCAGAGATAGAGGCTGAGGCATCAAGATTTGCCGCACAATCGGAATCTTTTTTGAAACTAACTGAAGAAGAACGCAAAACGCTTGATGAGTTCGTAAAATTTCTGCGGTCTGAGGACTCGGAATAATGATAGATGAGCCTACGAAAAATGAAATTGATAAGGTAGTTAAAAAAACACTAAAGGAGGCAGGAATGAAAGAGCCTCCTTTTCTTATAACTGATCTATTGGAACATCTTGAAATAGACAGGGAGTATTATGACCTGGAAGATCCGAGCTTCTTAAGGAAATTCTCACACAAAATTAAGGTAGAGGGGAAAATTCTTTCAACAATAAAGGAGAAAATTAAATTAGCAGCGCTGTGGTTACCCAATATAGGTAGAAGGGACAATATTTATGTTGATACGACACTACCTGAACCTAAAAAAAAATGGGCTTCATTTCATGATGCTACACACAGTATCCTTGAATGGCATAGGCCTTATTTTCTCGGAGATACAGCACAAACATTAGATCCGGACTTCCAGGATAAACTCGAGGCTGAAGCGCATTATGGGGCACATGCACTGATGTTTGGGGGAGATGTTTTCACGAAATACGCTTTAGATACAACCCCTGAATGGAACAGTATCAAGATGCTCAAAAATGAATATAGGACATCATATGTTACAACACTAAGACGATATGTTCAATTTGGTCATAATATTCCTATGGCATTAATGGTGAGCACTGCCTGGTGGATGGAAAAACCAGACGATCAGGAAAATAGATGTAGGCATTTTATTCCATCAGATATTTTTAAAATACAATTTGCTGTTATATCGAAGGAAATAATTCTGAGGGATATTTATGACAATACAACGAAACGCAGGGGCGGGCCGGTCGGAGAATTTACATTGTGCTATCCAGATGTGAATGGCGACTTGCACGAATTTTATGCAGAATCATTCTTTAACCAATATGATATTCTTACACTGCTAGTGCATATAAAAAAAATGTGATGTAAATTCTAACTGATAGCTATAATAAGAAACATATACCTGAATGTAGTGGCCCAACATCGCATTGAGAACATTATGATAAACTGCAACTCACTTAGATGAACCGGACGGCATAAGCACGCTAAACATTAAACTCTTTTTTTAATACAAATCAATTTACAATGTGACTCGTGAATGTCATTTTCTTAAGGGAACAGCACAATACCCCCCTCATTAATACATTCAATGAATCCAAAATAAATTATTAGTCTATACATGAAAAAAACTCTTGACAGAATATCTGCGTTTAGAGTAATGAACACGTAGACAGCCTAATTGTAGGAGGATGCCATGGCAGAAGAAAAGAAAAAGAAAGAACGGGGAATGAATATATCCGTATGGATGAATCAGGAAACCTTAGATGAAATAGATAAAACTGCTGAATGGGCCGGGTTAACCAGAAGCAAACTCATGCAAAACATAATCGATGTGGGTATTACTGAGGTAAAGTTATTTAAAGCTGTGGGAATTATAAAGCTCACGTTTATTTCTCTCGATTTGCGAAAGCAATGGAAAAAGGCAATCAAAGAGATCCCCGATGAAGAAAGCATACCGAAAAAGAGAATTACAGACAGGGGCATCAATGTATCAATTTGGATGGACAGGGAAATGATTGAGAACATCGAGAATCTAGCAGTTAAACTCGATGTGTCACGGAGTCAGCTGGTCGAAAAGTTTCTTGATATGGGTGTATCTGACATTCGTATCATGAAGAAAACAGGGATAGCATCAGTATCTGTATTAATCAGAAATCTGAGTGACAAATGGAAGAAGGCGTTTAAGGAAACTGTTAAAGCATATGAAAAAGGGACATTAAAACTGGATGGAGCGGATAATAATTTAAAATAATGTACATAAAAGAAAAAGCCAAGCACGCGACTTTGGCGGGTCCAGGTGCTCGGCTTTTGGTACAAGAGGGCCTTGCGGCACGCTCAAGTTATTTTAATGTATCAGTACATTCATAGCGTGTCAAGAGGCTCTCCATGGGAGAAATGGAGAGTTTTTTTATGCAATATGGAGGGGATAGAAAGTATGAAAATAACATGCCCGAAACGTGGATGGGGGGACAGACACGTGAGGGCATGAACGGTTCAGAAACAATACCATCCTTTGTCTACAATTTAGATACAAAGTACGGATTAAAGCAAGTCTATGACCGTGATCCAGATGTCATACGATTCAAAAATTTAAACTATAAAATCCGAGGAAAAGCTTCTCCGTCTATTCTTGCTTTATATACGGAGAAGAGGCGGAAAGATGAATTTGATGAAAATGAATTAAAAGATACATTAAAACCAAATAAAAGAAAAAATATCGTTAAGATCGGTAACTGTCAGTGTAAGTCTGTATGGTGCCCAAAATGTCATAAATTATATTATGTAAAAAAATACAAAGATTATATTCAAAGATTCGATTACACAAAAACTCGCCACGTAATTCTCACCACAGACAGAAAGAAATTTTCTGATCCATTAGAAGCACTCGAAACAATAACAGGGAAAAAAGAAGTATCGGAATTTCTCAAAAAATTAAAGCGAGGGAAGAAAGTTAAAAAAGGTGAAGCATGGATATGTGCATATAACCCGGTAAAAATAAATAGAGCGTTAGCGGTACTAGAATTTTATGAAGATGGTTTTCCTCATTGGCACGTGCTCATTGAAGTTGATGAGGTAGGAAAAGCCGGAATGATTGGAGGTGATAATCTTCATAGAACATGGAAATACGGAGTCGTAAAAGAAACGTACTTTAGGAATAAAGCGCACTGGAAAAACATCGCAGGTTATTTTGCCGATAAAGGATATTTTGAAAAAGGAAAAGAATATCAATCGGTATTACCGGAATGTATCAAAGATAATCTTAATAGAAAAATAAGAAGAGTTACCTGCTACAAGGGAATTAACGAAAGAGTAAACAGAGAAAATGGGGAGCATATAACGGAAGAAGAAGCATTTAGAGAGGTTGAAAAATATTTCAGCGAAAAAGCTAAAAAGAAGGAAAATAGAAAGAAAAATAATGAAGTAAATTACAGGACAATATTAGAAAAGTGCGGAACCAGAACCTATGTGAAAACGATATACAATAGGAAAAGAATCATAATGATTGTACCGATACATTTCGAAAAAATGAAGCAAATGATAGAGCCGGAATACATCGAGGGTAAGGGTTATATATGTAATTTGACGTTTGAAGCAATAGAGTTGCTGGCAAGCTATGCTGAAGATCTGTGGGTATCGCATAGAGATGTAATAGAAACAGATTATGATTTAGAAATAGAAGAAGAGTTTATTTAGCTGTGTAACAATGAATCTGAATTTGAATTTACCCGTACGACATGGTACTCCCAAAATGAAAGGGGGTGACCTGTGTATGAAAGGATCAATTCATTATAGAAAAGATCGCGGGTATTATTACGTTGCATGGAACCATAAAGGCAAACTGTATAAAATTTATAAATATAATGGAGAGTTTTTATATCATAAAAAACTAGCCGAAAAGCTTCTTGCGTGTATGCAGGCAGATGTTGAAAAAGAAATCTTTCGAATTGAGAAATACACGAGGGAGATTCCGACAAACGTTGTACCGTATCTGAAAGAGTGGATAGAATCACAAAAGCCGCACATTTCCCCAGCAACTTATAAAGATTATCTTAATTCGATTAAAAATCATCTTATTCCATGGTTTGAGGAAAATCCGTATCAGCTGCATGAGATTCAGTATGATGTGTTGTGTCATTTGATGGGTGATATAAAACGAACGGGCAAGGGTAAGATGAATGTCATGTATTGTCTGCATAAATGCCTCGATTTTGCGTGGAAGTCTGGACGCATAGTAGCTATGCCACCATTCCCGGAAAAATCGAAATATGGCCTTGTAGAGCCTGTTATTACATGGCTGCCGGAAGCTAGGCAAATAAAAATAATTGAGGCCATACCGAAAGAACATCAACCTATCTTCTTGTGGTTGAAATATCATCCTCGGAGACCGTCTGAGGCGATGGCATTGCATAAAGAAGATTATGATCCGCAATCGGACGTGTTCATTATCAGGCGAGCTTTTTCAGATAAAAAATTGGTGAACTATACAAAAACCCATAAGCAACATGTCATTCCGTGTCACTCTGAATTTAAAAAGATAATGCGGGAAATGCCTATTACATTCAGTCCGTTTTTCTTTGTTAATCCAAACGGTAGGTTAAAAGGACAGCACTATCAACACGATTACCTTGTTGATTTGTGGAATCAGGCATGCAAGGAGGTCGGGGAAAATATTAGAATGTATGCCGGGCTGAAACACTCGACATGCTCGCAATATATCAATGAAAAAGGTTTAAGTGTTGATGAAGTTCAGATGATAACAGACCATGCACGACGTGATAGTGTTTTGAAATATGCAGCCGTTCAGGTAGAAGCAAAGCGCCGATTAATGGAAAGTAATGTCATACCCCTGGGGGAAGTATGGGGGAAGGATTTTAATGCATCACAGTCAATGAAATCAAATAGTTGTGGCGGAAGTGCATGGGAATCGAACCCACCTGGGAGGTGATTAGCCCCCCACACTGGATTTGAAGTCCAGGAGGCCCACCAGTGACCTGAGCACTTCCGCACAAAAGGGGACACGTTTGTATTACAAATAACCGGGTTGATCTGTCAGGTCAAGAGAATTGTCGAGAATCTGAACTTTTACCGTACTCCCCGCCGATACAGCGGTGACGTCCTCCGGGAGCACGACGATACCGTTTGCCAGTACCATCGATTTCAGGATTCCCGAACCCTGCGCGCCGGTGGTCATAACCACCGGCCGGTCGTTCTCATAGCCAACCACGGCCCTGATAAAATAGCGAAGTCCTTTTTTCTTTTCAATCGGTTCCCGCAGTGTCGCATCGATTGTCTTACGAAACAGGCATGTGTGTCCCATCATCTTCAGCATGGCCGGGCGCACGTACTGCTCGAAGGTGAGCATCGATGAGACGGGGTTGCCCGGAAGTCCGAACACCGGTTTGCCGTCCCGTGTACCGAAGGTAAGAGGTTTCCCCGGTCGCTGGGCGACCTGCCAGAAATCGATGTGTATGCCCGTTTCATCCATTACCTCTTTGACGAAGTCGTAATCGCCGACCGATACCCCTGCTGACGACACAATGATATCCGCTCGCAGCGCTTCCCTGAACTTGGCGAGGAGATCTTCCCTGGTATCTTTTGCGATACCGACCCGAAAGGGTACTCCCCCGCAGTCTGTTACCTGGGCGGCCAGAGAATAACTATTGGAGCTGATAATTTTTTCCGGGGCGAGGTTTCCGTCGACATCGATGAGCTCGTCTCCCGTTGCGATGATCGCAACCAGTGGTCGCTGGTATACCGAGACAAATGATCGTCCCACCGATGCCAGCATGCCTATTTCGGCCGGTCGAATCACCTTGCCACGGGCAAGCACCAGTTCGCCCTCTCTGACATCTTCACCGCGGGAACGGATATTCTGACTGATGCCGATCTCTTTGGTTATCTTGAATCGATTGTCTTCGATTCGTTCCGTCTCCTCGACCGGGATGACGGCATCAACGCCCTCGGGGATCGGGGCCCCGGTCATGATACGGGTTGCCTCTGCAAAGCCCACGATCTTCTGGGGCATGTAGCCGGCCGGAACGTCTTCGATAACGTCGAAAAAAAGCGGATTTTCCGCAGAAGCTCCACACGTGTCTTCGGAAATGACGGCGTAGCCGTCCATGGCAGAGTTGTCGTGGGGTGGAATATCCCGTATCGCACGGACGTCTTCCCCCAGTACCCTTCCGAGGGTATCCAGAATATTGACTTTTTCAACGCCAAAAGGTGAAATTGACTCGAGAATGTGATGCAGTGCTTCTTTAACTGATATCATGATATTTCCCATATCGTGTCAGTGATCAAAAAATGTATGTATATTAAACGGGAATTATTGTCAATATTTTGCACTTGAATAAATGTAAACGATGTTATACACATAACCGCTATTCACATGGTGGGTATTATCGGTGAATATGCGACGATACTGTCAGAAAATAAAGTGAAGGCAATCGTGATGAGTAAAGAAGAGATACAGAATCGAATCAGAAAACTATTGGAAGAGAAAAATGCCATTTTGCTGGCTCACTATTATCAACGTAATGAGATCCAGGACATCGCGGATTTCCTGGGAGATTCGCTTGCGCTGAGTATCGAAGCGGCGAAAACGGATGCCGATATTATTGTCTTTGCGGGTGTGCGCTTCATGGCAGAAAGTGCCTCCATCCTCTCCCCCGACAAAACCGTATTGCTGCCGAGAGAAGAGGCCGGGTGTCCTCTTGCGGATATGATTACGGTGGAGCAATTGGACCGATTTAAAGAAGAAAATCCTGATGTGACGGTCGTTGCCTACGTGAATTCATCTGCCGAGATAAAGGCACACAGCGACATATGCTGTACATCGGCCAATGCGACGAAGGTGGTAGCGTCGCTCAAAGAGGCAACGCGGGTCTTGATGATACCCGACGGAAACTTGGCCCGGTACACGTCGCTTCACTCGGACAAAGAGATTATTCCCTGGAACGGGTATTGTTCTGTTCATCATTTTGTGACGCCCGATGAGGTGAAAACCGCCAAAGCAGAGCATCCAGAGGCGCTCTTCGCCGCCCACCCCGAGTGTCGGCCTGAAGTGCTGGAAATGGCGGATTTTGTGGGAAGCACGGGTGCGATAATTACCTTCGCAAAGAGTACCGATGCCGCGGAAATCCTTGTCGGTACGGAGAGTGGCATTATGCATCAGTTGCGAAAGGATAGCCCCGACAAGACATTTATTCCCGTCTCGGACACGTTGCTCTGTAAAGATATGAAATATATCACCCTGGAGGACGTTCTCGCCTCTGTGGTTGAAATGCAGTACGTTGTTGACGTGCCCCAGGAGATACGCGCTCCTGCCCAGAATGCACTCAGCAGAATGCTGGAGGTTTCGTGAGACGTCGCGTGACTGTTTGAACTCGATTACTGCTCCCACGATCACACGCTATCCCTGACATGGGTATTTATAACAATATGGTATCATCGGTCGAATGTAATGGTGTCACCCCGTGTCCTCCTTGCCAACGAGCAAAATCATGCTTACATTGTCTCCGATAGTGTCATAGTAAGGTGTAACAGTGACTCTTCGAAGAGTGTACAATAATCAACATCACCGGGTTCGGTTCCCCGATCCTGCGATGCAGGTTCTCCTCGACAGACTTAGCCGCGGTGAGAACCGGATATCGGTGTGTGGGCTTCGGGGATCCCTGAAATCGCTGATCTTTTCCGTTCTTGGCGCATCCACCCGCAGGCCCGTGATTTATATTACTCCCACCGTTGAAGCGTCCCGCGATGCGTTCCGAGATTTTGCTTTTTTCCTTGGTGAGAGCGGCGTCTTTCTGTATCCTCCCTGGGATCTCGTTCCCCTCGACGCCCTTTCATCCCAGCGTGAGATTCGGAGCAAACGGGTCGAAATTCTCCTGCGACTGTCGGCGGGAGATGCGTCCGTTGTGGTCGTGCCTGTTGAAGCCCTTCTACAGAAGGTCATCCCCGCATGTGTGCTGACGAATTACGTCGAAACCGTTTCACTGGGTGATGTGCTCGATCGACAGCAGCTAGTGAAAAAAATGATAGAAGGCGGCTACAAGAGAGTCTCGCTTGTGGAAGAGGAGGGGGAGTTCAGTGTCAGAGGGTATATTGTCGATATCTACCCGTCCACGGCAGCACGTCCGCTGAGGATTGAATTTATCGGAGATGAGGTGGAGTCCATCAGAGAGTTCGATCCTGTTACCCAGCGATCGAAACAGGAAATCCTGGATTTTGTCCTGACCCCGATGAGTGAGCTTATCGTGTCGGATGAAGCGCGGAAACGAGCTTCGAAAAATGTACGAAACAGGGCAAACGATCTCGGTCTTTCGGGGGCGAAAAAGGACAATCTTGTCGCCACGGTCGAAAATGGTCTCTTTTCGTCCGTCCATCCGCACCTTCTTTCGCTGTTTTATGGAAATGTCAGTGACGGAGACGATGGGCTCGACACCGTCTTCGCGTTCGTTCCGGACGACAGTATCGTCATTGTCGACGATATGTCTGCCGTCGTCGCTGCCGCAGAGCGTGCGGGCAATGCAGTTGACCGTCTCATCGAAAAATCACAGCAGGAGGGGCGATTTTACCTTGAAAAGGATGCCTTCTCTGTGCCGTTTGATGCGGTAGCAAAGACAATCGACACCCGTCAGCAGATAGTGGTCGATGAGCTGGCGGGGTCGTCTCACCACAGTGAGACGACGGAACTGGTAACCTTTTCCGTCGAGGTTGATCTGGGGGTGGCGGATCATCGAGACCGTCTGCGCCCGGGGGACAACGGATTGCTGGGGCCTCTCACGGCACGATTCAAGTCGTGGATTGACGAAGGGAATCTTGTCGTCTTTCTGTGCAGCGAGGAAGGTATGGAGAGAATGATGCATCTGCTCGAAGGGTATTCACTCTCTCCTGCTCGTACAGGGGCGACCTTTTTGGTAGAGCTTGAACGTGATTTCGGGCGCGGCAAACTCGTGCTGATGCCGGGTACAATAACCGAAGGGTTTCATTATCCGGCATTGCGCCTGGTGGTTGCCAGCGAGGAAGAGATCTTCGGAAGAAAGGTGCGCCGCAAACGAAAGATTCGTGCGAAGGAGGGATTTTTTCTCAAATCATTCAGTGAATTGAATGAAGGTAATTTTGTCGTTCATGCCGATCACGGTATCGGTATATATCGGGGACTTGAAAAACTGGCGGTGCGGGATGTCGAGAACGACTTTTTACTTATCGAGTATCACGGAGGGGACAGGCTCTATATTCCTGTGGACCGCCTCGATCAGATACAGCGGTATATCGGTCCCGATGGTCATGTGCCGGTGGTCGATAAGCTGGGAAGCACGTCGTGGGACACTGTAAAGGCGCGCGTAAAGAAATCGGTTCGCGCGATTGCCAAGGAACTGATCGCGCTTTATGCAACCAGGGAATATATGGAAGGGCATCAGTTTTCTTCCCTGGATCGATACTATGAGGAGTTTGTCTCGTCCTTCGAATTCGAGGAGACACCCGATCAGGCCGGAGCGATAGCAGATGTCAACGATGACATGAATAGTTCAAAGCCGATGGACAGGCTGGTCTGCGGAGATGCAGGATTTGGTAAGACCGAAGTGGCGATACGGGCTTCTTTCAGGGCTGCCATGGATGGAAAACAGATTGCGGTGTTGGTTCCCACCACGATTCTTGCCGAACAACATTACCAGACGTTCAGCGCGCGGTTTGAAAAATATCCCGTGCGTGTTGAGGTGTTAAATCGCTACAAGTCGAAGGCCGAGCAGAAACGGATCGTCGACGATATCAACAAGGGAATCGTTGATGTCATCATTGGTACCCAACGGATTCTTCAGAAAGACGTTTCGTTTAAGGAACTTGGACTGGTGATTATTGACGAAGAACAGCGGTTTGGTGTGAAGGACAAGGAGAAACTAAAGAAGCTCAGGACCCTTGTCGATGTGCTGACCCTGTCGGCAACACCAATACCGAGAACGCTCCACCTCTCGCTGGTTGGAATCCGCGATCTGTCCGTCATTGAAACTCCTCCGGAGGATCGGCAGTCCGTACGGGTCTATGTCAGTGAGCTTGATGAGGACCTGGTGCGAGATGCGATTCGTCAGGAACTCGCCCGCGATGGACAGATCTTCTTCGTGCACGATCGCGTGAGATCTATCGAACGCATGGGTCGGTTTCTCGAAGAACTTGTTCCGGAGGTACGTATCGGTATCGCTCATGGTCAGATGAAGGCTCGGGATCTGGAAGATGTCATGGTAAAATTCCTGAGAAAAGAGTATAATGTTTTGCTTTGCACGACCATTATCGGTTCCGGGGTCGATATCCCGTCGGTGAATACGATTTTCATCGATCGGGCCGATACCTTCGGACTCTCCCAGCTCTACCAATTGCGGGGGCGCGTGGGTCGTTCAAGGGAAGACGGCTATTGCTATCTCCTCGTGCGCACGGGAACAGCTCTCTCTCGTGAAGCCCGAAAAAGGCTCCAGGTCATCCAGGATTACTCCGAACCCGGGGCCGGGTTTAAAGTGGCAACACACGATCTTGAAATTCGGGGGGGAGGAAATTTGCTGGGTGTTTCCCAGTCGGGTCACATATCGTCAGTGGGCTACGAACTGTATGTTGAGCTGATGGAAAAGACCATACGGGAACTCAAAGGTGAGAAAGTCGAGGAAAAAGAGATAAAACCGGAGATTAATTTTGGCCTGTCGGCATTTATTCCCGACACCTACATTGCCGATGAGCATCGGAGGCTCATGACCTATAAGAGAATCTCTCTCACGGCGGCAGAGGAAGAGCTTGCGTCTTTGAAAGACGAACTTATCGATTGTTACGGTGTCATACCGTCTGAGGTGCAAAATCTCATCGAGGTAATCTCGATCCGAAACACATTGAAGGAAATCATGGTGCAAAAGATGGAGTATGACGGGTCGTGTCTGCGTGTTGCATTTCACCGGGAAAGCCCAATCGATCCTCAGAAAATACTTCTCGTAATAAACCGCAGGAAAGATGAGGGGATCACGTTTTCCCCGGATTACAGACTTACTGTTCCCATGCCGGGGCTCGGCAGAGGAGACATAATCGCGGCTGCCAAGGATCTTATCGATAGCATCATGCACTAAGTGAAAGGCCGCATCACAGAGGGGTGAGGGAAAGTGGAATGAGATTTTTAAAAGTCAGTTTGATTGTTGGTGTCTGCATTGTGTGTCTGGTAGGCGTTGCCTCTGCTGCCGTGGTCGATAGAATTGCCGCGGTTGTAAACAACGACATTATCACACTGTCGGAGGTGAACCGAAATTTTGACGCCTACGTGAAGCGGCTGAAAAATGCCGCCGAGATTGTCGATTCGGAACAGGCGAGGGAAAAAATAAAGAAGCTGCTCCTCGACACTCTCATTGATCAGAAAATAGTTTTGCAGGAGGCCACAAAATTGGGTCTTCTCGCCACGGACGCGCAAGTCGATGAGACCATAAATGACATGCTCACGAAAAAAAAGATAACACGAGACGAACTGCACCTGTCAATCATGAAAGAGGGGGGCACCCTTGATGAGTACAAAGAAGAGGTGCGCCAGCATCTGACAAAGATGCGGCTTGTTGCCCGAGAGATACGAAGTAAAGTTGCCGTCAGGGATGAGGAAATAGGGGAGTATTACAGCCGGCATCGAAAGGATTACGAAGGCGCGGAGGCAGTGAGAATGGCCCAGGTCCTTCTTATCATTCCGCCAAACTGCGATGAAGACGAAAAAGAAAAGGTGCATCAGAAAGCCCTTACGATACGCGAACGAATACACCGCGGAGAATCATTCCGCCTCATGGCAATGCAATATTCGCAGGGGCCTGCCGCCAAAGTTGGAGGAGACCTCGGGTATATGGAAAAGGGATTGATGTTACCCGAAGTGGACCGGGCGGCATTTTCGTTGAAAATACATGAACTGAGTGATGTGGTCGAATCATCCATAGGATTTCACATTATTACCATCACCGACAAGCGAGGGGAAGGAGTAAAGCCGATCAATTCTGTCAGGGAGGAGATTGTCGGGAACATCAGCGAAGAGAAAATAGAAAAGAAGTTTCACGAGTGGCTGGACAAAAAAAGAAGACAATCACACATTGATATAAGACTATGAGGAAGTTTCGAGTTACGGGTTTCAGCTTTCGGCGTAAATAATGATGCAACGACACTAACGTTGCCCGCGACACTCGAAACACAAAACTGGAGATATGCAGTACATACAAATCAGGGGTGCGCGTCAGCACAACCTCAAAAATATAAATATCGATATCCCGAGAAATAAGCTGGTCATCATCACGGGTGTCAGCGGTTCCGGGAAGTCGTCGCTGGCATTCGATACCGTCTATGCCGAAGGTCAACGACGCTATGTGGAATCCCTGTCGACCTATGCGCGGCAGTTTATCGGTCAGATGGATAAACCCGATGTGGAGTTCATTGAGGGGTTGTCTCCCGCCATTGCGATCGGGCAGCGTTCAGCCAGTCAGAACCCACGGTCAACCGTCGGCACGATTACCGAGATTTATGACTATCTCAGGCTTCTGTACGCACGTGTCGGTATCCCTCACTGCTGGCAGTGCGGAAGGGAGATCAGATCACAGACCGTCGATAGTATAGTTGATGCCATCCTCTCATTTCCTGCGGATACGAAGATTCACGTACTTGCGCCTGTCATCAGCGGTAAGAAAGGTGAATTCCAGAAAGAACTGAAAAGGTTACGGAAAGAAGGCTTTGCCAGGGTCAGGATTGACGGAGCTGTGCGAGATCTGTCCGACGATATTGTAATCGAGAAGAAGAAACGTCATGATATCGATGTGGTCGTCGATCGATTGCTTGTCAAAGCGGGGATACGCACACGACTGAGAGATTCCGTGGAATTGGCCATGGGCCTGTCCGAAGGGCTTGTGAAAGTGCAGATCGGTGAAGGAAAGGACGTGACATTCAGTGAGAGATATGCATGTCCCGTGTGCGGTGTGAGTATCGCGGAACTTTCCCCCCGGATGTTTTCATTCAACAGTCCTTATGGTGCCTGTCCCGAATGTGGTGGGTTGGGGACGAAGGTCTATTTTGATGTGAATCTCGTGGTTCCCGAGCCGGATCTTTCCATCAGGAACGGGGCCATTGCACCATGGGAGGGAAAAAAATCGCTTACCTACCACCAGATGCTGGATGCTCTGACGAGACACTATCATTTCGATATCAATACGCCCTTCAATCAACTGCCGGAGACACTGCAGGATGTTCTTCTGTACGGTTCGGGTGATGAGGTCATCCAATTTTACGTCGACAGGACGGGGAGGAGACATTTCATCAGCAAACCGTTCGAAGGTGTCATGACGAGACTCGAGCGGCGTTACCATGAGACAGAATCGGTTGATCAGCGACATGAACTTGCCCGCTATATGAATGTCACCAATTGTGCCGGGTGCAGTGGAGCCAGGCTGCGCAGAGAGAGCCTTTCGGTAACGGTCGGAGGGAAGAATATCTCCGAGATATCTGCCATGTCGATCAGTGAGTGTATCACGTTTTTCGACTCCCTTGTCCTTTCACGGAACGAAAGTCTGGTGTCTGAGAAGATTCTCAAAGAGATTACGGGGAGACTGGGATTCCTCGTGGATGTGGGCATGGATTATCTCGATCTTGCCCGCTCCGCCATGACTCTCTCAGGAGGGGAAGAACAGCGTATCCGTCTGGCGACCCAGATCGGTTCTGGTCTGGTGGGAGTCCTCTATGTCCTTGATGAGCCGACGGTTGGTCTTCATCCCCGGGACAATGTTCGTCTCATTTCGACCCTCAAAAAACTGCGCAACATGGGCAATACCGTTCTGGTGGTAGAACACGATGCGGAAATGATGATGTCGTCCGATCATATTATCGATATGGGACCCGGGGCAGGGGTACGAGGCGGACATGTTGTCGTTGAAGGAACACCGGATGAGGTCGCCCGGTCGCCTGAGTCTCTCACGGGTGCATATATTTCCGGACGATCATCTATCGCTGTCCCCCGCAACCGGAGGAATCACCCGGAGCGGCACATCATTATTGAGGGTGCATCGGAGAATAATCTCAGGAATATCGATATTAAGATTCCTGTCGGATTATTTACCTGTGTGACGGGTGTTTCGGGATCCGGGAAAAGCACCATGGTGATTGAAACCCTCTACAAGGTTGTGCGACGACGGGTCAACCAGTATCGGGGAAGAAGTGGCCGGGTGAAAAAGATAAGAGATCTCGGGGGGGTAGAGCGGGTCATCGCAATGGATCAGCAGCCCATTGGACGAACGCCGCGGTCGAATCCTGTGACGTATACGGGAGTTTTTTCACATATTCGAGATCTCTTCAGCCAGTTGCCGGAAGCACGTCTGAGGGGATATAAGCCGGGGCGGTTCAGTTTTAATGTAAAAGGAGGGCGTTGCGAGGCGTGTCAGGGGGATGGTCTGAAGAAAATAGAAATGCACTTTCTCCCCGACGTATACATAACGTGCGATGTCTGTCATGGGAAACGGTTTAATAAAGACACCCAGGAAATTCGGTATAAGGGGAAGAACATCGCTGACGTTCTCGATATGACCGTCAACCAGGCACTGGTATTTTTCGACAACATTCCCGTTATAAAAGTAAAGCTGCAGCTTCTCTTCGATGTCGGACTGGGATACATCAGGCTGGGACAGGCGGCTACGACACTGTCCGGCGGTGAAGCCCAGAGGGTCAAGCTGGCCAGAGAACTGGGAAGACGACAGACGATCAACACCCTCTATATCCTTGATGAGCCGACGATCGGCCTGCATTTTGCCGATATCAACAAACTGCTCGATGTGCTGATGCGGCTGGTGGACATGGGAAACACCGTGGTGGTTATCGAACATAATCTTGATGTTATCAAATCTGCCGACCATGTGATCGATCTCGGACCAGAGGGCGGAGAGGGGGGCGGACGTATTGTTGCCTCGGGTACTCCCGAAGAGGTTGCGCAATCGAATGAATCCATTACCGGTCAATTTCTGAGGGGTGTCCTGTAACGGCGGTGTTCCCTGATTACCACACACGCCACCTGTGCGATGTCCCTTATGCGGTGAGGAACGGAGTTCTCACCGTGAATCGATCCACCATTTCTTTCGCAAGCATTTCAAACTGAGGAAGCACTTTTTTGAGGGTGTGGTAGGCGGCAAGCATCCCCGCGCCTCATGTAGTGCGGTACAGTGAATTGTCAAGGATATAGTGGCGGACCGGGTCAGGAACAAGAAACATGATGGACTGTTCTTGTTTCACCCTGTTTCGTATATCGCTTGCCGAAATATCGAGAAAGGTAAGTTTTCTGAAGAAAATTGATTTTCCCGTTGGTCCTCGATAGCCTTTTGTTTCCCCGTCATAGGTGAATCGGGAGGCGAAATTGTCTGTGATGATGTCGGCAAGGTTTTTGCCCCGATACCCCGGCCGTGTCATGACGACGAAATGACAGAGGGTCAAGAGTGTATCCCATTCTTTCCACTGTGTAATGTCGTCAAACGCATCCTGCCCGAGAACGAAATACAGTTCCGTGGGATCAGGGAAGGTGTCGATGAAATGTCTGACCGTATCGATCGTATAAGATTTTCCCTCTCGTTTGTGTTCCACATCGGTGACGGAAAATGAAAGATTGCTCCGGATGGAAAGCTTGATCATCTGCTCACGATGATGAAATGGCAGGATGTCTTGCGCATCTTTGAGAGGCGGCAGTGCGGCTGGAACAAAAACAACCTTGTCGAGGGCAAACATCTCCCGCACTTCCTCGGCACATCGCAGATGGCCGAGGTGTATAGGATTGAAGGTGCCGCCGAACAGACCCCATTTCATGTCCGTATCTGTCCGTCTCCGTAGATGATAAATTTCGTTGTCGTCAGCTCTTCGAGACCCATGGGTCCAAATGCGTGGAGCTTCGTGGTACTGATGCCGATTTCTGCACCCAGGCCCATTTGAAATCCGTCACTGAATCTCGTGGAGGCATTGACCAGTACCGTCGATGAGTTGACCTCATTGAGAAAACGCTGAGAGTTGTTGTAATCGTTCGTGATAATCGATTCCGTATGGAGGGAGCCGTACGTTTCGATATGTCCTATCGCCTCGTCAAGATCACTTACCACCCGGATCGCCAGAATAAGATCGAGGTATTCTTCATGCCAGTCGTCTTCCGTGGCCTCCGCAATATCGGGAAGAATAGATCGTGTTTTTTTACATCCTCTGAGGGTAACACCGGCATTGCGGAGTGCTTGTGCCACCTCCGGAAGGAAGGTTTCTGCAATATTTGTGTGGACAAGGAGCGTTTCCAGGGCATTGCAGACCCCCGGCCTCTGAGTCTTTGCATTCAAACAGAGGGTAACTGCCATATCACAGTCAGCAGCAGCATCGACAAAGATGTGACACACTCCCTTGTAATGTTTGATTACGGGTATCTTCGACTGCGCCACGACGGCTCGAATCAGGTCTTCTCCACCCCGCGGGATGATCAGATCGATATATTCTTCCAGCGTGAGCAGTTCATTGACCGCCTCTCTGTCCGTTATCGGGATGATTTGGATAGCCGCTTCAGGTATCCCGACGTTTCGAAGCACCTCCTGCAGTATATTCGCAATGGCAAGATTCGAATGGATCGCCTCGGAACCCCCTCGCAAAATGACGGCATTGCCCGATTTGAGGCACAAGGCCGCCGCGTCCGCTGTTACATTCGGTCGTGATTCGTATATGATTCCTATAACGCCTAAAGGAATCCTCATCCTGCCGATGAGAAGGCCGTTGGGCCTTCGCCACATGGACGTAATATTTCCGACGGGATCCGGCAGGGCAGCTACCTCTCGGAGCCCTTCGGCCATCGCGGTGATCGTTGCCTCGTCGAGAGTGAGCCGGTCTATCATCGCTGCGGAAAGCCCCTTTTTCTCGGCGTACGCAAGGTCTCTGGCATTTTCGGCGATGAGAACGTGGCTGTTCCGTATCAACTCATCGGCCATTTCTATGAGGGCCTTGTCTTTTAACTGGGTAGGGGTGTTCGCCAGCTTCTGTGCCGCGCGTTTCCCTCGTGATGCTATATCGACTATGTGTTCCCTGATTGTCATGGTGACATCCTTTCTGAAAGGGCGGTGAAAGATCTAGTTGCTTTTTGTTCAATACGCTGTATGTTATACTCTCGTTGGGTTTCAACGGGTATTAGGGCTGTTCGAATAAGAACAAAAAATACGTGGTACTTACAACGTGAATGTTGTTTTATAGTAGGTTCGCGACTCTGTGTCAAGCACGGGGGAGAAAATTGTTTCAATCGAAGAAAAAGACGATAACGGTGACGGTGAGGATATAGCATGGGCGATCTTTGTGTGAAAGCGGGGAAGAGGGTCTACGCGATGATTCGGGATGGTGGCTTCACGATGGATCAGATTGCAACGTATGTCGGACCGGGGGTCGGGCCTCGGTGGCTGGTGGCGAACGGGTTTGATGTAACCCTTTTGAAAGAAAAAATTCTTGGCAGACAGCGACCCGTGCTCCTCGCCGGATCATCAGCGGGGGCGCTGCGGTTTGCCGCATGGGTGCAACCGGAAGCGGCCATGTGTTACCAGCAGCTCATAGAGAGGTATATTGCGATGACATTCGATCGGGGAACGACTCCCGACACCGTCCGTGCGGCGATAACCGATGTTATCAACAGCTACATTGACGATGATGCCATTTCCTTTGCCCTTTCGCATGCACCGTATCGCCTGGCGATCACGACGGCCCGATCACGTCATCTTGCCGCCTCAGACATCGACTGGGTGCAGCGTATGGGACTGTTGCTGTGTTTTTTCTGTAACGCCGTCAATACCGCGTGGATGTCTCTTTGTTTCGAACGGGTCGTGTTTTACAACAGCCCGATCCCGCCCCGGTTTTGTCTGCGAGAGGATTTCAGGGGGACAGCGGTTTCGCTGAATGACATAAATTTCAAACATGTCCTTGCGGCTTCAGCGGCGATACCCCTCGTAATGCGCGGCATCAGAGATATATTCGGCGCCCCACGGGGTGTGTACCGCGACGGAGGAATGGTTGATTACCATATGAATCAGCGCTACGGTGAAAACGGAGACGAGGCGACTCTCCTTTTTCACCATCAGGAACGGATCGTGCCCGTGTGGATGGATAAGCGATTAAAACACCGTGGGTTGCGATCAAGCGATCTGGAAAATGTCCTTATGGTTTATCCGTCGGAGGAACTGATTCGAAAGATGCCGGGGGAGAAAGTGCCCGATCGCGAAGATTTTTCGTTGTTTGTCGATAGTCCGGCAACAAGAAAGGCGAGATGGTGGCGCGCTGTTGAACTGTCGTCCCACCTCGGTGAAGAGTTTCTTGAGCTGGTGCAGAGTGGCAGAATTCGTAAGTGTATACAAGAGCTGTAATATGAATGCACGATATCCAGGACTTTTTGAAAAAGGCATACTTCATGAAAAGGTTCGTGTTCTGCGCGATGTGTTGAAACACTGCACGCTCTGTCCCCGGCTTTGCGGGGTTGACAGAACGGAAGGCGAACAGGGCTTTTGCCTCCTTTCGGAGGATGCGGTCATAAGCCACGCCCTTGCACATTTCGGTGAAGAACCGCCAGTTTCGGGCACGGAGGGAGCCGGGACGATCTTTTTTTCTTCGTGCAATCTTCGGTGTGTTTACTGTCAGAATTACCAGATAAGTCACCAGATGCTGGGCACGTGCATTGACGCTGAGGCGCTTGCGCGGGTGATGGTAACGCTTCAGGATGAAGGCTGTCATAATATCGAATGTGTCACCCCGACCCCTCATGTGCCGCGGATCGTAGAAGCCCTGGCTATTGCCTGTGAAAGAGGCCTGCGTATCCCCCTCGTGTATAATTGCGGGGGATATGAAAATCCGGACATCGTCAGAATGCTCGATGGCATTGTTGATGTGTACATGCCTGATTTCAAGTACGGCAATGATCGTGACGCATATCATCTCTCCGGTGTACGGGACTATGCCTCGTGGGCGGTTTGTGCGGTGAAGGAAATGGTGCGACAGGTCGGCGCATCACTCGAAGTGGAAGACGGTGTCGTGCGACGGGGTATCATTATACGGCACCTGTTGTTGCCCGGGCATGTCAGGGGTTCCCTCGAGGTACTGCGGCTGATTAAGGAACACTGCTCGACGTCATGTGCCATAAGTATCATGGCGCAGTATGTGCCGATGACGTCGGTGGCACATACTGCCCTTCTGGGAAGGAGGGTGACGCAACAGGAATACGAGGTGGTGGTGAACGGAGCCCTCGATATGGGATTTGACCATGTGTTTGTGCAGGATATCGATGAAAAAAATCTGGTGCCTGACTTTATGAAAGAAACTCCCTTTCAGTGGACCACCTCTGTATAAGGGGCAACCCGAGGTGTGGTTGCGTCGTTGTCATAAACAGGACACTTTGGTACATATACCCACTTTAGAGGTGTGTGCGTAATGGGCGATTTTTCACAACTCGGGAAGCTACTCATTGTCATCGGTCTTATAACGGCAGGTGTTGGCGTATTGCTTCTTGCAGGAGACAAGATTCCGTGGTTCGGACGTCTGCCGGGAGATATCGTCTATAAGGGGGAAAAGATGACATTTTACTTCCCCATTGTGACATGTATCCTCATCAGTGTTATCCTCACCGTTGTTCTGTATCTTTTCCGGAATAAGTGACGGGTAATCGTATCATCAGACCACCAACGGTCAGTGCGAAGCGCCAGAGCTGGGTGAAACGGTGCACAGGTGGTGTTTCGCAGGGAAGGGGACGGTTATGGTACTTCGTAGATCTGCGCACCCTCCGGTGGGGTGAAGGTGAACAATGTGTCCGGCAGGGCGATGTTTGTTTTCATATTTTTGAAGGTGAGGGAGGTGACGTTTCCGTACAGGTCCGTAAAGCTGAAATCGACAATGTAGAAAGTGTTTTTATCTATGGTCATCCTGAGTGTTTCCACCCCGATATCCCGGCTTCGGGGTGTTAACCGGATGACATAATTGCCTTCATCGTCTGTCGGGTGCTGCGGAGAAAAGGCAAGCGTAAAATCCTCTTTCAGCTGTCCGATGCCCGTAATGAATCGCACGATCATCTTTGATGTAATCACTTTCTCCGCATCCTGGACATACACAATGTCGTCTTCCGGTATGTATAACCAGGCCTTTGCGGGGGTGATAACCATTTTTTTGTTTGAGGGCGTGCGGTACTCCCAGAGCATTCTCTTCGGTTTTTTAAAAAAGACGGTTCCTTCCTCGGTAAGGGTCTGATTGACTGACTTAATCGTTGCCCTCTGCGTGAAATCCGCTTGCAGGTCCTGCGTCTGGTCGTAGCGCGACTGAACCTTCATTACTACCTGATCGAGCGGTAGTATCCCTGGATATGCCGGATGCCCGCATACAATGACGAGAAGAAGTATCGTCAGGGAGAGAATCGTTTGGCTCTTGGGCGGTGCTTCATTCATGAAAGGTTCCCGATATGGCAAAGGTTGATATCTTCTACTCCAACACATGCTAAGAGTTCGGAATAACGTGACATATTGATACTGTGCTGTATTTGCTCATGAATCTGACGGCGCAACCCGTGCGCAAAGGGCTCATCAGTGGCTGAAGCAGACTGACCTGTAAGGTTATCCACAGGCCTGCAAACAAGGTTACCCACAGGCCTGTAGATAGTCTGGTGTGGTTACTCCGATATCTTGACTCGCCATCCGAACGGATCTTCTTTTCCTCCATATTGAATCTGTAAAATTTCGTTGTACAGACGTGCCGTCAATTCGCCAATCTTGCCATCATTGATCAGATATTCGGTTCCTTTGTAATATATCTGGCCGACGGGTGAGACGATTGCCGCCGTTCCGGAAGCGAAGCAGTCGACGAGCGTGCCCTTGTTGTGGGCATCGAGGATTTCATCCATCGAGAGCGGTCGTTCCGATACCGTGATACCCCAGTGTTTGGCGAGCGTGATGACTGCGTCACGGGTAATACCCGGGAGAATGGTGCCCGTCAATGGTGGTGTGATTAATTCATCACCGATCATAAAGAAGATATTGCTAGTGCCCACTTCCTCAACAAATTTCATCTCGATAGCATCAAGCCACAACACCTGGGTATAACCGATCTCTTTTGCCTTTTCGGCGGCGTAGAGACTTGCCGCGTAGTTGCCCGCCGCTTTACAGGCACCGATGCTGCCGCGGACTGACCGTACATATTCCTCACTGACATAGATCTTTGTGGGGCTGAATCCCTGGGGATAATAGGCGCCTACCGGGCATACGATGATGAAGAAGAGGTACCTGTTAGAGGGATGCACGCCGAGGGCTGTTTCCGTGGCGATCATAGTAGGTCGAATATAGAGTGATGTGCCGCTGCTTTGCGGTATCCAGTCTTTTTCGAGCAGCACGAGCTGCTTCATCCCCTTCCAGAAGATATCCTTGTCTATCTGCGGCATGCAGAGGCGCTCGGCGGAAGCGTTCATCCGCTTCATGTTCTCCTCGGGCCTGAACAGATAAATGGAGCTGTCGTTTCCACGATAGGCCTTCATTCCCTCAAAGATGAGCTGTCCGTAGTGAAGGCACATGGCGGCAGGATCGAGGCTCAGCGGTCTGTAGGGTTCTATTGACGGATCGTGCCATCCCTTCCCGGCGTTATATTCAGCAATGAAGAAATGATCCGTTAATATCTGTCCGAAGCCGAGCTTTGATTCATCAGTGGGCTTCGGTTTCATCTTTTCCGGGGCAACCTTGGTGATAGAGATTTCCATGTCAGTTGTTATCCTCCTTGGGAAGTTTCTTCGGAGGTGAAGCGGATCTTCACCGCTCCACGCCGACACAATGGAGCAGGATCATGTATCCGCCGATATTCCCTCCTCTATAGCGGACAATGTAAAAACACTAGCACTGAATCCCCTTTTTATCAAGATGTCTGTGCACAATAGCAAAATTTTACCCCGTTGTGGCCGTTTTTCAGCGTTTGATGAGGGAAAATCCGATATCAAACGCATTCATGTTGAGGTCTATTTGATCGGTGCGGACTCTCTGGACGATTGCTTTGCGAAAATCGTCTCTTTCGAGGGGAAGGAGCGCCATGCCGCAGACCGCCCCGATCATAATGATATTGGCGAGAATCGGACTGTCCAGTTTTATCGCTTCTTCCGTGGCATCGATGAATCGCGTGTGTGGAAGAATTGTACAGACCTCGTCCTTCATGGCCTCCAGAGAAGGATATGTGGCTTCACCTTTAATAACAGTAACCGGATAGATGGGACGGGTGTTGGTGAGCACGCGGGTTTCTCGGTTGCTATAGTCTGCCAGGACGCGGATTGCCTCGATCGGCTCAAGAGAGACGATAATATCTGCCCTTCCTTTCGGCATTTGTGGACTCCAGCTGGATCCTTTTGAGATCCTCAAGTGGCTCATGACTGATCCGCCTCGTTGTGAGGCGCCGAATGTCTCTCCGATGGTGACGTAATAGCCGTTGTTGACAAACATACTTCCCAAGACACGGGAAGCCATCACGTTTCCCTGTCCGCCAACGCCGGTGATAATAATATTGAAAGGATCTGTTTTAAGACCATTGGGATTCATGGACTACACTACCTCCTCTTTTTTGATTGCTCCGGCGGGACAGATATCAGCGCAGACACCGCATCCGGCGCAGATAATGTCATCGATACTGGCTACCTTTTTGTCGTGGTCCCATACAATGCCGGGACATCCGAATATGCGGGTACACAGGCGGTTGCACCCGCAGTTTTCGCCGAGGCAGCGCGTTTCGTCGACGTACATCTTGTATTTTTTCTTTCCGCGTCGTTCGGGACTCAGGGCACATGCCTGGCGCAGGATAAGTACTTTGGTCCCTTCTTTGTACTCGAGGAGACGATTAAGGGACTCCTGGGTCGTTTCGAGATCGAAGGGGTCGACCACCTCGACTTTTCCCCCCATGGCCCGGCAGATGCTTTCGATGTCCAGAGATGGTGCTTCTTCGCCCATCACATCTACGGGTGAGCCGGGATGTGGCTGGAATCCTGTCATTGCTGTTCCTCGGTTGTCGAGTAGAAGAAGTGTAAACGGTGATTTGTGATGTACGGCGTTGGTAAGTGCCGGTATTGCCGCATGGAAAAACGTCGAATCGCCACATACCGCAAGCACCGGCTGATCCATCCCGAATTGTTTGAGTTTGCCGAACCCGCTGGCGATACCGCTCCCCGAACCCATGGAGTGCAGTGTCTTGACGGTATTGAACCCGCTCGGAAGGGTTCCCATGACGTAGCAGCCGATGTCGCCGCAGACAAAACCATCGCGGCCGTCAAGCTTCAGTGCGTTGTGAATCGACCAGAACGATGCCCTGTGCGGGCATCCGGGACAGAACGTCATGCCTCGTTGTGGTGCCATGGTCTGCGCGAGGTTCGCAACTTCTGCCTCGAATTGCGGCTGACGCGAAGTGTCGTGTATGCGCAAAATTGCCGTCAGTGCTGATAGCACGATATCCGGGTTTAACTCCCCTACTGAGGGAATATGTCCGGAGTGTTTCCCGTAGAAACATTTTATTCCTACATCGGATGCCATTTCGGCTGCCAGTATTTTGATGTTTTCTTCGAGTGTCGGGAGGACTTCTTCGACGATCAGTATTTTGTTGGAGCGGAGGAGATTTTTCTTGATCAGACGTGGGGGGAGCGGCCAGGTCGTGGCCAGCTTCAGGATACCGATGCGATCTGCAATGCCGAGGAGGCTGACGGCTTCCCGCACATAGAGATTGCAGGCGCTGCTCGTGATGATGCACAGCTCCGGCCGTTCTGGACCCTCATACGCATTGAAAGGACAATCTTCAAAGATTTCTCGGGCCCTTTTCAGTTTTTCCTGTTGCGGTCCATGTTGGAGTTCCGGCGCGGCGAGGATCATGCTGATAATGGGGCCGGTTTCCGTGTCCAGGATAGGGCCGTCGCATTTGAATTCAGCGTGGGCCTGTGTATCAGGAAGCGACCCGTAGGTAACGTTTCCACTGGCGTGTGACATGCGGGTGACACTCCTGATCATGACCAGATTGTTGATTTCCTCGGAAAGATCAAATGCCCACTTGGTAAGGTCTTTCGCTTCCTGAAAGTTGCCCGGTTCGAGGAGGGGAATTTCCACGAGTTTTGCAAAGAGGCGGGATTCCCCCTCGTTGACACTCGACAGTGCCCCCGGATCGTCACAGGTTACCAGGAGCATGCCGCCGCGGGTGCCTGAACTCGCCAGGTGAAGGAGAAAATCCGAGGCAACATTGACACCGTTTTGTTTCATCACGCACATGGACCTCAGACCGGCAAAGGATGCCGCCGCTGCTACTTCCATGGCGACCTTTTCGTTGGTGGACCACTCGGCGTAGATGTTCCGATCGCGGGCTATTTTTGAGAAACTTTCTATTATCTCCGACGACGGTGTGCCCGGGTACCCCGTCGTGACGTTGACCCCTGCCTCGAGTGCCCCGCGTACAATGGCCTCATTTCCCATGAGCAGGTAGTGGGTTCCTTCGTGATTATCGATTAAGTATGACATGTTTTTCCTCCATCGCTCAGCGTGTAATCGCTGCAAGGATTTCCGGGTTTATCCTGAGATAAGATCGTCCGTCGTTGTCCCGGACATTGAGAAGGCCGTGGTTTTGGGCTTTTTGCAGGCCTCTCTTCTTTTTGTTGCGTGCCGCCCACCTCAGGTGTCCGAGGTTTTCCTCCGGCAGGTCGTCAAGGACGAGAAATCCGGTCTTTTCAGCCTCTGCCACGAGGTGCTTGCCCCGCTCTGTTCTGATAATAAGAGTGTTCATGTCCTGGTGGCCTTCCATGACGCCGACAGAGACGTCTGAAAATTCAGCCGTCATATCGGCGCAGTACGAACAAGATTCGGGAACGAGTTTTCTGATTTCGTCTAGGGGAAACTCGATCTTCGAATCATCGAAAAAAATCTCCATGACCTCTGCCGGAGGTGGGGGAATATCGATCTTCCTGATCCGTTCCGTATCGACCCTGGCGGCAAGAAACGATTCGAAGGCCCTGTAGTCGAGGGCCCACGTACAAAAGAGACCGATTACCAGGGCAGTAGGATCGGCGAAGTCGGCGACTGCTGTTGGATTTAATCGCATTTTGGCAACCGCTGTCGCCTGGCATGGGGTGGTCACAACGCCAAGATCGGTAAAGCCGTGTTTTATCGCCCTGTTGAAAACAGATAGTGTCGGCGATGCGGTGTATTTCGACGATGCACACCGCACCACGTCATCGGGGTTCGTGACGAGCCGCGGGGAGGGCAGTATTCCTATGCGATCAGTGAGAACCGCCCCGGTGATATACCCGTTCGTCAGAGCACACTGCATCAACGCAGAAACCGTGCCACCGGCTTGAAACGATGCCGTTTCGAATCGTTTGCCTGCCTTTGATGCCTTTACGGACAGGTAGTGGCCGAGAGGATCGCCATTGTACGGTTTCCCGAAAAGTTCCGACGACAACTCGTCGAGATCCACTTCGGTTTTCGGGCAGTAGGCAAAACACCGTCCTTCAGTGAGGGTACAGGGAAAAAGCATGGCTGTTTTTCCCTTGTATGATTTAAAGTAGGGACACAGGTCAATACAGGCCCCGCATCCACTACACAGGTTGCGTTTCATGACATCCAAAAGCAATTCACGCTGGCCAACAATATGCATAACAGCCCTCTTTATGAAAATGTATTGAATTTTGCGAAACCCATTTAATAAAGCAAGAGGAGTGCCAGACACGAGGAAATTAAAATAATCTTATATAGAGGTAATAATATTAGGCAGATACGTCACGCGGTCGCGGACGGCATGAATGGCACACTACTGCGGGGGGAGGCACCAAAGTGTGCGCCGTTCGCACATATCACGGGTGATCGAGTGCCTGTGAGCATTTTGCGAGCGCACGGTTGTGCGATAGTGGCACACCTCGGAGGCGAAGAGCCTGGCCACTTATAGAATATTCCGATCGAGGGTCCGATACTGGATGGCCTCGGAGATGTGGTGAGGGGAAATCTGTGCCTCGTCGTCCAGATCGGCGATGGTCATATTAGTTGTCTCCTTTCATCAGTGTTATCCCTAACACCCTTTTAGGAGATACCGATGGCCTAAAGCAATACCTCAAATTGCGAACATTCTCTTACACTACTTTATTGTATGTTTTGATTGTTTCGAGCAAGATTAAGTTTGAAGTCTGTTCGATCTTATCGGCGCAACCACATCTTCTTATGAGATGTCTGAAAAGTTTAAAACGATATGTTCAACTTTCGTTATTCGTTTCTGGTTTCTTTAAGACAATAAACGAAGAAGACCCTTTGGCTAAGAGCCTTCCTTTCTCATCCCGAACTTCCGCCTCAGCACTTGCTAGACGCTTCCCCCTATGAATTAACTTTCCATGTCCAAAGAGATCACCACTGTATACGTTGATGAAATATTGCACTTGAAGATTAGTGGTCATAATTATTTCTTCGTCATCTAAGAAGGGAGTTACCGACAGCCCGCATGTTGAATCTACTAGGGATGCGAGAGCACCACCATGAATACTTCCCCAGAAATTTTTGTGCTTATTGCTTGATTATATTTTTACCTTTGATCCATTATTATCTAGACTCACTAGCTCCATGGAAATAGTCTGATAAAAGGGAACCTTATTCAGCTTCTTCCGAAGAGCGTCGACATTTTTCCATGATATATTATTAGGTGTAAAAATTAACCTCTTCCCGAACAGTCAGCTCCTCTTTGGACTGTATAATCAGGCTACGTCCTTTTGCAATGATTCTTTTATTTCATTTCCCTCTTTTATGGTATCAAAAGGTCTCTTTCCATTG
>Ga0272441_10003933_pt1 | contig 27611 bp, 27 predicted proteins | sample SSMProp6N_FD_193582 | JGI IMG/M metagenome (GOLD analysis project Ga0272441, IMG submission 193582) | Marine sediment archaeal communities from Little Sippewissett salt marsh, Falmouth, MA, United States - SSM-Prop-6N | ecosystem: Environmental > Aquatic > Marine > Wetlands > Sediment ... | reverse complement strand
ATAGATGATCATCTATTTTGATTTATTGTTCGTTTGAAATCAAAGTAATGTACGCCATGTAACAAAAAGCTCAGCTGGCGACGGTTATCTGACCGCGGGGACGACTTGTCATGGCATATTGGGCGGATTCTTACGGCGGATTGATTGAATCACGTTGTCAAGCTGTTGGAGGAATCGCGATCGGTCACGCTTTTTCAGCGGTGGTGGACCACCCGTTATCTCTCCTGCTTCACGGAGTTCTGACAACAGGTCCCGGGTCGCGACGACCTGCCCGATGTTGCTTTCCGTGAATGGCTTCCCGATTGGTCCAATCACACTCGCGCCTTCCTTCAGGCAGCGATTTGCAAGCGGAATATCAGCGGTAACCACGATGTCATCAGGTTGAATATGTTCGACAATCCAATCATCGGCCACATCTGATCCTTTCGCTACAACTTCGAGTGCAATCCATCGTTTATTCGGAACTCGCATCCAGGAGTTAGCCACCAATGTGACATTAAGGCCATACCTGCCGGCAACTCGATAAACTTCCTCTTTGACCGGACACGCATCAGCATCTACAAATATGTGCAGCAAATGAATATCCTTATTATTGGTCTGTATATGGCAACTTATGTTTCGACGTGCCTGTTTCGTGGGTTTTCTCACACCTGTGGATCTATGGCAAATTTAATCTCAACAGTGGGTGTGCTGCGAATATTTCGCCCTGAGAGCCGACACTCCCGGATGAGTGTGACTTTCGGGGTTGGCATGAGATCCCGGCCAGTCCGTTGTGGGTGAAAAGATGGCTATAGACAGAAAAGCACCTCATGATGATTAAATAGATGAGGTGCTTTTTTAATTCGTAATGCTGTATGCTTTAAAACTGCTCACTTAAGCGGCATTCCGGATCAAGGCTTCCCGCGTTTGTGCAACTTCCGTGCTTTCAATATACTCGTCGAAAGTCATGAGACGATCAATGACACCACCGGGGGTGATCTCGATAATCCGGTTTACCACGGTATTCACGAACTCATGGTCATGGGAGGTGCAGAGAATCACCTCCTGAAATTTGAGCAGGCTGTCATTTAAGGACGTGATCGATTCAAGGTCGAGGTGATTGGTGGGTTCATCCAGCATCAGGACATTGGATTCGGAAAGCATCATCCTTGAGAGCATGCAGCGAACCCTTTCCCCACCGGAGAGAACGTTGATCTTTTTAATGGCCTCATCCCCGGAAAAGAGCATGCGACCCAGGAAGGTCCGGGCAAAACTCTCGTTCTCTTTAGGGGGCGCGAACTGAAGGAGCCAGTCGACAAGGGTCATCTCACCGTTGAAGTAGGCGCTGTGTTCCTTGGGAAAATAGGAGGGGGTGATGGTGACGCCCCAGGAGAAGGTGCCGCTGTCCGGTTCCATTTCCCCGGCAAGTATCTGAAAAAGGGTGGTTTTGGCCAGGCTGTTTCCGCCCACAAAGGCGATCTTATCCCCGCCGTTCACAACAAAACTCACATTGTTCAGTACCTTTTCACCATCGATAGTCTTGGTGATTCTGTCCACTTCCAGGATCACTTTGCCACAGGGTCGTTCCGATTTGAATCTGATAAAGGGGTATTTTCTTGACGACACCGGCATGTCATCAATGGTGAGCTTCTCCAGGAGTTTCTTTCGGGAGGTGGCCTGCTTCGATTTGGATGCATTGGAACTGAAGCGCTGGATAAAAGACTTCAGTTCCTTGGCTCGATCAGTGGTCTTCTTGTTCTCCGCTCGTTTCTGTTGCAGGTGCAGCTGGCTGGCCTGGTACCAGAATTCGTAATTTCCCACGTATACGGAAATCTTGCCAAAATCGATGTCTGCAATGTGGGTGCACACCTGGTTCATGAAATGACGGTCGTGCGATACCACAATTACCGTGTTCTGGAACCTGCAGAGAAACTCCTGAAGCCAGGCGATGGACTTGATGTCCAGGTTGTTGGTGGGTTCATCCAGGAGCAGGACGTCCGGGTTACCGAACAATGCCTGGGCAAGGAGCACGCGCATCTTTTCCCCGCCCTCGAGTTTCTTCATCTGCTTCTGATGCATTTCTTCGGAAATTCCCAGACTGTTTAAGAGAACCGCCGCTTCGGACTCTGCCTCATAACCATTCATCTCCGCGAATGCGATCTCAAGCTCACCTGACCTGGTTCCATCCTTTTCGGAAAAATCAGGCTTGGCATAAAGCGCCTCCCGCTCTTTCATGTTTTTATACATCTCTTCATGGCCCATGATCACGGTGTTTAAAACTATTTCCTCATCAAAGGCAAAGTGATCCTGTTTTAAAACCGCAATTCGTTCTTTGGGTCCCACGGAGACGGTCCCCGAGTCCTGTTCGATATCCCCGGCAAGGATTTTAAGAAATGTGGACTTTCCTGCGCCGTTGGCGCCGATGAGTCCGTAGCAGTTGCCTGGGGTAAACTTTATATTGACATCTTTAAACAAAACCCTCTTGCCGTATGAGAGGGTGACATTGGTTGCACAAATCATAGTTTGTTTCCTTTTAACAAAAAAACCACAGGAGTGAATCCCGTGGTTCAAAATACGAAAATCGGAACGACCTCTATCATTATTCGAGCTGAAAGGGAATATTTATTTTCAGACCCTGATCGTAAAGGGGGGACATTTATAAGTGGATTATGGGGTCAGTCGTTGACTATTATTGGTTATGTAATATTTTTTTATTCAACTTCGAAACGTAAAACCGTTTTGAGTTTTTCCGGAGCCACCTTTCTTGGATCTGTAATATAGATTTCCTTATGTTGTTTCGATTTTCTGTTTAACGATTTTTGCAAGCAAAATCCTTCCATAATTCTGAAGGTCTCCGGTTCGCGGTTATAATTTCCAAGATGCATCATTTGAACACATTTACCTTCGGATATCTCTGTGAAGTTGAGCTCTTCGATAAGCGGGTTGGCTTTTTTCTTTATTGCCCGCTCTATTGATTCCTCGGCAAATTCATGAGAAACAAAATCGGGTTGCCGAATCATCAGGTTAAATACAAGTTCGTCTTTATCTATTGCTCCATCAAATGATTCTTTTGCCTTTTCTGAAATATCCCACACACCTTCTAAAGGGTAAACTGCATATTCATAGAAATCTTTTGGTTGAAAACCGTTTTTGTATGACATCCTGATCGTGTATGAAACCGCATACAATGCCTCAACACATTTTCCGAAGAAAGAACCGTTTGGATTGCCGTTTCCATTTATGGTGAAATATTTGAATTCAGGAATATCAATTATCACAGGTTTGTTGGGTGGCAAGTAGATATCTTTTTCTTTTTTTCTCCATTCAAATTTCATGATGACATACCTGTTTTTTACAATACATAACAGGAACAACCGAGGGTCGCATTTTTATCATTACCTGTTTGTTTTGAATAAGTAATAATTGAGATATGAGCCTTCATCTTCTGACGTACGTCCCCCTAACTTACCCCAACTTGTCAACTGTGTAGGCCTGAAACCAATGTTTTTTTGGTCAATAAATAATCATATGCTGGCCTAAAGTCATTTTTGCGGCCCGGCGCCAATCTTAAATTTTCCTCTGAAATACCTTTCTCTTATTTCGGCTGTTTCGGAAGCCCACTTTTCAAGCCCTTTGTTTTTAATAGTTATTAAGTTATAAACCTTTAAATTATGCGGGTATCTATCGGCGCCTTCTGCCAATGGTTGTAATTTTGAACAGGGAAATTCACTGCACTCAAAGCAGAAGTCCAAATTTTTCAATTTCACACATTCCAGTGTTTCACATTTGCCAGAAATCATAGTGCAGCCTGATGTTCGACAACCTTTACAAAGCAATTTCTCTTTTCTCATTCCGCGGGAAGCAAAGAAAGTTTTCCTCTCTTCGGACATCTTTTCAAAAAAAGAATCAATATTCGTATGATAAAATTCACAGTTAAAACAATCAATCCCGCAAACTGCCGTGCTTAATTTAAGATCGTCCATTTCATTCTCCTTGGTTTAATTATTTCAGCCCATTTTGTGCCCATCCAACATTCAACGACTGGGAGGCGCACATCTTGATTTGGAGGTGTTGGAGGTCAGATATTGCAATACGACATCTTTAATAAGTTGTCGATGATAGGCAGATAAAATTTTGTATTGCAAGATCTGACTCCACAATTCCCTGACTTACCCCAACCTGTCAACTGTGTAGGCCTGACACCCATGTCTTCCCTATTTGTCTTTTCCGATGTATCTACAATTTTGGATTTCTTTTGTTCCCACATCTAAATCAACAAGTTCAGGATAGACATGACCGACAAAGAACCCCATTGAAATATTGAGGCGCACATAACGTGTCTGCCCACCATCTAAAGTGAGTGAAAGCTTTCTATCCACTTCCGTTGAAGTCATTATTTCATAATTTCCTGGCACCTTATCGACATAGAAAAAACCATTAGGAACTGCTTTGCCTACCCCCTCGCCATTAATTTTGACTTCAGGTTGTATAGCTGCCCCTAAAACAGATGTTCGGTAAAAGTAAATTCTGCCCAAATTGGGGGCCACATTTGTTATGTGGGACGATAATTCTGTAAATTTAGGACCAGTAGTTGCACAACCCACCAAAAGGAATAATACGAATAATACCGATAACCTTGCTAATGCTTTCATTTTGACCTCCTTTTGATATGTTATTGTTCACGTTCAATCATCATCATATTCAATACTTTAGGTTCACTTAACGGCGAAAACGATTTTTCTATTGGCAAGTAAAAACCAACTAATTTCTCGGAAGAAATAACTATATACGCCTCATATATATTTGAAGCTTCAACAGTTAAAACTTGATCTTTAGTTTTAAAAACATCTCCATTAGAAATTTTACCAACATACTCCCATCTTGTTTTTGCCTTCAATGTTCTGCTATAACCAGATTCCATACGAACTGTAGCTTCTTCCTGCAATTCAAGTGAACTTTTAGGATTATGAGACGATTCAAGGGATACTGGAATTTGTTTTACCCGAACAATATCAAATGCACATGCATTCAATAGTAGAAACAAACAAAACATCGGAATAATCCATGTTTTGTTTTTCATAATACCCCCTTCTTGGTTGAATAAATTTATCTTTTTGCAATACAACGTTTGAGCTAAAGAAAACCAAGGGGTCAATTTTTTGTTTGACTTATGTTGGTTCCATTTTTTACCAATCAGGCAAAATACGGATTGCTCCATTGTATGATCAATATTTCATTCACAAGAAACGCCCCCGCCGAAAGCAATTAGACAAAACCATTTTAAAAGCCTTTTGTCAAGTTACTTTCAGTGGTTACAGGTTTAAGAAAGCACTCAGCCGTCAGCTTTCAGTGGGAGATTTTTATGCATCTTTGAAGAGTATTCCTGAAGATCGGACGTATGGGTTAAGGGCCGGCTTGCTACAATCCCTCGGGAATCATAACTGATAACCTCGTAAGAAGCAGTCAATAGAAAAGCTTCAAATGCAAGGCGCGCAAATCCTGAGGAATGCGGAGTACTTATGGTACACCGCAGTGACTAAGGATGCAGTGCAACGCACCAAGTCTGTCACTCCCGCGAAGGCGGGAGTCCATAACTATTTTAAAATACTGGATGACCTGTCAAGCACGGAATGACAAAACAGGGTTATATTTACTTTTTACGAGTGCATCATGAGTTATTTAATCCCGAATGCATCGATCAGCCACAGGCTCATTTCAGGCACATAGGTGATCACCAGGAGTCCGATCATCAGGATGAGGATGAAGGGGATCGTGGCCCTGTAGAGGGTGATGACTGATTTATCGAACCTGATGCAGGAGATGAAGAGGTTCATACCCACCGGCGGCGTGGAATAGCCGATCTCCAGATTGGTCAGGAAGATGATCCCCAGATGGACGGGGTTGATGTCGTAACTCAGGGCGATGGGCACGACGAGCGGGACCACCACGACGAGGGCGGAATAGATATCCATGATGCAGCCGACGACAAGGAGAAAGATATTCAGGACGATGAGAAAGGTGATCTTCGAGGTGATGTGGGCCTGGATGAAGTTGAGCGTCATCAGGGGGATCTCCGCGTCGATCATATAGGTGGTCAGGGCCAGGGCCGACCCGAATATGATAAATATGCCGCCGACGAGGACCATGCTCTCGTGCATGATCGTCGGGATATCGGTTAACCGGATGTCTCTGTGGATAAATATTTCCACGATGAGTGCGTAGGCGACGGTGATGGAGGCAACTTCGCCCAGAGTGACAAAGCCCCCGAAGATCCCCACGATCAGGATGACCGGGATAAAGAGTTCCCACTTGGCCGCTGCGGCCGTCTTTACAAGTTCGATCCCGGAAAAGGCCTTCTTTGAGACCTGCGCCTTCTTTGCGACGACGATACTGTAGATGGAGAGAATGACGACGAGAAAGACTCCCGGTATCAGACCGGCCGCGAAGAGCTGGGTAATGCTTGTTTCGGAGACGACGCCGTAGATGATGATGGGGAGGCTCGGGAAGAAAAGCAGACCCAGGCTTCCCGATGAGGTGAGCAGGCCGAGGGAAAATCGTTCGTGATACTTTTCCTTGATGAGTGCCGGAAAGAGGAGTCCTCCCAGGGCGATAATCGTGACCCCCGAGGCCCCCGTAAAGGCCGTGAAGAAGGCGCATGCCACCAGCGATACCACGGCCAGCCCCCCGGGCATCCACCCGAAAAGCGCCTGGGAGAAGTTGACGATCCTGATGGAGGCCCTGCTTTCAGCGAGGACATACCCCGCAAAGGTAAAGATGGGAATGGTATAGAGGACGGGGTTGTTCGAAAATTTGCTGTATATATCGACGATCAGCGCGGCAAACTGGATATCGGAGAGGAAAAACCCGAGCAGGGCGAAGGATGAGATCACCACGAAGACGGGGGCGCCCATAAAGGCCATGAGAAGAATAAAGATGATCGCAAAGACTGTCACGAGGGTCACTCTCCCGTCATAATCAGTGAACGGATACTCTTCACGCACCGCAGGGCAAACCGCAGGGCAACCACTACATAGCCGATGGGAATTATTACCTGGAGGATCCATGCAGGGGTCTTATAGAAGGCGATAACGCCCCCGCCCTGATAATCGACATAGACAAAGTTTATGGAGGCATAGACGAGAATGCCGCATACGATGACGGAAAAAATGCCGGTAATCACCTCAAAGATGCGGCGCCAGCGGGCCGGCAGCATATGCTGTGCAATTTCGATTTTGATATGTTTCCCATCCCGCGCCGCAAGACCCGCGCCGAGAAAGGCCACCCAGAGGACCAGGTGACGCACGATCTCCGCCCCGCCCATAATCCCGATGGAAAAGAAGTTTCTGAGTACGATCTGGACAAGCACCAGGAGCACCATTGCGCCTAACGCCGTGGCAAGGAGTACTTCTTCGATTCGTGTAATATAATGGAGGAAGGACCGGGACGCCGGAAAAGCAAGGCCGCACTCAGGGCATACATCCCTGTTGTTGGAGAGATCAGCTCCACATTTTCTACAGCGCATAGGCCGGTTCCTATTGAATTATTTCAACCGATGTGTTGCCGGGATGATTCGTCCTGTATTCATTGAGAAGTGACACAGTTCTGTCCAGAAGTTCCTGGCTGTAGAGTTCTCCGACGAGGTTTTGCCGGGCCCGTTCGGCGGCCTCGAATATGAACCGGTAATCGTCGCTGTTATCGACATCCATGACAATCCGGATTCCTTCCCGTTTCAATATCTCGAGACATTTCGCGTCTTCGCTTCTGGTGGCGTTGGCGATTCTTTCATGGGCATTTCTCGATATTTTCTTGATGATTTTCCTGCTCTCGGGAGTAATGCGGTCCCATATCTTTTTGGTAATCACCGTTGCACCGAGGATGTTTGATGAGGGGAAGGCACCCATGTAATTGAACCGGGTATACCACTGGAATGCCACCGCGCCGTAAGGGGTCGATGTTGCGCAGTCGATCAGGTTCGTGGAGAGGGACGTCGCCACATCGGGAAGGGAAAGGGATATCGGTGATATGCCCAGGGCCTTAAACACCTCCCGCCCTATGGGATCGCCTTCCAGGGTCCACCACTTCTGGGCCCGGGCGACTTCAATGGACGTAAGGGGAACCTTGGAGAAGGTATAGATGAATCCGAGGTCCATCCATCCCAGGACGATAAAGCCATTTTCTTCAAAGAGCCTGTTCATCCTCTCTTCAATATGGGATCTGACATATTTGACCTCGTCGTAATTTCTGAATACATAGGGGATTTCCGTCACCCGTACCGCCGGCACGATCTGTCCGAGACCCGTTCCCATAAAGCCGCCGCCGTGGAGTTGGCCCAGTCTGATCTTTCTCAAGACATCCTTTTCGTCGCCCTGCACACCGCCCCAGTAGATCTTGAATGCGACTTCATTCCCCGTCTTTTCTCTGATCTGTGCCGAAAGTTCTTCAAAGATATTCATTATGGAAGACCCCTTGGGCGCAAGGGTGGCCAGTTTTATGGTAATTTTGGCCTTTTCCGCCGCATACACCCCGGGGCACACGAATCCCGCAATCACCCACACCATCACCAGCGCTGTCGTGAATCTCTTCATTGAACACATCCCCTCATCAAAGTTGATAAAGTCGCAAAAAGTATAAATATAACCCTGTTTTGTCATTCCGTGCTTGACAGGCCATCCAGTATTTTAAAGTAGTTATGGACTCCCGCCTTCGCGGGAGTGACAGACGTGGTGACTTTTTGCGAAGCCATCAAAGTTGTTCATTCATGCGATTGCATAGCCATCAAAAATATTCGTCTACCTCCTCTAACAGAATTCGCGCCTTCCTCTTGGTAATTTCGTTGGTAAAATTTTTCTCCGGAAAATAATTTACCGGCGCAGCGATAACCGTCGTCAGGGTTTTTACAAAGAGATCCCGGTCCTGTATCTGGTAGGCATAATACTGGGCATAGAGCAGGTGCACGAAGAGAAGTTTCGATTGCGAGAGTTCAAAGGCCCTTTCAAAATGGTACCGGGCTTTTTCAGGGTCTCCCCCGAGGACCTTGGACCGTGACGCATAGTAGGCACCGAGCGCTGCATGCGCGCTGCCGTAGTAATAGGATTCATCCAGTTCAACGATCCGCAGCAGCATGGCCTCCACTTTGGGTATGTCCAGAAGGACTTCCGGATTATCAAGATTCACGGAAATCCAGGCCATCCAGTTGTTCGCGATCCAGTAGAGGGCGGGGACAGCGTCGCTTTCGAATTCATTCAGGGATTCCCTGAAGACGTCAATCCCCTGCGAGAACAGCTCCCGTGAATGCCCTTCCCGGATCAGCGCACGGAGGGCATACTCCCGCGCCTTGAGATAGAGCATGCTCGCTCGTTTTTTGTCGATATCCTGGACGAAGGCAAAGGTATACCCGAAATAGGCTTCCGATGCCCGCAGGAGCAGTGTGGCGTTCGGCGCAGTCTCGATGAATCCGTCTATCTGGATCAACGTCGCGGGCAGGGCGTCGCGGACCATATCAACATCGGGATTCTTGTTGACGGAAGCATTCATGCCCGCCATGAGGGGGTCCATGGATTTGATCATATATTCCGTAGGGGAACAGCCCCACATTGATATCGTAAGGACGAGAAACAAAAGGAAGCCAACTGCGTAATTCGATCTCCGAGCCATGGAATCCTCCTTAAATGTTGTGCCGCGCAGATGAGGTCGTACGCCTTCCTGTCTTTCCTTTTTTGACAAAAAGCGGTTTTCCGACGCCACACCCTGTCTTCTTCCACAAGAAACAGGGAGTTACTGCTGAAATCATATCCGTGTAGTGTTGTTCGAACCCAAGCCCTGATAGTATTACACAGGAATATGAATTAAATAACGATATGTCAATGAAATTTCTTCAGATGGAGAGGTGAATGTTCCCGCGCCTCGGTCAGAGAGGGGGACCATGCGAGACCGCCGGCCCCCCATCCCGATAACCGTCAAGAAACCGGTGTCACTCAGGCGGAGAAGGTAAGCTTGGTGCCGCTCATATTCAGGATAAACTGACCGGGCATTTCCCGTTCGATGTTGACGGAGGCCTTTCTGCCCGTACAGTGACAGGGAATGACGTATGCGGGGTCAATGTTTTTCAACGCGGCCGTCGTCGGATCGATGAGCGGCTCAAAGAGCGGCCCGCCCAGGTGAAATCCGCCCATAACGACGTGCACGCGGCCGATACCGGTTGTCGCCACGGCATGATTGACCGTGTTGACTATGCCGGAATGGGCACACCCCGAAAGCACCACGAGCCCCTTTCCCCGCAGATTCATGACAATGGAGGAATCGTCTTCCATGGGGTCCCATGTTTCCACGCCGTCATCGCTGTAATAGGCGTTCGGCATGCCCTTTTCAAAACTCGTCTTCCTCGCGATCTCCCCGAGAAAGAGGACGTGCCCGCCCGGAAGGCAGAGAGGGTCCTTTGTCTCCACCAGCGTTACACCAGCTCTCTCCACCCGCTCCCGGGTTAGTTCCGGAAGGTCTTCACGAAGACCGTCACCGCTTTTGGTATACCTCGAAGGCCGGAACGCGGCGGGATGCAGGATCAGCGGAATGCCCTTCCTGTCGATCATGCGAACCAGGTTTTCCAGACCGCCGAAATGATCAAAATGGCCATGGGAAAGGACCATGGCCTCAACCTGCCCCATGGCAACATTGAGTATCACGGCATTGCGGGCCGCGCCGTCTTCGGAAAAGCCGAAATCAAACAGGAGCGTTTTCGTCTCGTCACCCTTTGTCGTGCGTATGAGTGCCGAAAACCCATGCTCCGCCTGTATGGAAGTTCCTCTTCCCCCACGCATGAACTCTCTGGCCCGCGACACGATCTCGCTGTTGTCGCCCGCGGTCAGGTCAATATAATTGTCCTGCAGTGTCACTATTTCTATTCTATCTACTGCGTTCAATTCGTTACTGTTTTTCATGAATCATCCCTTCTCTTCGCGAATCAGGGTGTACTTTGTACAACATTTATAAGGAAATCCGGGACACTGGCCTGTTACGCCCCCATGCACGTCCATTTTTTCGCGAACCGGCCGGGCCCCACTGTATATCATGAATAAGACCATCCCTGCCTGAGGTTGTCAATGATTTATTGCGGACCGGCATCGCCGGGCGGCGTGGTGCCGGAGAAATCAGGTGTCCGCATGCGGACACGGTTCCCGGCAGATGAAAACCGGGGACCATTGACAAAAACCGCCAAAAATGCTCTATTTCCCGGCGGGTGTATATTTTCCATATCAAGAAACATTTTTTTAGTCGAATAATCAGGGAGGTAGCGTTATGCCGTGGGTTGATCACGAATTGTGCAGTGGGTGCGGCATGTGTGTCGATGAATGCCCGGGGGGTGCGATTGCCATGATAGACGACGTCGCCGAGATAGACATGAGCGGGTGTATCCGATGCGGTGTCTGTCACGACCTCTGCCCGGTGGATGCGGTAAAGCACGACAGGCTGAAGATACCGGAAATCGTACAGACAAACGTGGAGAAAACGAAAAAATCAATGGCGGCATGCGAAGAGCATTTCGGCAGCTCCGAGGCGGCACAGAAGAGCCTCAAGAGATCGATGAATCATTTTGAAAATGCGAGGATGGCCGCCGAGAAGACGCTGGAAGAACTGGGCAAGTTGATGCACTAAAAGGCCGCCTGACGAGTCATCGACGTCTCATTGAACAGACCTGACAAACCAGGCGGGCTCCCCGCAACGACAGGCAGGAAGGGAGGCGTCTATCAGGACAGGGCCGGTTTTCTGCGGTTGAGATGATTCAACATGCGGGCCAGCGCGGGGAGTATGACCAGGTAGTAAGGGCCAAGCAGAACGAAAAACACGATTTCATTCCCCGGTTCACTCTCTCCGGCAGGGGTTCCCTTTAACCGGTCGAGAAAGGCATCGACGGTGTTGCCGGACAAATTCCCGAAATAGATAATCTGTATATAGCTCTCGATGTATTTTGCCTTTTTTCGTCCGTAGTACTGGTAGAGTCTCTCTTTCGCCTTTTCCTGGGGATGTCCCCCCATCTCGCTGTAATGTTGTGCAAAGGCGAGGGCAATTGCTTCATCTTCAGGAAAATCTCCGATTTCCAGGGACAATAATTTCTGTATCTCGTCGGCATCGACGCCGTGGGTTAAGGCCATCTCACTGTGGAGCCACGTGCAATACTTGCAGGCCATCACGCCACTGACGGCCACCATGAGTTTCTCTCTCAGGGCGTTACTGACAGAGGGGCTGCCGACGTTTTTGACATAGGCGAAGCTGTTGACGGCGAAGCACAGGAAATCATACAAAAAGCTTCCCAGGCTGCTGTAGATCCTCTTACGCGACGAATAGTCCATCTGAACCCCCTTACGCGGTCTGTGCCGGAAATCGGCACGGTCGTGTATCGCCTTTTTCAAAGTATTCACTCACGGAACACGAAGCCTGTTGAGAAACGGCTGCGCTACACGAATACCTGAAAAGACAGACCATTAACCGTGAAATTTGTCAATCATTTATTGATGGCACAGTAAGAAGTCCAACTGCTGCGCTGCACTGCATCCTTCCCCCGCCTTCGCGGGGGCAGGCTATGCGACGTACCGTAAGTACGCCTCATTCCTCATGACTTGCACGCCTTGCATTTGAAACTTTTTACTGTGCCATCGGATATCGACTTCTTACGAGTTCACCATTTATTTATGCATTCGTAAAAAGTCCTTTTCCCCTCCCCTCGTGGGAGGGGATTAAGGGGAGGGGGAACGTAACTGTTGGTAATAATATTATGTATCACCCTCACCCCAACCCTCTCCCGTCAAGGGAGAGGGAGCAGTTGAACTTTTTACAACGCCATCAGAATTCGATCCCCGCCCGTTCCTTGATCCCCGCGGCGTAGTGGTGTTTGATTTCCCGCACCTCGCTGACCATATCGGCGAGGTCGATGACCTGCGGATCGGCATAGCGCCCCGTGAGAATGAGGTCAAGCTCCGGCGGCTTGCTTCGTATCATGTCCAGGACCTCTTCAAGGGAGATGAGGTTGAAATCGACCGCCACATTGATTTCATCGAGGATGACCATGTCATATTTTTGTGAAGCAATCACTTCCCGGGCTCGCGCCAGCCCTTTCACGGCCAGTTCGACGTCCACGGAGGCCGGGTTATCCCGCATGACAAAACTGTCGAGACCGAACAGTTCAATCGTAAACCCGGGAAGATGGGTTTCGGCGGCCACGGCCTCGCCGTATTTCCTCCCCTTCATGAACTGAATCATGTGGACGGAGAATCCGTGCCCTACCGCCCGCAGGGCCTGACCCAGCGCCGAGGTGGTTTTCCCCTTTCCGTTGCCGGTTATCACCATGATCAGCCCTTTGTTATGTTTTTTCACCACTTCTTCAACCTGTTCGTTCATTCTGCAACTCCTGAGGCCCCCGGGGGGGCATACCCTGTAGATTTAATCTTTCACGATGCCGCGCGGAAACGACGGCTTTACTTGAGGAACCTGCGGGCGATTTCCTCGGCGCAGGTGTAGGGATCGGTCTCTTTTTTCAAAAGTTTATCGACCAATTGTTCCATGTCACCTTCGGCCACCAGTTTTTCAAGAATCGGTGTCAGGAGAGCGGCATGGAGTGCTTCGTTCAGTTCGACCCGTGCCTTGCGACGATTGCGATCGCCCAGAAGGTTGTTCGCCACGAGATTGTTATAATGTTTTTCTATCGCATTGCACAAGTCTTCGACACTGTTTTTGAATGAATCGGGCTCAAAAAGATTTTCAACCCTGATGACGGGCGGTCGCCATCCCCCGGGAAAGGAGTCCGCCATATCGAGCATCGCCATGATTTCACGGTAGAGTTTTCCCGTTCCTTCCCTGTTTGCCTTGTTGATCACGAAGACATCGGCCACTTCCAGAATGCCCGCCTTGATCGCCTGCACCTCGTCTCCCATGCCGGGAATGAGGACGACGATGACGGTGTGGACGTGGTTCATGATCTCCACTTCCTGCTGGCCCGTTCCGACGGTTTCCACAAAGATGACGTCTTTCCCCATGGCATCCATGACGTGGATGGCATCGCCGGCGGCCTTCGAAAGCCCTCCCAGCGCCCCCCGTGTCGCCAGGCTCCTGACGAAGACGTCGGGGTCTTCGGCATGGCGTTGCAGCCTGATCCTGTCTCCCAGTATGGCACCGCCCGTAAAGGGACTGGTCGGGTCCACCAGGAGCGCGCCGATTTTTCTATTTCTCGCCCGGTATGAGGAAATCATCGCGTCGATGAGGGTGCTCTTTCCCGCTCCGGGCGAACCGGTTAACCCGACGACACGTGCCTTCCCGGTAAAGGGGAAGAGGTGCTTGATCATCGATTTCGCATTGGGGATATTGTCTTCGATGTTCCGAATGAGACGTGTGGCGCTGCGGATATCGCCCTCTCTGATTTTTTTTGCCTTATCCATCCTCTGACTTCTTTCTTCGACGGCGCGCTCTCATACTCGCGGCACGGCCCCCGGGTGATCTCACACGTTCACGTTCTCCCTGATCCACTCGGCAATCGATTCGAGCGTCGCACCGGGCGTGAATATGGCCTTGATTCCCGCATCGAGCAGCATGGGGAAATCCTGATCGGGAATCACGCCTCCCCCGATGACGGTGATGTCATCGGCTCCTCTTTCCTTCAGCAGTTCTACCACCCGTGGAAAGAGATAGCGATGGGCGCCGGAGAGACAGCTGAGACCCACCACATCCACGTCCTCCTGAACCGCCGATGCGGCGATCTGTTCCGGTGTCTGATGGCATCCGGTGTATATCACCTCGAACCCTGAATCACGAAAGAACCGCGAGAGTATCCTGGCACCGCGGTCATGTCCGTCCAGTCCGGGTTTGGCAACCATAATGCGAATCTTTCTATCCGTCATCCCAAGAACCTTCCTCTCTCCGTCTCCCCGCTCAGTACATCGCGGGATCCGTATATTCACCGTAGACTTCACGATAGACGTCACAAATTTCCTGAAGCGTCGCCAGGCTCTTCACCGCCTCGATACAGAAAGGCATGACGTTGTCTCCCTTTCTGCATGCGTTCCGGAGATCATCGAGACTCTTTTTCAGGGCCTTGCCGTCACGTTTTCTCCTGACGGCCTCCACTCGTTCCATCTGCTCCTTCTCGATGCGGTCGTCAATTTCAAGATAGGGTATTTCCGCGGCTTCATCGGTGGCATACCTGTTGACCCCCACCATTGTTTTTTCACCCGATTCAATCTGGTGCTGGAAATGATAGGCCGCATCGGCGATTTCCATCTGGGGGAAGCCCTTTTCAATAGCGGCGACCATCCCACCCATGTCATCGATTTTACGGATGTACTCCCAGGCTTTTTCTTCCATTTCATTGGTGAGCGCCTCCACGAAATAGGACCCCGCCAGGGGATCGATCGTGTTCGCCACGCCCGTTTCCTCGGCAATGATCTGCTGGGTTCGCAGGGCAATCTCGACGGCGTGATCGGTGGGAAGACACCAGACTTCGTCGAGGGAATTGGTGTGGAGCGACTGGGTGCCGCCCAGGACCGCCGCCAGTGCCTCCATCGCCGTGCGGACGACGTTGTTGTAAGGCTGCTGGGCCGTCAGCGAACAGCCGGCCGTCTGGGTATGGAACCGCATCCACCATGACCGGGGATCTTTCGCCTTGAAACGATCGCGCATGACCTTTGCCCATATCCTCCGGGCGGCCCGCATCTTGCAGATTTCTTCGAAGAAATCGATGTGGGAATTGAAGAAGAAAGAAAGCCGCGGGGCAAAGGAGTCGACATCGAGCCCCTTGCGCCGTATCACGTCCTCAACGTATTCGATTCCGTCCCGCAGCGTAAAGGCCAGTTCCTGCAGAGCCGTGGACCCCGCTTCCCTGATATGGTAGCCGCTGATGCTGATGGTGTTCCACCGGGGCACGTATTTCGTGCCGAATTCGATGGTATCGCTTATCAGTTTGACCGACGGTTCCGGGGGACACATGAATGTCTTCTGAGCGATGAATTCCTTGAGCATGTCATTCTGGATCGTTCCGCCGATCCTGGTAAGCGGCACACCCTTCAGCTCCGCCGCGGCGCAGTACATGGCCCAGAGTACCGATGCGGGCGGATTGATCGTCATGGAGGTGGTGATTCTATCAAGGGGGATACCGTTGACGAGCTGCAGGAAATCCTCGAGCGTATCGATGGCCACCCCGCATTTCCCGCATTCACCCCGCGCGTGGGGATCACCGGTGTCATATCCCATGAGTGTCGGAAAATCAAAGGCCGTGCTGAGTCCCGTCTGCCCTTGTTTCAGGAGCATGTGCCAGCGTGCATTCGTGTCCTGTGCGCTTCCCATGCCGGCGAACATGCGGAAGGTCCAGCAGCGGCCGCGATAGCCCGTTGCCTGATTCCCCCGGAGATAGGGAAATTGTCCCGGGTATCCGATATCCCTTTGAAAGTCCGTATTCCTGAGGTCTTCGGGACCATAAATTCTCTTGATTTCAAGGTCCGATACCGTAGACCAGCGTTCCTTCCGGTCCGGATGCCTGGCTACGGCCTTTTTGACTTCATCTTCCCACTTTTTACGGAGTTCGGAAGATATTTCGAGTGTTTCCTTGTCAAAATACACGCGTTCCCCTCCTTTCTCGTGCCCCCTGTTGCGCGAACCACTATCTCCGGATGCACCCCCTGTTCCGTTCTTGCAGGTTATTTCATTTGGTGATGTGTTAACTCTGACGGCTCGGTAAAACGCCCACTTTCCGCATGACACCCTTCCCCCGCTTTCACGGAGGCAAGTCCCTCGTGCCGTGCATGTGACGATTTTTACGTTGCCGTCGAAATCCGGCCCTGCATGAAACCGTCAACCCTCTATTATCCGGCGGAACAGAAGACGTTATGAAACACACAATTTAGCGCCCACATTCATTAACAACTTTTACAGGTTGTGGCAAGCCAAGATTTAAATGACGACTTCCCGCGGTAAACACGATTGATATCCATGTATTAGGCGTCTCCGTCTGTGCTTTATTATTGACAGGAAGAGTTCTCTTCTATAAAGTCCTTCGGTTGAGTGCGTTTTTTGACAATTGAGGAGGGAATCAGATGAAACACGATAGTGACGCGGTTATTGTAAGTTCATGCAGAACACCTCTCGGTACGTTTCAGGGCGGAGTGAGCAGGATACCTTCAACGGAACTTGGTGGAATCGTTATCAAAGAAGCGATATCACGGGCAGGCCTTACCAATGAAGACATCGATGAGGTCATCATGGGCATGGTCCTTCCCTGCGGATATGGCCAGAACCCGGCGCGCCAGGCCGCAATCACGGCGGGGATTCCTATCGGAAAAGGCGCCATCACCGTGAACAAAGTGTGCGGCTCAGGTCTCATGGCGGCGATACTGGCGGCACAGTTTGTCCAGACCGGCTATGCCGATTATGTCGTCGCCGGCGGCATGGAAAACATGAGCGCGGCACCACACTACCTGCCCGATTCACGACTGGGAATCCGCATGGGAACCGGCAGCCTTGTCGATCATATGGTCCACGACGGGCTCTGGGATATACTCAACGACTTCCATATGGGGTTGACCAACGACATCGTGTCAGAAAAATGGGGGATCAGCCGGGAAGATCAGGATGCCTTCGCCTGCGAATCATACCGAAGGTCCTGGGCGGCCGTCGAAACGGGGAGGTTTGCCGATGAGATCGTTCCCGTGGCATACCAGGATCGGAAAAAAGGGACCGTCACGATCGAACGGGACGAAGGTCCGCGACCGACCAGCATGGAGATCCTCTCCGGGATGAAACCGGCATTTCAGAAAGTCGGCTACGCAACAGCCGGCAATTCCTCGATCATAAGCGACGGTGCGGCGGCGGTTGTGGTGACTACCCGGCAAAAGGCCCGGGAGCGGGATCTGCCCGTCCAGGCGAAGATCGTTGCCTTCGGAAACGCCGGGATCGAACTCGAGCACGTTCTGATGGCGCCGATCCATTCCGTACCGAAAACCCTGAACAAGGCAGGGATCCAGATCGGTGACATCGATTTGCACGAGATCAACGAGGCCTTCGCAGGATCGACGGTGGGCGTCATGCGGGTGCTGGGCATCGATCACGACAAGCTGAACGTCAACGGGGGATCGATTGCGCTGGGACACCCCATCGGCGCATCGGGAGGCCGGGTGCTGGCAACTCTCCTTCACGAAATGGAGAAGCGGGACGTCCAGCTCGGCCAGACATCGCTCTGCCTCGGCGGTGGCGAGGCCGTCACCATGGTCGTCGAAAGGGAGTAGCCCCATGCCGAAAAAGGGAAAAAAATGGAAGACCTTCGGCCAGCGGATCCGGGTGCTCCGGGAGGAACAGGGCTGGAGCCTGGAGGACCTTGCCCACGAAACGGGGTACACTCCTGAACTGCTCGGCAATATTGAAGATGATAATGCTGTTGCCCCCGTGTCCCTGGTGCTGCAGCTCAGCCGCACCTTTAAGACCGACGTGTCACAACTCGATGCGGAGGAGGAAAAGAAGGCCTCAAAACGCCGCGTCAAGAGCCACAAAAAACGGGTCGATTCATACGCCTACACCCCCCTGACCCGTCCCGGCATGGAAAAACACCTCCGGGGATATCTCGTTACCATCGATCCGGAAACAAAACATAAAGGCGTCGAGTACCATCACGAGGGTGAAGAGTTCATCTATGTTCTGAAGGGATCTATCACCATCAAGGTCGGGGACAACGTCACGAAGCTGAAAGAGGGAGGAAGCATGCACTTCAATTCCGCCCTCATCCACAAAATCAGCAATCCCTCACAAGAGACCGCGGAGCTTCTGGTCGTCATTTACATGCCATAGGAGGACCGAGCAGTGTTTCAACTGACGAACGAGCAGGAAATGGTCCGGCTGATGGCCAGGGATTTCGCGAAACGGGAGCTGGAACCCTTTGCCGGTGAGCGGGACGAACAGGAACGTTTCCCCGTCGAGGTAATCAGGAAAATGGGGAACCTCGGCCTCATGGGCATGATGGTGCCCCCCGAATATGGCGGTTCGGGCGCAGGGGCCGTGAGCTATTCACTGGCCCTCCAGGAAATTGCTTATGCATGCGCCTCCACGGCCGTCACCATGTCCGTCGCAAATCTTTCCACGGAACCGCTCCTGAAATTCGGCAGCGAAGCGCAAAAACAGCGGCACTTGCTCTCCCTCGCCGGCGGCGAGACGCTCGGCGCCTTCGCCATCACGGAACCCGATTCCGGTTCCGACCCGGGAAGCATGAAAACACGGGCAGAAGACAGGGGTGATCACTATCTTGTCAACGGGACAAAGGTCTTCATAACCAACGGCGGGTATGCCGATGTCATAAACCTGATCGTACGGACGGACCCTCAGAAGGGCAACCGGGGCCTTTCCGCGCTGGTCGTGGAAAAGGGCACCCCCGGGTTTCACGTGGGGAAAAAAGAGAAAAAAATGGGACTCCGGGCATCCGATACGGTAGAACTCCTCTTTGACGACTGCAAGATAGCGAAAGAGAATCTGCTGGGCAGAAAGGGACAGGGGTTCAAAGTCGCCATGACAGCCCTCGACAGCGGCCGCATCGGCATCGCGTCGCAATCACTCGGCATCGCACGGGCCTGCCTGGACGAAGCCGTAAAATACGCCCAGACGAGGAAGCAATTCGGGAAGGTTATCAGTTCCTTTCAGGCAATTCAGTGGATGGTGGCCGACATGGCAACACAGATCGAGGCGGCACACTGGCTTGTCCTTGCGGCGGCGGACCGGAAAGACCGGGGCCTATCCTTTACGAAAGAGGCCTCCATGGCAAAACTCTTTGCCTCGGAACTGGCAAACAGGGCTGCCTACAAGGCCCTTCAAATTCACGGCGGCTACGGGTACATGGCGGAATACAAAATAGAGCGGCTCTACCGCGAGGCCCGGGTGACGGCCATCTACGAAGGGACGTCTGAAATCCAGCGGATCGTTATCGCCCGGGAATGCATGGAAACATAGGGCTTGCCGCCGGGGCAGCATTTTCCTGTACATCCTGTCACCGAAGGACACCCGCGGCATCATCCCGGCGGGCATTCAGCAGTCGCCGTCTCTCCCGCAATCGAACCCGGGGCGGATGCTCTCTCTCACCAGACGAGTTTCGCCGTGCTTTCACCCAGTTTGTCATTGCCCGCGAACCATTCCATGCGCCAGAGTCCGGGGCCCGCCTGTTCAAGCAGATCCCTGACGGCATAGGTATGTCGGTAGACCCGTATGTCAGCCGGAACCCTGTTGTCGCGGAAATGCGTCGCGCCGCCCTGATCGATGACGGTTCCGTCGGGCGCGAGCAATGTCCAGGATATCTGCGTTCCGAAGGGGCGGTCAATTTCCCCCATAAAGCATATGTTGCGATAGACCGGGTAGTAGGAACGTGTTGAACATTCCTCCGGATTCACCTTCCCGTCACCGTTTGAATCAATCCATTCGGCGCAGGATAAAAAGGGGGACGCCCTCTCTTGCGGTACGGTGGCGTAACACCCCCCGGCAAGGAAAAGAAGCACGACAAGCACCACGACAGACGAACGTCTCATAACACCCTCCTTTCGCACCGTCCTGCTCGTGCAGGGAGAGACCGGCCGCGGCCGGTCATTCTAAGGAAATCATCGTCAATTCGAGACGCTTATGTCAAGGATATTTATTCTTCTTTTCCCGTACCGTTGACAATTGTCCCGCGGTCATATAAAGGTGGCAGCGTCTATTTTGATTCAAGGAGTAATGAATGGCTGAAATAAAAAGCACTCTCGACCTGATCATGGAGAGGACAAAAAACCTCACCTTGACGGAGGATGAAAAAAGCGCCCTTCACCATGACGAGCAGGTGTCCAGGGTCAGGGGATGGGTGCAGCGATACGAAGACAGGATCCTGCGAACGGCCGAAATCAGGAAAGACCTGGATGCCGAGCTGAAGGTGCTGCTGCGGCGGGAAATCCTTGAGCGGCTCGATCCTGGATCATCCAACGAGATCCTCTACCAGATGCTCGAAGAGGTTCTGGATATCAGCCGGGAGCCCTACGAGGAGGTTGTGGAGCGTTTTCGCCGGAGTATCGCACTCGAAGAGGACCGGAAAGGATCCGAACAACTCGCCACCCTCGCCGCTGCCGGCATCTCCGGCTCCGCCGTGGTTCCCAATCCCGACGGGGACCGTGAAGGGAAGATGTTCCATGACCGGATTCGTGAAGAGTGCAGACGTGAACTCTTGATGGCTTCGTAAAAGTCGAAGAGAGGGGCACTCCCGCGAACGCGGACATCCCGAGGAGTAACGGCATTCGTGATCGGGTCGTCAACGAGCCGATATCACAGCATATCGAACCAGTAACGCGCGATCGTCTCGAAGTTTTCACGCACCTGTTCCCTGCCGCTGAGGATCTCTCCGTGTCCCGGCAGCAGGTATTCGACATCGAGTCCCGCAAGCCGCGTAATGCTTCTTTTCAAAAGGTTTCCGTCACCGCCCGGCAAATCGGTTCTCCCGATCCCCTGGCTGAATATGACGTCACCGCTGAACAGGGCCTTTCGCTCCGGCCAGTAGAGACTCACCGAACCGGGAGAATGCCCCGGCGTGTGGAGGACCTGAAAAACCTCCTCGCCGATTCTCAGGTCTCCTTCCCGAAGGAAAAAATCGGGGACCGGCAGGTCCAGGCGGTTCCCGGCATGCTCGCCGATGAAACGGTACTCCTCTTCGTTGATGGCGAAACGCGTCGTCGACGGCAGACTGGCGGCGCCCTCGACATGATCGGGGTGTCCGTGCGTCACGATCACCACCGCAATCTGTTCCGGCGTCACCCCACTGCGGGCAAGGTGCCCTTCCAGATACCCGAAAAGGTGGCGGTGCCCCGGATCGATCAGGATCGGCTGCACCCCCTCGACCAGAAAGGTGTTGCAGTTGTTCTCCGCCGGGTTATTCCACAAAAACGCTTCTAATCCTTTAACTATTTTCATATTGCGCGGTGTCGTCTCCTCCGGACCCGATCTGTTGCTTCAGGGTCTTTATCCGGTTCAGGGTCTCCTGGGTCCCCTCTTCCATTGATTGTAAGATTTCGATTGCCTGCTCCTTGGCCGACTGCTCCGTGTCGACGAGTCCGACCATTTCCGAGATGTCGGCGGTAAAGACATTGAAACGATCCTGCAGCATATCCTGGAGGTTAACCGAGACGATGTCCACGAGCTTGTAGAGATACTGAAACTTGAGATTCTCCTTGTAGTCCTGCAGGTGATAGACGATGGAACGCTCCGTTTCCTGTTTGACCCTCTTTATTCCGTCCTTCAGGGCGAATATCTCACCCTCCTGCTCGTTCTGAATGGGCTTCTTGAGTATCTTTTTCATCAGCTTCACGATCTTGTAAAAACCGAGTCGCATGATCGCCTCGGTACGTATCTTTGCCGTATAGTGCAGCGTCGAGGCGAGAGGCGGTGCACTGAGCAGTGCCCGCCGTTTTATACTCTCCAGGTTGATGGAATGCATTTCCCCGGCACTCTCTGCGACCGATACAATACCCAGTTTTCGAAGGGTTTCTTCATGTTTCTGCAGGGCATCCCTCACCAGGGTGTCGTAGGAATCGGCCGTCCTGTTGAGCTTTTCATCGATCTTCTTTTCCTCCTGCCGGATAAACTCGATCAACCGGGGATTTATCGTCTCGGCCATGAACCGGTCGAGGGCGCGTTTAAAATCCTGGAAGACCATGTAGAGCGTGGTGGAAAAGCCTAATTCACCAAGATCCCTCTCACTTTTTTCAGTATCGGCGCTGTATTTTTTGATGAAACTGTAGATGTCCTTCGCCATATCGCCGTAGCGCACATCAAGAAAACGGTCGACGTTACGACCCAGGTCGCGCTTCATCTTATGGGCCGTTCCGTCAAGGGTATCCTTGATCAGGGTTTTCTGCTGATTGAGCTGTTCCCCGGCCGTTTCGATTTTTTTCAGCACCTCCCGGGCGCTCTCACTGTCCTTGGTGAGAATGTCGCGGTGGATGGTGGTCCAGTCGTGAAGCCCTCCCGCCATGATGGCGACGCGTTCAAGGTGATTCTTGAGGAGCAGGGTGAAACGGTCCTGCGTCAGCTTGTCCATGAAGGTCCGGTGAAACCGCTCATTCTCGGTCTCGGAAAATTGCACGAAGACTTCCTCGCACGCCCACTGGTCCATGCGCATCTGATCCCTGGGGGATACATCGGACCCCAGTTGCCCGAGGAGATTGTAGAGGGCGGAAAAGGCGTAGAGCTTCGGCCTGGGTTTGAGCACCGAGACTTCTTCCTTCACCCGTTCGACGACTTTGTGCAGATCGTCAAGGTTCTCGTGCTCGTTGAAATCGCAGTTTACGATGAAGAAGATGTTTTCCAGAAGGCCCATCGTCTTGATGATCTTGAGAAACTTTACGTCCGCCTGGCGAATGCCCGTTCGGCTGCTCAGCAGGTAGATAATCAGGTGCGTCCGTAACAGGTAATCCTGGATCATGGCCAGGTGGAGGGGGTTCAGGGAGTCGATTCCCTGGCAGTCGGCGATTTCTATGTTATCGTCAAGGTTTTTTCCGCCCGGGATGTGAAGTTCCAGATCTTTCAGATAGACGGCGAGGAAATCGTTTCCCACAAACTCCTTGTGTTGTGCGAAATCCTCTTCCGCAAATTCCCGAGAGTTCCTGTTATAGGAGAGCATATCCTTCACACGGTCATAGCCCCGCAGATAGGAGGTGAGAAGCACGCTGTTCGCGTCGAGCGTTTCCTGTGAGATCAGTTTTTCCGAGCTCACGGCCCGCAGCGACCGTTCCAGACCCTCCCGATCCTCATCGCGCCGCACATCGAAGGGTTTGTCGCCCTGATGCCACTCCAGTGACGGAAAGAGCACCATGGCCTGCTGCATATCCGTATTCACCTCGTCCCAGGTCTTGAAATCCAGTACGGCTCTCAAGCGGGAGCTTTTTCTGATCCGTGTCACGATCGACGTGACGACACCGGCACCACGCTTCAGATAGTCGCCTCCGAGAAAGGCATTTGCAAAGGTGCTCTTGCCCGACTTGATGGCGCCGACCACGGCCACGCGCAGCGTATCTTCCTGGATCTGTTCCTCTATGGAATGCCCGACCTTCTCCCATCCATCGAAGGGAAACTTCGATATCCCCGGAATCGACCGGGCATGCTCAAAGAGTGCCAGCATTTGTCTGTTGGTTTCAAGCAGGTTCTGTTTCGTCGTGTCAAACGTACTCATACCACCCTTCCTCTGTACCGCATCTTACCGCCGACAGTTACCGTTACGCACGACCGGCACCGCGTCCTATCCCTCTCCGATTATGATGTCATCAAGAACCCGCTTCGGCACATGCTGGACCCCCGCATCATCCCGCCAGTATCTGATGTCCCCGGCGGAATCGACCGGGTCGATCACCACCCGTTCCGCCGGTGTTCCCAAGGCGATCACGAGCAAAATTTCATAGTGACCGGGAATGTGCAAGGCCTTTCTCAACCCCTCCCGCTGCACCGATGCGAGCAGGCACCCTCCAAGGCCCCGTTCCGTTGCACCCATCAGGATGCTCTGGGCGGCTATTCCGCAGTCATAGGCAAAGGATGGTGCGATGGTGGTATCGCCCAGCATCACGATATAGGCGGAGGGCCGTTCTCCTTCGCCGGGCCCGGGCCAGTCCGAAAGATAGCCGGCCCATATGGCGAGGCGTGAAAAGATGATGGCGTTTCTGTCCGGTTCACAGGAAAGGAGATATTTCAGCGGCTGCAGATTCGCAGCTGACGCGCTGAGCCGCGCCAGATCCACAAGCTCCCGCAATGTTGCCTCCGTTACCGGAACAGATTCATCAAACCGGCGATAGCTCCTGTTCCGGAGCATCAGTTCCTTTATCATGCCTATCCTCCTTCCCCGACTATCGCAAGGGCCTCACCACTCTCACCAGATACAGGAAAAAGAGGAAATTTCCGTCCTGATGCCGTCAGGCCGCCTCCCGTGACCGACCGGGTGATGTACCACTTAAAGAAGGGGAATCATATACAATATAGGGAAAGCGGTCAAAGAAAAACTCACATCACAGGGAAAAGATACTGTCATGCAGGAAAAAATGCGTGGAAACAGACCGGGTTCACCGTCTTGATGCGGGGGCATGGCGCAGGGGATGGGCTTTCTTTGTCCCAGGGCATGATAACCGTTGAAAAGGCTCCGCGTATCTGGTAGAAGGGCAGGCATGGGTTGCACAGATAGTGGTAAGGGTAATTTTCGTCGGGGTTCACACTCGTCTTCCGAAATTCTGCTGGTTCTGATTGTGCTGTTCATCACTACGTTCGGACAGGGGGCAGCGGCAGCAGACGCCGCACCGGAATCTTTCACCGCGCACCACGGAAGCATCTCCTGCAACACGGCTCAGTCATCCATTGATATCAGGGACATGCTCAATCTGGGCAATCGCCATCTCAAGACGGGACGGTATGAACGGGCGATCCTGAATTACAGCAAAGTCAGCGAGGTCCTGGTAGAAGAGACCGACAACCCGAATCTGATAACGGCCTATTTCAACCGGGGACTGGCATATCATCTGCATGGTGACTACGATAAGGCCATCGAGGATTTCAACAGGGTGATCACCATGAATCCGCAGGATGACAGGGCCTTTTACCACCGCGGCAACGCCCATGCGTTGCATAAGTCCGCCGACAAGGCACTCGAGGACTATTCAGAGGCAATCCGGCTCAATCCCGATGATGCCCGCCTCTACTATTACCGGGGGCTTGCCTACCAGGAAAATCCCTCGATGATCGACCTCGCCGTTGATGATTTCAAAAAAGCGATTTCTCTTGATCCCTCGGACCCGAAAACTCATTGTTTTCTGGGTATTGCCTATTACAAGCAGCACCGGTACCGGTCGGCGGCGAAGCATTTCGGCAGGGCGATCGATATCGATCCCAACTACGGTGAGGCCTACACGGGAAGGGGACAGGCCTACCTCCGGGCGGGACACCGGGACAAGGCCCTGGCGGATTTCGGCCGGGCCTGCGAAATGGGGGAACGCACGGGATGCGCCCTGATAGAGTTCCTTGCAAAGATGAGCAAGACGCCTCCCGCAACGGCATCCCAGGGCAATGAAGAGTAATCCGCTTATGGGATCAGCGCGATAACCGGCAGCCGTATCAGTCCCGCAGGGGACCAAGGGCCGGTAAGAGAGGGGTATGACCGTGACGAACATTCACCAGGGTAATTTGGACAACTATTTATGCCCCACCCGGTCCATCGACAGCGACGCGCCTTCGATCATCGATTTCGCCCGCGCCACCACGGAAGGGGAAGACGGTCCCGTACCCTGCGCCACAGCCCTTTTCTATGCCGTTCGTGACGGTATCCGCTACAATCCCTATAAGATCGACCTCTCACCGGAGCGGTTCACCGCGAGCACCGTCCTTGCAAAAAGGGAGGGCTGGTGCGTCGAAAAGGCGCTGGTCCTGGCGGCTGCATGCCGCGTGCTCCGCATTCCGGCCCGGCTGCGATTTGCCACGGTGCGAAATCATCTGGCCTCGGAACGGCTCATCGAACTGATGAAGACGGATCTTTTCGTCTTTCACGGCTACAATGAACTCTACCTGGATGGAAAATGGGTAAAGGCAACGCCCACCTTCGACCGGGAACTCTGCACGCGATTTCAGGTCCGTCCCCTTGAATTCGACGGTGTCCACGATTCCATCTTCCATGAATACGATCAGAAGGGCGGCAGGCATATGGAATACGTCCATGACTACGGATCCTATGCCGATCTTCCCCTCGAAACGCTTATCGCGGAATTCAGGGTCTACTATCCCCATTTCTTCGAAGAAGGGGGATTGTAGGATCGCTCCCCATTGACGGGAGGACGTTTTTCCGGTCACCTGCGTATGAACCGGCACACACAGGAGGCATTCGTCAATGGCATTTCTCATCGACAGAGTCAAAATCCTCTGGGTCTGCTTCTGGATGGCCTTCGCATCGATCCTGTTATTTCTGCCCATTACGCTGGCGGCATTCATGAGCAGCACGGGAAACCTGGCCTTTACCATTTCCAAGGCCTGGGCATGGATCATGCTGAAGGTGACCTGGGTACGGCCCACCATCCGCGGCAGGGAAAAAATCCCCTCCGGACAATCCCTTATCATTATCGCGAATCACCAGTCGCATTTCGACATTCTGGCACTGGTCACCCAGCTCGGTATCCAGTTCCGCTGGATCATCAAGCAAGAATTGCGGCACATACCGCTTTTCGGATACGCCCTCTATGCCTCGCGAAACATCTTTATCGACCGCTCGAACCGTGAAAAGGCCGTGGAGAGCATCGACACGGGCGTACGCCGCCTCCCTCCCGGCACCAGTATCATGTTTTTTGCCGAGGGAACACGATCACCGGACGGCAGGATTCACCCATTCAAGAAGGGCGGCTTTGTCTCGGCACTCGACACGGGATTCCCCATATTGCCCGTCACCGTGAACGGAAGCAGGAAAGTGCTCCCGAAAAAGTGTTCCGTCTTTCGCCCCGGTCCCATCGAGGTGGTGGTGGGCGATCCCATCGACACCGGAAATTATACCTTCGAAACCATCGACGACCTGATTGAGAAAACACGTAATTGCATCATTTCACAGTTCAATCCCCGCTACCCCGACGCGTGATCGGCAGATTACCGCCACA
>Ga0272441_10003932_pt1 | contig 27614 bp, 23 predicted proteins | sample SSMProp6N_FD_193582 | JGI IMG/M metagenome (GOLD analysis project Ga0272441, IMG submission 193582) | Marine sediment archaeal communities from Little Sippewissett salt marsh, Falmouth, MA, United States - SSM-Prop-6N | ecosystem: Environmental > Aquatic > Marine > Wetlands > Sediment ... | reverse complement strand
TCCGGCGATTTTGCACTTAACCTCGGCTACCAGGTATGCGCACTTTTTCTTATTTACTACTTTACGGATGTATTCATGATCTCGGCGGCTGCAGCCGGATCCATTTTTCTGTTCTCCAAGCTGTGGGACGCAGTTAGTGATCCCCTCATGGGTATTATCAGCGATCACACCAAATCACGCTGGGGCCGCAAACGACCCTACCTGCTGTTCGGATCGTTTCCTCTGGGGCTTGCCGTGTTCCTGCTCTTTTTCGGCCCGGACTTGAGTGAGACCATGCGTATTGTCTATGGAGCTGCAACCTTTATTCTCTTCTGTACTGCCATAACCGTAGTGACCGTTCCATACGGCGCCATGACAGCAGACCTGACCCTCGATACCACCGAACGCAATACCATATCGGGCTTCAGAATGACATTTGCCCTGTTGGGCACCCTTTTCGCTGCTGCCGTCACCAAACCCCTGGTCATGGCCTTTGCAGACGAAGCTACCGGATTCCGTATTATTGGGGCCGTATACGGAGTAATCGTAGCAGTGGTGATCCTGATTACCTTTGCGACAGTCAGGGAACGGGTTGCCCATGTTGACGAAAAGAAACAGCCGTTTAAAGAAAATCTGAGAGTCATTTTTGCCAACAAGCCGTTTCTGCTGCTGGCTGCATCCACAACCCTGTACATGATCACCGTAAACATGCTGGCCGCAGTGGTTAATTACTATTTCAAGTACAACCTGAAGGCGGAAGGCCTTATTCCGATAGCATTTCTGGCTCTTTTCGTCACTGCCGCTTTGTGCATCCCGATATTCGTAATTATCTCGAATCGCTTCGGCAAAAAAATCGGCTACAACATCGGCATGAGCACTTTGGGATTCGCACTGGTCGCCATTTTCTTCCTGGGCGAAAAAAGTATGGCTTTAACCATGATTCTGTTCGTTCTGGCAGGCGTGGGAATGTCATCTGTATTCCTGTTTCCATGGTCCATCGTGCCCGATACCGTGGAGTATTCCGAGTGGAAGACCGGGTTGCGCCGTGAGGGTACCCTGTATGGATTCTACTTCTTCTGCTTCAAGCTCGGCTCGGCCATTGCCGGATTCCTGGCCGGATGGGGTTTAAATATCGCCGGCTATGTGGCCAATGTGGAACAAAGTGCAGGATCATTGATGGGCATCAGAATTTTGATAACATTTGTGCCGTTAATATTTATCATCCTCGGGATGATCCTGATATCATTCTTTCCCATCGATGAAAAAATGCACAGGCAAATTGTGGCACAGATCTCCAAACGTGGAACCTGAGAAAATATTGCGAGGATAAATGTATTCATCAATTGGAGTCATTATCTCAAGCGCTATCGCAATTTAGAAAAAAGAGGATTGACAGAGATTGATGGATTCATTACGAATGAATCATATTCATTTGTATTTTCTAGTTTGGAGTTAAGCAGTGCCGCTGCTTTTCCTACTATGAGGAGGTTATATAAAGCATGGATAAAGTCCCCTCCACCAGCACTAATACTATTCCCTTAGGCATGAAGTTCGGTTATGGAGTCGGTGATTTTGCAAACAACATGGGCTTCCAGGTCTGCGCACTTTTTCTGATCTACTTCTTCACGGATGTATTCATGATCCCGGCAGCCGCCGCCGGATCGATTTTCATGGTTTCAAAGCTGTGGGATGCTATCAGCGATCCCTTAATGGGTGTTATCAGCGACCGTACCAGTACGCGCTGGGGCCGCCTGCGTCCATATCTGCTGTTCGGTTCATTTCCTTTGGGATTGTCCGTTTTCCTGCTTTTTCTTGGGCCGGACTTAAGTGAAAACACAAGGATTATATACGGCTATGCAACCTTTATCTTCTTCTCTACTGCAATTACCGTGGTTAACGTGCCTTATGGAGCTATGACAGCGGATCTCACCATGGATTTCAAAGAGCGATCTACCCTGACAGGGTTCAGAGAAACGTTTGGTCTTCTCGGCACCCTGTTTGCCGCAGGCGCAACCAAACCACTGGTGGCTCTTTTCCCGGATGAAGCAACCGGTTTTCGTATGGTAGGCCTCATCTATGGAATCTTAATTGTTGCAATTATTCTAGTAAGTTTCTTTACAGTCAAAGAGAGGGGTGCCCGGATAAAAGAGGAGCATCAGTCTTTAACTCAAAATTTAAAGGTTATTGCTGTAAACCACCCCTTCATCATCCTGGCCATCTCCACTACCCTGTATATGGTGGCAATTAACCTGATAGCCGCCGTGATAAACTATTACTTCAAGTACAATCTGAGCGCCGAAATGTTCATCCCGATTGCCTTTCTGGCGTTATTCGTTACAGCGGCCCTGTGCATGCCGCTGTATGTATTTATTTCCAACCGCAAAAGCAAAAAATTCACCTCCTATCTGGGAATGAGTATCCTGGGGATAATGCTTGTCTTCGTTTTCTTCTTTGGAGAAAAAAATCTCATGTTGACCCTCGTATTCTTTGTAATCGCCGGGATAGGCATACCTGCATTCTACCAGCTCCCCTGGGCAATGATACCTGATACGGTCGAATATTCACAATGGAAAACCGGTCTGCGCAGGGAGGGCACACTGTATGGATGTTATTTCTTCTGTTTTAAATTCGGTTCGGCTATTTCCGGTTTCATTGCCGGATGGGGACTCGACTTTGCAGGTTATGTTGCCAACGCAGAACAAAGCGCACGAGCACTAATGGGGATCAGGCTGATGGTAACCTTTGTGCCACTTATTTTCATCATACTCGGGATGATCGCGCTTACATTCTTTCCGATCAATGAAGCCATGCATCGTAAGATCGTGGAGGAACTTTCTTCAGGCTCATAAGTTCCACTTGATTATCCCCGGCACGGGAATACTTTATTATTATGCAAACCCGATTTCTTCTCTGATATTCTATTCGTTTATCAGGCAAAATATTTCTTGTATATTGACAATTGAATCTCGTTCAGTTATAATTCATGCTATATTAATCCAGCATAACAACAACGATTTATATATCAATTGACGAGAAGAACAGGAGCATATTCATGAAAGAACAGCAAGCCAATAACAGGATCACAAGGCTTCGCAGACGTTTTGTTAACGAAATTCCATTTATTTCGATCCAGCGTGCCCGATACTACACCGAAAAGTGGCGCGAAACTCAACACAGCAGCCTTTCTCTGGCGGAGCGTGTAGCGCTCTGCATGAAGCATGTCTATGATAACATGGACTTTTGCATTGACCCTGACGATCGCATCGCCGGAGGTTGGACCGAGTACTTCATGGGAATTCCGATCGATATAGAACGCGGGCTTTTTAATGATGTATTTGCAATAGAGCTTGATACTCATTCCATGATTCTCCACCAGTTAAAGTCCAATCTCAGATTTGTCCTCTATATGATTAAAAATCATGGCGTTTTAGAGCTCTACCGCAACCTTAAAAAAACCAAGGCAATCGGAACTGCCATGCCCAGCATTGGTACCCAGACTATGGATAAACGCAAGATCAATCCCTATCAGATCCTGCCGAAAGACAAAAGAATATTACAGAAAGAGCTTTTGCCATTCTGGAACGGCAAAACCATTGTTGATCTTATAAAGACAGAAATGGATAAAGCCGATCTTCACCGCGGTGACATGACCGATTTTAACGCTGCCCTGCCCTCCTCCACCTCGCGCAATGATATGGTTATATCCGTAGGCTCGGCCATCGGTCTCTGGCAGGGCCACTTAATACTCGATCATGAAACCTTTCTGAAAAAAGGGCTTTCGGGCATGCGTCAGGAGGTTCAGAATATTCTTGAGCAAAACGGAAATATATCAGATGATGAACAGGCCTTTGTCAAGTCAGTCGATATCGCACTTGAGGGGGTATCGATATTTGCCCGCCGACTGGCTGATAAACTGAAAAAAGAACTCGATAAGGGCCAGAACCAACAACGCTCCAAAATTCTCTCCGAAATGCTGGAGGTCTGCCGCCACGTCCCTTTCAATCCTCCACGCACGTTCCACGAGGCCGTGCAGTCGTATTGGACAATCAAGACCGCCGTGGAACTGGCGGTACCCTTCAACGTACATGCTCCGGGAAGGCTCGATCAGATCTTCTACCCTTATTACAAAAAAGATCTTGCAGACGGCCGGATCACCCCTGAACAGGCTGGAGAGCTGTTTGAAGAGCTGTTTTTGAAAATCATGAGCCACAATATGCGGCCCTACTCCAATTTCACCGCCTACTTTACCCAGCGCTATGAAGGATCTGAACCGGTCACCATGGGAGGCCTGACACGCGAAGGCAAAGATGCCACCAATAAACTCACTTACCTTATGCTGGATGCTGCGGCAAGGTCCAAGGCGGCCCTTAACTTTGCAGTTCGTCTGCATAAGAACAGCCCCGATGTTCTGCGCTTGAAAGTCGCCGAACTGCACTCTCAGTGCAATTCAAGTATTTCCCTGATGAACGATGAGGTTGCAATCCCTGCGCTCGAAAAACGTGGTCTTTCACATGATGATGCCCTTGGTTATGCCGTTACCGGATGTGTAGACATGTGTGCGCCGGGTAAAACCGGCGGTGAAGCCTTCTGCGCCCTGCTTTTGTGTCGCGTACTCGACATGACCCTCAGAAACGGCGACGCCGAAGCCCTGGTATGCACAGTTAAAAACACCGGACTTAAAACCGGCGAACCTGATTCATTTTCATCTTTCGATGAATTCTTCGAAGCCTTTTGCAGCCAGGCTTCACTCCAGATCAAGAACATCGTTAACGCCTCCCGTGCCAGAGACAGTGTTTATGCCGGGCATCTGCCTGCCCCTTATATTTCAGCCTTCATTCAGGGCTGCCTGGATAAGAAAAAAGATATAACCCACGGTGGCGCTCTTTACGATCTGGAAGGCATACTGTTCATGAACAGTATCGCCAATTTAATTGACTCGCTCTTTGTGATTAAAAAACTGATCTTCGAACAACAGCGATTTACGCTCAGAAAACTTGTTGATGCCATTGACAACAACTTTGTGGGCTTTGAAGATATCCACCGTATGATTCTGAACCTGGAAGGCAAGTGGGGCAACGGCAATCCCGAAACGGACGAACTTGCGCGTAAGGTGACTACGCGTCTTTTCGAAGAAACCTATAAGTATCGCACCTATAAAGGCGGAGTGTTCGCCCCCTTTATCAACAGCATGACAGCCCATACCTATGACGGCCGCCTCTTCATTGCCACACCGGACGGACGCAAGGCGGCCAAACCATTTGCGGCGAGCTGCAATCCGTATAACGTCGAAACCAGGGGCCCCACCGGGGTTCTCACATCGGTGGCAGCCCTCGATTTTTCCCATGTGCTGGGCTGTGCCGTCAACATTCGCATGCATCCCTCCGGCATCGGACAGAGTGATGATACCAGAAAGAAATGGATCTCGCTTATTGATACCTATTTCAAGATGGGAGGAGAACAGATTCAGCCGACCGTAGTCTCAACAGAAGTTCTGCGTGCGGCCCAGCGAGAACCTGAAAAGCACCAGGATGTTATCGTAAAGGTTGGCGGCTACAGCGCCTACTTCGTGGATCTGGGTCATGAAATTCAGGAAGAGATCATCTCCCGCTCAGAACATCAAATGGTGTAATTATGTCGGGCAGCTGTTCATTCATTCAAAAAAGGAGGATAGTCTGATGATGAGAGACCTGGCAAGTAATCGCATCAAGCGAATACGCAGGGCTTATCTGCAGGATTTATCGGTCATATCTACTGAGAGGGCAAAGTATTACACCAAAAAATGGAAAGAGACGCAAAACAGCAATCTCTCTCTGGGCGAACGGGTAGCGCTTGCCATGGGGCATGTCTATGAAAATATGGGTATCTGCATCCACCCCGATGACCGGATCGCGGGCACCTGGACAGAGAACTATGTCGGTATTCCGCTGGATCTGGAACGGGGATTGTTCAACGATGTTATGGAAATCGAGCTTGACCGGACCTCAATGCTAAAACACCTGATAAAAACCAACATACGGTTTCTTGTCTATATGATCCGCCGCTACGGTTTGTTCGAACTCTACAACAATCTCCAGCAGACGAAAGCTGTGGGGGCAGCCATGCCGAGCATCGGGTTGAAGCCGATTCACAGACGGGATGTAAATGCCTATGTAATCAGCAAAAATGATAAAGAGATTCTTCACAAAGAACTTCTCCCCTATTGGAAAGGAAAGACGATTGTAGAACTTTTCAAAAATGCAGTAGCGGATTCTGATATCCACACCGGTGATACCCGCAGTTTTATGGCCGCCCTCCCAGCAACTAATTCATATAATGAAACTGTAATTTCCATAGGTGCTGCTGTCGGAAACTGGCAAGGCCACGTGGTGCCTGACCATGAGGCTGTCCTGAACAAAGGCATCCTTGCCATGCAGGAAGATGTCCGAAAAATGTTACAAGACAATGATCTCTCCAAGCAGGATCGCGCATTTCTTAATTCGATCAACCTTGCTTTCGAGGGCATGATTACCTATGCAAAAAGGCTTGTTAAAGTGCTGGAAAAACAGATTGAGAAGGAATCTGATCCACCCAGAATTGAAATCCTGCAAGCGATGTTGAAGAACTGCCAGAAGGTGCCGCTTTACCCGGCAGAGACCTTTCCCGAGGCCGTGCAGTCCTACTGGACCGAAAAGGTGTCACTCGAGCTTGCCCTGCCCTTCAATGTACATACCCCCGGCAGGTTGGATCAGATATTCTATCCCTATTACAAGAAAGATATCGAAGCGGGAAGGGTCACAGAAAAACAGGCATGCGAACTCCTGGAAGAACTGTTCTTAAAAATCATGAGCCATAATATGCGCCCGTATTCCAACTTTAATTCATATTTCTGTGCACGTTACGAAGGGTCCGAACCGGTTACTCTGGGCGGTTTGACTCCACAGGGCAAGGATGCAACCAACGAACTCACATATGTAATGCTCGATGCCGCCGACAGATCAAAAACATGCCTCAATTTTGTGGTTCGTTTGCATAAAGACTCGCCGGAAGAATTGTATCTGAAAGTTGCAGACATGCAGTATAACGGCACCTGCAACGTATCAATGATGAATGACGAGGTCTCGATCAGGGCTATGGAAAAACGCGGCTATTCACATGAAGATGCTATCGGCTATGCCATGGCCAGCTGTGTGGACTGCTGCGTGCCCGGAAAAATGGGGAGCATGTCATTTTCTGCGGTTTTACTCTGCCGAATCCTCGATGTAACGCTGAGAGACGGTGATGCAAAGACCCTGGTCGGTACAATACAGGAAACAGGGCTTAAAACCGGAAATCCGGACAGCTTTACCACGTTCGATCAGCTCGTAGATGCCTTTGTTGCCCAGGTCTCTTTCCAGATCAAAAAGATTGCTGCTGCCTCCGGCATAAGAGACAGGATCTACGCCGAACATCTGCCCAGCCCGCACATCTCAGCCTTTGTTCAGGGGCCTCTTCAGAAGAAAAAAGATGTTACTCAAGGCGGCGGGATTTATGATCTTGAGGGCATTCTCTACATGGGCAGTATTGCAAATGTCGTGGACTCGCTCTATGTTATGAAAAAACTCATCTTTGAACACAATAAATTTACCTTCAGGGATTTGCTTGATGCTATCGACCACAACTTTGTCGGGTATGAAGATATGCACAAAATGATACTTGATGTGGAAGGGAAATGGGGCAACGGTTGTGAAGAGTCTGATGCGCTGGCAGGCATGGTAACCAGACGGATATTTGAGGAGACCTTCAAATATAAAACTTACAAGGGAGGTTTTATTGCCCCGTTCGTCAACTCCATGACTTCGCATACCTATGACGGACGCATGTGCATTGCAACACCGGACGGCAGAAAAGCGGCAAAACCCTTTGCTGCAAGTTGTAATCCGTACAATGTGGACAAGCGCGGACCTACCGGAGTGCTCCGCTCGATCTCAGCCGTTGATTTCCTGGATACACAAGGATGTGCGGTTAATATCAGGATGCACCCCTCAGCTATTGGAAAGGATTGGGAAACCCGCAAAAAATGGATTTCGCTTATCAAGACCTACTTTGACATGGGCGGTGGCCAGCTACAGCCCACGGTGGTCTCTACCGAAGTGTTGCGTGCCGCTCAGAAGGACCCGGAAAACTACCGGAATGTGACCGTCAAGGTTGGAGGTTATAGTGTATACTTCACTGACCTGGGCAAAGAGATCCAGGAAGAGGTAATCTCCAGATCAGAACACAGGATTGTGTAATCTAGAAAACATGAAGGGGATTATCTTTGATATACAGCACTATTCAGTTTATGACGGACCCGGAATTAGGACATGTGTGTTTTTGAAAGGCTGTCCCCTGCGGTGTGTATGGTGCCACAATCCGGAGTCGCACAAGCTCAAGCCGGAAATCTCTTATTTTAAGGATCGTTGTGTAGGCTGTGGCAGGTGCGTCGATGCATGTACCAATGAAGCGCTTAAACTCACAAAAGAAGGGATCGTGCGAGACTATGAACGATGCAGCGTCTGCTCCAAATGTGTGGAGGCATGCGAAAACAATGCAATGGAAAAGATTGGAAAAGAGATAGAAGCACAAGAGATTGCAGAGATTGTTGCCATAGATAAGCCCTTCTATGACAACTCCGGGGGAGGCGTAACCATATCAGGCGGAGAGCCTACCATGCAGGCTGCATTTCTGTTTTCGTTGCTAGAGTCACTTAAACAACAAGGCATACACACTGCAATAGAGACCTGCGGATTTTTTAAAAGAGATCTTATCCGGGAGCTTGTAGATCTGAGCGATCTCTTTCTCTTTGACATCAAGCACATGAATCAACAGGCGCACAAAAAATTCACCGGGGTGTCGAATGAAGAGATTTTATCCAACTTTGAAAAGATTCACTCCAGTGCAGGCAGTGAGAGGATAATCCCCAGAATACCTCTTATCCCGGGATTTAATACCGATTCTGACGCAATCGATGAAATAATTACGTTTCTCAAGCAGATTCGCTACAACGGGCCGGTGCATCTTATGCCTTACAATAAGATGGCAAAGACAAAGTATGAAAAAGTAGGCAAGTCCCATCTCTATCAAGACATGGGAGAACTTCCGGATGAAAAGATCGATGCCATCATGAAAAAGATTGAAGACAATTCATTTCAAGTGGTGTGCAATAGATAACAAAGAAGGGGCTAAGCTATGCAGAAATTCATCTTTACAAAGACTCCGAACTTGGTGTTTGAGGCGGGCGGTATAAAGAAGGTCAGCAATATTGTCTCGCAATTTGGAAAGAGAGTGCTCATCATTACCGATGGGGTTACTTTGGATGCAACCGGCAGATGGGAAGAGATTGTAAGGATACTCAACCAGGCCTCCATAGCCTTCTATCACACGATGTTGCAGGGTGAACCCACCCCGGATTTTGTAGATGCGACAACAAACAGGTTTAGAGAAAAAAACATTGATGTGGTGCTCTCCATTGGCGGCGGAAGCGTGCTGGATGCCGGGAAAGCGGTCTCAGCGATGCTGACACAGGATGTATCGGTAACCGAGTTTATAGAAGGTATTGGTACCGCCATCCTTGACGGAAAAAAGCTTCCCTTTATTGCCGTTCCTACCACTTCGGGAACAGGGAGTGAGGCTACTAAAAATGCAGTACTCAGAAGGGTTGGGGCTGATGGCTTCAAGAAGTCCATCCGCCATGACAATTTTGTGCCGGATATCGCGCTCATTGATCCTGAACTCATGGTATCATGTCCGCCACATGTTACGGCTGCATGCGGGATGGATGCCTTCAGCCACCTCTTGGAATCCTATCTTAGCCCACGTGCAAATCCCATAACCGACGCTTTGGCCTATAGTGGCTTAAGCGTGCTCAAGGATAACCTCATTTCCGCCTGCTCTACAGGCACAAGCAATGTTGATGTAAGGGCTGGGATGGCCTATGCTGCCTACCTCGCAGGTATTACGTTAGCCAATGCAGGGCTTGGTGTTATCCATGGCTTTGCCTCAGTAATTGGCGGTCTTTTTGATATTCCGCACGGAGTGGTCTGCGGAACCTTGCTTGGTTCCTCCACAAGAAAGAATATTGCGGCACTCAAAGAACGAGATCCCGAGGGAACCGGGCTGGATAAATATGCCAGGCTTGGGGCGCTTTTTTCCGGCAAACCGTATCAGGGTTCAGAAAAAACTGTGCTGGTTGATGCATTTACGGAGATCACCTATAAGTGGACCGATCTTTTGGAAATCAGGCGTTTTAGCGACTATGGGGTAGTGGATTCCGATGTTGACAAGATTGTTGAAAAGACCAAGAACAGAGATAATCCCATAGAACTTACCCAACAGGAGATACGAGAAATATTTATAGAGAGGATGTAATATGAATATTCTTGCAATTGACCTCGGCACCCAGAGTGTGCGGGCAGCTGTGGTATCAGTACAGGGGGAGATAAAGGGGATAGAACAGATCAAACAGGAGGTAGATGGGCCGTATCCGGGATGGGCACAGCAGGATCCGAACTTGTGGTGGGAGATGGCTGCATCTATGATTCGCAATGTTTTGAAAAAAACAGATACCCCTCCGGAATCTATTGCCGCTATCTGTTCCTGCGGCCAAATGATCGGACCGACGGGCATAGACGATAACGGCACTGTGACCACTGGATGGACCCAGCTCTGGTGTGACAAACGTTGTGAGGATCAGTGTGAGTTCATCCGCGATCAATTTGGTGAAGACAAACTTTCTCAAATAACGGCTAATCCACCTACAGTCGGCGCGGGTGCATTAAAAGTACGCTGGCTCAAAGAACACCAGAAGGAATTTTATGATAAAACCAGGTTTTTCCTGCCTCCTAAGGACTTCATCAATTACAAACTCACCGGGGTTGCTGCAACCGATTTCAGCGAAGCCTCAGCCACTTTTCTATGGGATGCATCCAGAGATACCTATTCTGAAGAGATGGCAGATATTTTAGGTCTCGATCTTTCCAAATTTCCTCCGGTAGCCAAATCATATGAAGCCATCGGTACGGTTACAGAGGCTGCTGCACGTGAAACCTCCCTTGTTCCCGGAATACCGGTGATGGCCGGTGGTGGCGATTTTCTGGTTTCGCTTCTATGTCTTGGAATGACAGGCGATGGCGATACGGTAGAGATGTCCGGCACATCAACCCTGTTCGTGGTTCACCGGGACAAACCCATCATTAACCCTTTTGTCCAGAATCTCAGGCATGTGCTAGGTGGTTGGGTTCCATTTTTCATGCTGGACTGCGGGGGGCTGAGCATGAAGTGGTGCCATGACCTGATTACCTCGGCCCGCGGTACCGAAGCACCTTATGAAGAGCTGATTGCCATGGCCGAGCAAATTCCACCCGGTTCAGAGGGGCTGAGCTTCTATCCTTACCTGCTGGGTGAACGCAGGAGAGAAAATGTACAAGCCAAAGGCGGTTTCTTTGGCATAACACTGAACCACTCGGCAGCTCATTTTATCAGGGCCGTGATGGAGGGGGTCGCCCTGGCAATAGCTATGAACGCAGAAGTGTTCAGAGAGATCGGGGTCGAAATTGAATCGGTGAGTTGTGTTGGCGGAGCCACACGCAACCGGCTCTGGAACCAGATAAAGGCTGATGTACTTAAGACCCCGATTGAAATCAGTGATGAGCCCGAAACCACGCTCATCGGTGCCGCACTGCTGGGTGCCTACGGAATTGGTTTGATCGATGATATCTCTGAGGTAGCAAAAAAGCGTCAAACTTCAATGAGGCGTATCCTGCCGGATCTCGAAAACGGGAAAATCTACCAAGATATGCTCTCTGAGTTCAAACGTGTATACGAACATATGCTGGGATTCTGGCAGGAATGATTATAAATAATGATTATAAATATGGAGGAAAAATATGAAAAAAAGCGCATATAATATCGCCCGCATGATTGACTTCAGTATTGTCAGGCCTGAAGTGGATACTACCGAGCTACGGGAGTTTGCCCAGAATCTCAAAAAGCACCGCTTTATCTGTGGCTATGTCTTACCCTACTTTGTATCTGAGCTGTCCGCCTTGCTCGAAGGGGAAGATGATATCATGATCGGGACCGGTATCGGCTTTCCTTTCGGCAACCACAAAACTGCGGTCAAGGTTCATGAGGCTAAGCTAGCCCTGGAGGACGGCTGCAAAGAGCTGGACATGGTAATTAATATCTCTGCCCTGCTCTCAGGGCGCTACCAGTACGTGGAGGATGATATCCGGGCCGTGCTGGATGTTGCAGAAGGAAAGACCACAAAAGTGATTCTGGAAGTGCACTACCTCTCAGAGTTTGACATCAAAAAAGGCTGTGAGTGCTGCATCAAAGCCGGAGCACATTTTGTAAAAACCGCCACCGGCCATGCTGAAAGCGGGGCAACTGTTGAAAACGTCGCTCTGATCAAATCGTTTGTCGGTGATAATATCCAGGTCAAGGCTTCCGGAGGCGTTCGTGATCTGAAAACGCTCCTCGAAATGTACAAGCTCGGAGCGACAAGGTTCGGCATCAGTGCGAGTTCTGCCTTAGACATAATTGAGGAGTGCGATTCTCTGCCTGACGGAGTGATTACTCTATAGTGACAAGTCAATTACTTGCCGAAGCTTTGCAATCAGATAGAGGAACGCCAGATTGATCAATCAGAGGAATCCCGGGAGAGGGAAGGTTCTCATAGATGCTGAAGCGACAACCTCTGGCACTAAAATATAAACAGGAGATACAAATGGTTGAACTGTTGCACCCGTTACTGTCAAATTTAAATCCTGACACCGGTTTGATGGACCCGTACGACACACACCGCCAGGTCCGCCTTGGCGATATGCCCAACCACTACCTTAGTGGTCATCTGCATGGTTCTTCAGCTTTGAACCAGGACACCGTACTATACGAAGTATTTGAACTCAGTGTCCCTGAAAAGGCCGGCGACATGATTCCATGTTCCACTATTTTGCATCCTGGATTGGTGGGAGATGAGTTTTTTATGACCAAGGGGCACTTTCACAAAAACAGGGAGGCGGCCGAGATTTACTATTGCCTGCATGGTGAGGGGCTGCTCCTGATGCAGCAGGATGACGAATGTATTGTCAAACAAATGAATCAGCAAACGCTTATATATGTTCCGGCCGGATGGGCTCACCGTTCGGTCAACGTGGGAAGTGAGGATCTTGTAATTCTAGCTGTTTATCCTGCAGATGCTGGCCATGAATATGGTTTTATCGAGAAAAGTGGGTTTGCAAAGCGAATATTTAGCAATGGAGAGAAGGGATATATTGTAAAATGAAGGAGCAGAAAACAAGACGTAACCGGTGGCATTTATATAATCACCGGTAAACGGAGGGAAAACAATTGAGCAGTGAAAATCAAATACAGGTCATGAACTGTAAAATTCTGATCAATGGTAAGTGGCAGCAATCGAGCGGCGGAGAGACGTTTGAGGTGGTTAACCCAGCCAACGACACTGTAATCGCAAATGTCCCCAGTTGCAATGAACAGGATGTGGATCTGGCGGCAAAGGCTGCATATGACGCCTTCCCTGAATGGGCGCAAACCGAACCAAAAGAGCGAGCGAGCCTGATGCACGCTGCTGCCGCAAATATTGCCGCCCAACTGGAACCGATCAGCATATTGCTGACAAAGGAAATGGGCAAACCGCTCGGGGATGCCCGCAAAGAAGTGAAAGATGCCGCCACTACGCTTGATTTTTTTGCACAAGAGGCTCTCAGGATCGGCGGTGAGATTGTTCCCATCGGTACCTCCCAGGCTACAAGCCTGGTCGTTAAAGAGCCTGTCGGTGTATGCGGCGCTATCGGGCCCTGGAATTACCCGATTTCTCTGCTGGCATGGAAAATAGGCCCGGCTCTGGCAGCCGGATGTACTGTTATATGCAAACCTCCCTCAGATACACCCGTGGCAGCTCTTGAATTTTTGCGTTGCATTGAGGATGCGGGCTTTCCGCCCGGGGTGGTAAATGCTCTAACCGGTTCAGGGGCACGGGTGGGCAGAGCTATTGTCGAGCATCCACTCGTGCGCAAGGTCGCGTTCACCGGGTCCGGGGATGCCGGCAAGGACATCATGGCACGCGCGTCAAAGAATCTGAAACGTGTCTCCCTGGAACTGGGCGGACACAGCCCGCTGATCGTATTTGCCGATGCCGATTTCGATCGTGCCGTAACAGATGCTGTCAAGCGCTCATTCCGCAACATGGGTCAGATATGCAACGCGGTGAACCGCATCTATGTTGAAAAAAATATCTATGAGGGCTTCCTCGAAAGATTCGTAGAAATCACCAAGACCTTGACGATTGGTGACGGGCTTGAGAATCCGGATGTTGATCTGGGTCCGATGTTGAATTATCAGGGTATAGAAAAAACCATTGAGCACATTGAAGATGCGTATTCAAAAGGCGCCCGAATACTCTATGGCGGACATCCTCCCGAGGGATCTCAGTTTAAGAGCAAAAATTATTTTACCCCGACCGTACTGGCGGACACCACGTCTGAAATGAAGGTAATGACGGAGGAAACCTTCGGCCCAGTAGTCGGAATTGCCCCGTTTACGGATGTAGAAGATGCCATCCGCCTTGCGAACAGCACCGAGTTCGGACTGGTATCCTATGCCTACACCGGCAGCCTGTCTACCTCCCGCGCACTGGCTTGCGGTATCAAGAGCGGCACGGTCTGCATAAACAATGTAGTAGGTTCAACACTTGAAGCACCCTACTCCGGATGGAAAAGCAGCGGACTGGGTCTTGAGCTGTCACGACACGCCATCGACGAATATATGCAGGTCAAGCACATCCGGATTGAGGTTTAGCACCGTACAATACAATTTCCTGATTGTGGATTTTGTTTGATAGTTGAGGGACAACATGCGTCAGAAGGTTCTAGTTTGCGCACGCAGTTTCCAGAAACTGGATGGAGAGCACAAAAAGATCCTCCAGGATGCAGGCCTTGAAATAGTTCCATCCGGCCAGGACCGAGCTTTGAGCGCCGCTGAACTTGCCGAACGTATCGGAGGAATGTCTGCTGTGATCGTCGGCATGGATATAGTCGATGAAACAGTGTTCAATGCCGCCGATATGCTAAAGGTGGTATCCATGAATGGTGTCGGCACTGATCGTATAGACATTAAGGCAGCCACCAGAAAAGGCATTGTGGTTACCCACACACCGGGGACCAACATGGATTCCGTTGCCGATCATACCATGGCTCTTATTCTGTCCTGCTCTCGGCGGATACCATACCATGACAGGATGGTACGTGCCGGCGGATGGAAACGCATGGCCGGACGCGAGTTACGAAACCAGAAGCTCGGTTTTGTCGGTCTCGGCAATATTGGTAAGGCAGTGACTTTACGCGCCCGTTCATTTGGCATGTGCATTTGTGCCTTCGATCCTTACCTGGACACGCAATTCTGCTCCGAGCACGATATCCAGGCATGTGAACTTGAAACCATACTGGGCTCAAGTGATATTCTTTCACTTCACTGTGACCTGACCCCTCAGACCGAAAGATTAATCAATGCCCGCACTATCGCAAAAATGAAGCAAGGCGCGATTCTCATAAATACGGCACGCGGAGAACTGGTTGATCAAAATGATCTTATATATGCCTTACAAACCGGCCGGCTCGGCGGAGCCGGTCTTGATGTGTTTGAGGCAGAACCTCCTCAATTGAGCCCCTTATGGGAGATGGACCAGGTAGTCCTGACACCCCATCTAGGTGGAAACACAAAGGAATCTGCCCTGCGTACTGCATACCGGTCGGCACTCAATGTGGTAGCCGTTCTTACAGGGGGCACAGCACAGAGTATAGTTAATCAGGAGGTTTTAGCGAAGAATGGAAAATAAACTCTCAGTTCAGGCACGAACAATAACTGCAATGATAACACCCTTTCATGCGGATGGTACTCTCGATATCGATACCGCTGGAAAACTTGCCATGTGGCTGGCGGATAAGGGTGTGGATGGTCTTTTCATATGCGGTACCACAGGTGAGGGATTGCTGCTGAGTATGGCAGAACGCCGACAGCTGACCCAAGCGGTCGTGTCTGCCGCTGGAAAACGTGTCAAGGTGCTGGTCCAGGCTGGTGGTTTGACAACGGCCGAAACCATAGAGATTGCCCGGAACACTTACGAATCAGGGGCTGACGGTGCAGCCTTGCTGAGCCCGTTCTTCTATAAAATAGACCCGGTCGCCATGGTTGATCATTTCACGGTGGTAGCCGCAGCAGTGCCCGACCTGCCTATTTATCTATATAACATTCCTTCAAACACGAACAACCCGATCACACCGGAAATCCTCAAGGAGGTACTGGAGCGAACATCCAATGTAGTCGGCATCAAAGACAGCAGCAAGGACCTGGTGCTGCTCCAAAAATATCTTTCTCTGGCGAATGAGAGATTTAGCGTGTTTGTCGGAAGTGACAGCGTTATGCTGCCCGGACTGGCCGCGGGAGCCGCTGGAGTTGTGTCGGCCGCGAGCAATGCTTTCCCTGAGGCGGTCATAAACGTTGTCCATGCCTTTAATTCCCACAATCTCGCAGATGCTCTCCAGGCACAGGAACACCTGAACACCCTTCTTGAAATTATAAAAATCGGGCCGACACCGGCCGGATACAAGGCTGCCCTTAAGAAACGGGGCATCGAAACAGGTGGTGTGCGTCCACCGCTGAGAAACCTGAACCAAAAAGAATTGTCCGGCTTTGAACAAGCCTGGATCTCAAATCCATGGATAACCGGATTTGAAAATACTTAAGTTGTTTCGGTTGACAACAACCATGCTTTCTGTCTCATTATTAGACATTTAGTTGCGCGTATAGCGCATTTTTATGCCAATCCTGTTCGCAGGATCTTTACCGGCTATTTGAAATGGTACCAGCCCAAGAGGGGAAGAGTATGAAGGTAGCAGTTATCGGATCAGGTCTTTCCGGGCTTACGGCAGGCGCTCTGCTGGCCCAAGCCGGTCACCAGGTGAAAGTCTATGAACAGCATGAAAAAATCGGAGGAGTGACTGCCACTATCGAGCAAGACGGTTTCAAGTGGGACCAGGGGCAGATGATCATTCCGGACCTCGGCACAGGTGAACCAGGCCGCAAGATTCTGGAAAAACTTGGGATCTCGGACAGGGTTCAGGTGATACCGGGTTGGAGGGGCAATGTTTTCCCGGACTTCGAGATCTGGCGGCCCGAAAAATACCTGGGAAGGCACTGGAGAAAATACTATCTGAAAAATCTCTTTCCCGAGGATGCCCAGGGAATTGAAAACTACTACAAGCTCTATGAAGACGTGCTGGATCTGGTGGGACTGTACAATGAAGGAACTTTTCCGGCACGGGCCAGGATGCTTCTCAAAATGCTTAAAATCATCCGCATCAAAAACGTCAGCGCCAAAAAGCTGCTCGATCGCTACTTCACAAATCCCAAACTGCAGATGGCCTATATCGAAATCCTGGCAGACTACACCCTAAGGCCTGAAGACTTTCCCGGTCTGGCAATCCCTCTCATCAACGCCGAGCAGGAATATGATGATCGTATACCATTGGATTATGAAAACCGTCCGCATCGTTCTTCCTGGAATTTTATCAGGGGCGGACTTGTCGAGTTGGTTAATGCTTTGGCGGGGGCACTTAAACGATATGGCGGAGAAATCCTGACTGGCACTGCCACCAGGCGCATTCTTGTTTCAGATAATTCAGTGGCGGGAATCATGCTGGAAGATGGACATCGGGAACACTTCGATGCTGTAATAGCCAGTGGCGGAGCCAAAGAATTGTTTCAAAATATGGTTGGAAGACAACATCTTTCTGATGCGTTCCTGCAAAAACATGTCGACAACCTGTATACTACAGGGTCTGTTTTCATGGTACATCTCGGGGTGGATTACGATCCATCCGTGTATCAGCATAATTCCGCCCTGTGTTACTACTACCTGACCTATGACCTCGAAAAAGCACTTCAGGAAGGAGAGCAGAACATCTACCACGAGGGCAAGTACGGCTTCCTGATTTATATCCCCTCGATCCATTCCCCTGATATGGCTCCGAAAGGTTACCACGACGTCACGGTGTATACCATCGCCCCCAATCATCCTGCAAACGGTTCCTGGGCTGAGGACAGAGAGCGTTGGGCCGACAGGCTGCTGGAAATCGCCGAAGGGTATGTTCCGGGGCTTCGCCAACACACATTGACCAGGCTGATCATCACCCCGGAGGAATTTCGTCGGCGCAGCTACCTTTACCAGCATGCCTTCGGCGGATGCCCACCGGCTCTCGGCCGGACACCGCCCCCGCACAAGACACCGATCAACGGCCTCATGTTCGTGGGCGCCCAGAGTGAAGCCTACGGTGGGGTGACAGGTGCCATGATCGGGACGGAAAAGGCAGTGAAGAAGCTCCTGGGCAGGCGTTGGAATTGATAGGACACTCCCGTATTATACTGGCCACCCCGATGGTCTGCATCCCGCTGTCGGTTCCCTACTTTCAACACACTATGTCCTGCCCTGATCCATCGTGCCGGACACCATTGAATATGATTATTCCATAAGTATAAAAAAATACATCATTACTCAATACAGGAAGTCGCCCCCCGCCTGACGGTTTAAAGGCGGGGGGGGTAATGCATCAAGTCAGCTTGATGCCTTTGGCCTTGAGTTCATCAGCGACCTTTGCCAGGCCGAGTTCTTCGAATTTAGCACGTGACGGCAAGCCGGTCTGCATATCATACCCGGCAGCCTTGTAGTAATCGCGCAGATTCTTTTTCAGATCGACCTTTCGCATGATCGAGGTCTTGCCGTTGGTCCATTTCTGAAGCTCTTCGGGCACCCTTACTTCGACCGCTTCCTCCATGAAACGCGCCGGCAGGGTATCGTCCCTGGCACTCAATCCTTCCCTGGCATTGAAGGCCCGCATAAGTGTGGTCAGTTTTTCACTGCGCTTCAAAAGCTCTTTGCCGTTCATTCTAATACCGGTAGCGGCACTGAACTGCTCGCCATAGGTGTCCGGCAATGTCTGCAGGTTGATAATCGCAAATGCACAGGTGCCGAGAATATCAGCCAGCTTGGTGTAATTTTTCAACTGGTAGACCGGACCGGTATTTCCGTCTTCGTACGGATTCAGAGCCTCTGGAATGCCCGCTTCGGCAATCGTATATCCATATGCTTCAATGGTGGGGGCATAGGGGTCCATGTGGTGACCGCCGCGCTCGTTTACAGCGAACATCAGAGCCCCGCACTTGGATCCTCTTGGGCTGGTACCGCTCATCTCAAGGCCCTTGACCACCATTGCGTATTTCTCGGAACCCCTGCCGATAATTGATGCTGCGCGCAATGACCCCTCGGACAGAACAGCACCAAAACCCTCTTTCCTGCCGATCATCTCGGTCATATGGACCATGGCGTCTGCGTTTCCGAATCTGAGATCAATACCTCCGGTGTCTTTCTTGGTAATCAGGCCACGCTCATAGCACTCCATGGCCCAGGCAATGGTCGAACCACAGGAGATGGTATCGATCCCGTATTCGGCGCAGATCGCATTGGCCTTGGCAACGGCCAGGATATCTCCCACACCGCACCTGGCACCCAATCCGGCAGCGGTTTCATATTCCAGGGTACCGGAAGAGAGCCCGGCATACTTACCTTTCGTGATGGTCGGGATATAGTGGGCACAGGAAAGTGCACAATTTCCGCAGGCATACTTGCGGTATTCAAAATTCTTGAGGTAGGCGTTGTGGTCGATACCTCCGGCAACCTTGTCATCGTAGGTTTTCTGGTAGTTGTTTACCGGCAGCATGCTGTAATAATTGATGGCCTCCATCCAGCCCGCTGTTCCCACCTTGGGCTGCATTTCCCATGACCAGGGATCGCGCTCCTCGAGTTCTTTGAAATTCTTTTTGACAGCGGAATTGAAGCGTTGCACATCAGCAAGCCCGATGTTATTGCTACCCCTTACAGCGATTCCCTTAAGATTTTTCGAACCCATAACCGCACCCGCACCGCCGCGGCCAAAAGCACGGTCGATGTTGCAGCTGGCTATGGCAAACCTCACCAGCTTTTCACCAGCCGGTCCGATCATGAGTGTTTCCACTTCTTCGGAGCCGACTATGTCTTTCACGGCGGCATCCGCCTCGCTGGTTTTCATACCCCAGAGGGTGCTCGCATCTCGTATCTCGACCTTGTTGTCATCAATCCAGATCCAGACCGGGCGTGGTGACCTGCCGGTTATCACGATGTAGTCATAACCCGCAAACTTGAGCATGGGGCCGAAATGTCCGCCAGCCCTGCCGGAAACAAACGTCTTTGAAATCGGTGACATCGTGTTGCAGGTCAGGCTGTTGGCGGTCGGCGCCCTGGTTCCGGTCAACGGGCCGGTACAGAAAATCAGTGGATTTCGGGGATCAAAGGCCCCGTATTCCGGCCGGTATTCATCCCAGAGCATCTTCATTCCCAGGAGATACCCTCCAATATATTCCCTTTTCATCTGCTCGGTAAAAGGCTCAGTGGTAATCCTCCGATTGTACAGGTCAATCCGTAGTCCTTTTCCTGCATATGCATTCGTCATGACTGTTCACCTCCTACGAGTTCGGCTTCCTTCCACATGAGTGGCTGGGCCGAAAGAGCGTTCATCGGACAGTTGGCAACACATTGAGGATCTCCGCCGCACATATCGCACTTGAAGGCCTTCTTGCCGTCGGGCCGCATCTTGGCCATTCCAAACGGACACGCCTTGACACAATCCTGGCAGCCGATACAGGTCTTTTCATCAATAACAACCGCCCCGGTTCTGACATCGCGCCAGATTGCATCGACCGGACATGAGCGCATGCACCAGGGATTCGGGCACTGACGGCAGGTATTGGTCGTGATCCAATGTCCTTTACCGCCGTAACCGCGCTCAACAATGATAGCGGTCAATTCCGGGTTGTAGACACCGTAATGAAATTCACTGCAGACCTGTTCACAAATACGGCAGCCCGAGCAGAGAGATTGATCAACAACAATGTACTTCGGAGTTACCTGCAAGGCAGGTTGCTGCATTTCCTGCGGAACAGTGGCGCACCCGACCAGAACACCGGCTGCACCGGCTGCCACAGCAGTTACGCCTGCGGCTGAAACAAACTCTCTTCTACTCATTCCTTTGGTTTGTTTTTTACCTTCTGCCATAACCAACTTCTCCTTTCTTTCTGGATTACGTGGAGGTGATTTCGAAATAAGAGTAAAAACCATGAAATGACTACAACAATCACCTCAAGAAACTCGCTGTTTCGTGAAGCGGACTTTCGCTAAAGTCATATGCAATCTCGATAAATGTTATTGCTTTTTTTCCAGATGAGGTTTTGTTTTACGTCTGGTACTTTCTCAAGCTTGCATATAAGAAGTAAAATAAGCAAGAGATACTACATGTCAAGTAAGCTGTTAATTTTTTTATTCTTTTATGTTTTCGACCGCATAATAATTCATCTACGGTTTATCCTGATAGCTCTTCGTCGTGATTGTAAAATTGAATACGGCATAGCCACATATCTTGATTTCAGAATTAGATAATGACCTTAAATAATAGGACTGCTCAAAGAATAGTCTTATATACAAATATGCCTATTACAATTCAGGCCTCCATTAAATTACATATGGATTTTACATTCCTGATCATTTCCTGCAAAATTATATAAATTTGTTTTTCCCGGCTTATTTTGATTCCCATACCACTTGTCTGTTATACTTTTTACGCCTTTTAAAACTTTCTTCTTCCGAGCTCGGACATATACCAGTTTCGCATAGATTTAAGCAAATGCAGCGTAGTTCTGCAGGCAAATTTAGATTCTTCATCCGAACGTTCTTCAAACTCGAATCGTATGGAATCCAGATCATTAATCTGCTTTTCAATGGCCTTGATTTCCAGTTCGAATTGCATCAAAACTTGGTCTTTGCTGAGAAATCGGAAAAACAGCATACGGTTCAGGAAATCGTGTTCAAAGTTTATTGGTTGCGGAGAAGATGTAAGCTTTTTAAAAAAAATCACTTTGCCGGTGTCTGAAAGGGTATACACATTCTTATTCGGTTTGCCGGTCTGATACACCATCTCTTTGTGTACAAGGCCTTCTTTCTCAAGCTTTTTCAAGACCGGGTATATCTGATTGAAGCCCAGGTTGTAGATCATCATCATCTTATTCGCAATATTCTTGATCTCATAGCCGCTCTTTGGTCCGGACATAAGGAAACCGAGAATCGTCAATTCAGGATTCATAATCACTTATTCTTTCATATAATTTATTTCATTACATTTTATATTATAATATTTGTTTTTATAATATTATAAATAATACTATGTGTCAATTCCTTACATTCCGTCCCAATAAATTACCAGAATAATGCTTCGGTTTACATACAATCAAATGGCTATACATAAAGCCTGTACACATTCCGGCTGTCTTACCATTGACTTCCCAGAAACGCTTATTACCTTATTGTGCAGGCTGCTAAAAGAACTCCACAACAACCGAGATTTTTTCATCTGAGATAACACCTACCCATCGGCAGCTGGAAAATACTTTAAGGAGGTTGACCATGGAAGATCTTCTACCAAAGATCCAGGAGCTGTTATCTTTTTACGGACTGAAAGTAATTGCAGCCATTGTAATATACATCGTAGGTCGCTGGGTCGCCAAAGCTATCCGGAGTTTCGTACAGAAAAGAATGACAAAGAGGGAAGTCGATAAAACGATTATATCCTTTACAACAAGCCTTATCTACATTGCCCTGTTGACATTTGTTATTATAGCAGCCCTTGCCCAGCTTGGTATTCAAACAACATCGTTTATTGCCTTAATCGGCGCTGCCGGCCTGGCTATCGGTTTTGCAATGCAGGGGACATTGGCAAATTTCGCTGCCGGTTTTCTGTTGATTGTTTTCCGTCCTTTTAAAGCAGGAGATTACATCTCGGGGGCCGGGGTGGACGGTACAGTCGAAGGCATACAGATCTTTACCACCCATCTGAAAACCCCCGACAACAAAGCCATAATCATTCCAAACGGCAAACTGATGGGAGACATTATTACCAATTTTTCTGCAAAAGAAACCCGGCGGGTAGACATGACCTTCGGTGTAAGTTACAGCGACGACCTTAAAAATGTCAGAAAGGTACTACAGGAGATCGTAGACATGGACACCCGCATCCTGAAGGACCCGGAAGCAATGATTGTTGTACTGGAACTGGCAGACAACAGTGTAAATTTTGCCGTGCGCGTATGGGTTAAGGCTGAGGATTATTGGGGGGTCTTTTTCGACATGAACGAAGCTGTTAAACTGCGCTTTGACAAAGAAGGCATTTCAATCCCGTTCCCGCAAACGGATGTTCACATGGTTGCCCAGGCATAAAATCGATCTTTTCGTGAAAGGAGGATCCATGAATAAACGATACTTTTCACTATTTTTAATCGGGGCTGTTTTTTTCATTATCCTGTTTCCCGGACTCTCACACGCCGATATCATCGTATTGCAAAACGGTGAAAAACTCATCGGAACCATAGAACGCCTTGAAATGGATACGGTAACCCTGGTTACCGGTTACTCCGAACCAATTAAAATCCAATCCGCCATGATTGCCAGGATATTTACCGACAGCCCGGTTGAAGTCCAAATGATAGACGGTCAAATCCTGAAAGGGCTTCTTAAAACTACCGAGGACGGAAATATCGTGATTGATTCCAGCGAAGGGAGAGCAGCAACAAGCGTTGATTGGAGCAGAATCAAGGCCATCAACCCTCCTTCACCACAACCCAAGAAATGGGACGGAAGCATTACCATTGGGGCGGCTATGCAATCAGGCAATACAGACAGGGCCAGTGCATCGGTAAGTGCTCAGGCTGTGCGTAAAACCGACAAGGACCGCTTTTCGTTGCGGTTTCGGCATAACTATGCTGAAGAAGATGATGAACTGACCACCCGCAACACCTTCGGTGCCCTGAAATATGATTATTTCTTTACCAGAGCCATGTACGGATATCTCGGAGTTGAACTGCTGAATGACAAATTCAAGGATTTGAACCTGCGGGTCGTAGTCGGACCTGGTGTCGGCTACCAGATCTGGGATGACGAAATCAAAACACTCCTGGTTGAAGCAGGCCTGGCATATTTCTCCGAAGATCTGGACAAAGGTGATGACGACAGTTGGATCACCGCCCGTCTGGCCGGTGACTTCAGCTACAAATTGCTGGATACAATTATTTTCACTGATAACCTCGTAGTCTATCCAAACCTTGAAGACTCCGGGGAATATCAATTGCGCAACGAGGCTGCAATCATATCAGCACTTAGTGAAAATTGGGCTTTGAGATTATCAAACATCGTTGAGTATGACAGTGATCCGCCACAGGATATCAAAAAGACCGATTTATACTGGATACTCGCTCTGCAGTATTCTTTCTGAAATTTAAGTTCAAAGAAATTTTATAGCGGGATAAAGAAACGGATAGCCCCCAAAGGAGCAATAGCATGACTGAACAAGTATACAAATTGGTCGAGGTAACCGGATCTTCAAAACATGGATACCAACAAGCCATTGAAAATGCAATCAATCGCGCATCAAAGACTGTCCGCCACTTGCGATGGTTCCAGGTTGTTGAAACCCGTGGTTATATTGAAGAGGATAAAGTTGCCTACTGGCAGGTCTCACTGAAGATCGGCTTTTCGCTCGACAATCCGGACCAGGAATAACAACCCAAGAAAAAAAATCTTTATTCGCCGCCTATTGACATGGCGAAGAACGAGCACATTATAACCAGGACACGTATGTTCTCTGAGAGCAGAAATCCAGTTGTACCCGTAAACGAGGTTTACCCTCTCAAGAACGAAAGGAGGACGGCATGGCTGTTAACAGGACATATATTCTTTCTATTCCTGTCGCACTATTGAGCGTTTGTTTGCTGTTTACCGGTTCACTCATGGCCCAGGATGTTCCTCTCATGAACATCGATGAACTCAAAGGACTGCTCGATGATCCCAATGTTGTTATTCTCGACGTACGCACCAATTCAGACTGGCAGGAAAGCACATATAAAATTCAGGGTGCCCTGCGGGAAGAAAAATCAAATTTTGACTCATGGGCGGAAAAACACCCTAAGGACAAAACTCTCGTGCTCTACTGCGCCTGAAAGAATGAAGCGACAAGTGCCGGTCTGGCACGCAAACTTATCAAGCGTGGTTATACAAAAATATTTGCCCTCAAGGGCGGCTGGAACGAATGGGTTAAAGCCAAATACCCTATTGAAGCAAAGTAGCTCTCAAGCGCCGCTGCAATATCTGCGACATTTTCAGAACAACCATTGCTCTTTGATCTGGTTTTAGGCTACAGATAGAAACTATGTCTTTCCTCAGTAAAACGCTTGCAATCGTGTTTCTTCAGCTTCTAGCATCCATGTTGAATGTCGGGCTTGATGCAACCACCCTGGCGGCTCAAAATATCACTGACGAAACCGTTAGTCATGGTATAGTCTTTGAGGGTCGTCTGAGTTATCAGTATACCGAATTCATCCTGGCAGGTACCGGACTGTCCCGCTACAAGCGACTGATCAAGGCCTATGTGGGGGCCTTGTATCTTGGTCCCGGTGTATCCATCAACAAAATGTTCAGTGATGTTCCCAAACGGCTCGAGATCGAATACTTTCTATCGATACCAGCCAGGGGATTCGTGCATGCGACTGAAGAAGGGATTGCCAATAATGTCTCCGCCGAGAATTATGCAAAACTCAAAGAAAAGATCGATCAGTTCAACACTTTCTATGAAGATGTCAAACGCGGCGATCGCTATTCTCTGACCTATATCCCCGGTTCAGGCCTTGAACTGGCCCTCAACGGTGAAAAAAAGGGCCGAATCCAGGGTGCTGAATTTGCCGCGGCGGTCTTTTCGATCTGGTTCGGTGAGAAGCCATTCGACGAGAAGTTCAAACAGACGGTGTTTGGTTTTTGAGCAAATTAAGCCTTTATTAATAAAAATCATTCATGATTTGATGGGAATAAATTTATCTTGAACTCTCTGCGATATTTGCCCGGCAAAACTCCTGTATATTTTGCATGTGATACAGTAAATACATATTATTTCCATTATGGAGGTAACAAATATGGATGACAAAAAAATTGGCGCTATTACAGAAAAAATCCTTTCGGCATGGAACAGGCAGGATGTAGACGAAGTACTGGCGTGTTACACCGAAGATTGTATCTATCGAGATCCTAATACGCAAAGTGCCATAAAAGGACATGAAAAATTTGGAAGGTATTTACGGAAGCTGTTTGATCAATGGGAAATGCACTGGTCTACTCGAGAATATTTCCAGTTTTCTGAAGAAAAGGGCTGCGCATTTCTATGGCATGCAACGTTAACGCCGGTTTCAGGGGGAGAAACTTTTGAAATCGACGGCATGGATCTGGCCATTATTCGCGGTGAAAAGTTATACCGGAACGAGGTGTACTTTGACCGTATGGCGTTATTAACAAAAAAAATAACACCCACTGAGGTTATCTGATTTCATCAAGGGATTTGCGGTATCATCCATGTATGATGCCCAGTTGGGACAGGGCATCATAAAACAGGAACAATGCGAATACGATTAACAGAATTCCCAGGATTTTCAGGGTAACCGCATAGAATTTCGCTGACAAGAACGAGCTTGAAAATCCAACCACAACGGCCAGCACAACCTTGGACCCTACCAGAAACATGTAAAAGCTTCCGATAAAAATCACCGCTGCTGCCAGAGAGGTATCAACAGTTTTCAAAATCATGGGTGAGCCCACTGAAATCCAGAACAGATAGGGATGCGGGTTAAGGGCGTTCGTGACAATTCCCTTGGCAAACGAATGAGCCTTAACAGCGTTAAGATCAACCTGGATGGTTTTTGCTCGCAGGGTTTCAAACCCCAGATAGGTTACGAATCCTGCGCCGAGAAAGGTAATGCCCGCCAGGATAAAATCGAAGTTCGAGAGTTTAATCAACATCAAAAGGCTTATGCAGATAATCGGGAAATCGGTTATAAGAGGAGCCAGGGCTACCTTGATCCCCTGCATGATGCCGTATCTCAGAGTCTCGGTAATCACCAGGGTCAGTAAAGGCCCGGGGACATACCCGGCGGATATTCCAAGTAATGTGCCGACAAGCAAACTAGATATCATTTCACTATCTCTATTGTCTGTTTAAGAGATTTCGGCCGCACCAGCATGAATTAATGAAAAGGGATGGGCATTATATTCCTATCAGCCCATACGACTGCGTTCCAAGCCCGATCTCCTCGGCATAATCCAGAATTTGAGTGCCGTCCACATTGGTAACTTCTTTGAAAATGTCTTTATTACCATGGTTCTGATAGACCAGGTCAAAGGCAGCCCTGTCACAGGCAACCGGATCAATAGACGCTACTATTCCGACATCTTTTCCAATCAATCTGGTATCCGCCAGGCAGTCGCAATCCTTGGTGATATTATTAATGAAAGTGATAAAAATTTTTTTCTTTCCCAGCAGGGCCCCATAGGCATACTCAGCGCAGCGTTGTCGAACCTCCCTGCCCCTCGCCCCGTGCCACGGAACCTGAATTGCATCATAATCACAGATGCTGATGCATTGTGCGCACCCGATACACAACTCCTCGTC
>Ga0272441_10003931_pt1 | contig 27622 bp, 15 predicted proteins | sample SSMProp6N_FD_193582 | JGI IMG/M metagenome (GOLD analysis project Ga0272441, IMG submission 193582) | Marine sediment archaeal communities from Little Sippewissett salt marsh, Falmouth, MA, United States - SSM-Prop-6N | ecosystem: Environmental > Aquatic > Marine > Wetlands > Sediment ... | reverse complement strand
CCAGCTTCTCAAGAGATCAATACCGAAAAAACCGGAGCGCCGGCTTCAAATTATCCCGTTTCGACAGTCTCTCAAGGTATCTTTGAATATAAAGAAAGGCCATCTATATTAAGAAGAATATATAAAACAGGCGTTCCTGTTGTCTTCTTCTCGGGGCTGGTGTACATCTTCTTCTTGAATTTGGCAAGGAAGACATCAAAAGTCGAAACCAACGCTGTATTAATTAAGATTTACTGGCTTTTCACGATATTATTCCTGTTAACCATTTTACACATTTTCATCCCTTATTACAGGTCAATGGAATATGAGTTTTCGGCGCTGTTAACAGCCGGATGTGTTGTGATTGTATTGACTGAAGTCATAAACTCTATTAAGATAAGAAAGGCGCTAAAAGAGAGGCCGCATTTACAGCTTTGCCCTCACTGTAAAGCATTGGTCGAGAAAACCTATTCTATGTGCCCTAAGTGTAACGGACCGATAGTATGAAGGCCTCAATCCGATCCTGTCCACTCTACAGGAAAATCAGGCGGAAACCGGACCATATCATATATACTGGCTATCTTAGTCGTATCACTTTTTGATGCATACGGATTTATATATTCCCATATAACCTCTTTATCCTCTGTTACCTCAATAACCCTGCCATTGGACGATTCTATTATCAGGATATTGCCGTTGGGAAGTTCCTGTACAGCCCCTGAATGGTCAGAGATCAAAGGCTTTTCATCAGTGCCCAAATACTCCCATAGGACCTCTTTTCTCAATGGGTTTATTTTTAAAACCGCGGACCTATAATTACTGATATACCTGTTGGCAAAGAACATTATATTGCCGTCTTTAAGCAGGATGGGTTGATGCTGGCCTTTCCATTTCTCATGGAATGACCATACGAGCTTTTTTTCGTCCGGATCTATAATGGCTATGGTATCAATAGCGCGAAAGGACAACAGGATGTTCCCCTTTTTGAATATCCGGGAAATATTTTCGTGTTTACCTCGAAAAACCTCTAAGGTATTTGTATGAATAATATCAATGCCGTAAGATCTTTGCTTATTTTTATAAAAACGCTCCACCATTTTCAATCTTCTCTTAGGCTCATCTAGAAGATAGGCATCTTTTGAATTCTCTATACATTCAATAACCGATATCCTATCGATCTCTTTACCCTCTTCATTCAAATGTAAGATATAATCTTCCCAAACCGGAACAAATTCATTTATGGAAGCCACCAGCGACTCGTCGCGCCCAAGGACATAAATTGTGCCGTCTTCCATGACATCCAGATCATGGTGTTCACCCGCCTGATGATGCCATAGAAGTTTAGAATTTTTGTCCAATTTAATGATCCCCGCGCCCTCAAAGATAGCTAACAAGTCCCCGTTCCCATACAGGTGCACCCTTCTCCAATAATGATCGCAATATTTATTTATCCCGGTTATCCTATAATCCGGCCATATATCCCATAATGAAAAATACCACCGGTGCAATTCTTTACCCTCCATGTCCATCAGAATAGCTGCCGGATCATGGCCGGAAATAAATATATTGCGCCCATTATAAGCCCTATCCTTGTCATGGAAGACCACACCCGTTCTATCGGGTATATGCCCGCTGCCGTGGGCATACGGAAGGGCCTCAAACTGTTCAAGGTCAACCGAACTACTCTTAAGTGGCAGGGAACAACAGATCAAACATATAATAAGAGATATGCCCGAAATTCTATTCATTTATGGCTATGCCCCTTGATGCATTGTTCACAATATTCATGTCCACACACGCTGCATACCCTGAAATCAAGGCTCTCATCATCCCTATCGGTTTTCTTACAAGCGGTACATTTGTGGAAGGCCTCCTCCCCTTTGGCCCTTTTCGATGAATAAGGTGACGGCTTCCAACCATGATACATAAGTTTGGCATTCGCAAGGATACTCGGCCAAAAGAACAACAGGTAGTTCATAACGGATATGATCGAGGCGCATTTCATGGCCCACGGCGCAAAGCCTAATGTCATGATTATACTAAACCACGACAGATACCCCAAATATTTGACTTTTATCGGTATTAAAAAAAATATATACACCTCAAAGTCCGGATACAGAGCAGCGAAAGCGAGAAACAGTGAAAGTATAATATACCCTCCGGTAATAGCCTGACGAGGGAATATGATACCGATAAAAGTCGTGCATATCATGCCTATTAGAAAGAAAAGATTTAACCTGAACGAGCCCCACTCCCTCTCCAAAGCGCTGCCTATAATATACAGGAAATACAGCGCGAAAAATAAAAATATCACACCTAACGGCGGGGGTATAAAAACATATGTAATAAGCCTCCAAACCTGGCCTTTAAAAACCTCTGACATAATAAGCATCAGCGCATAATCATATGAAGGGTTCACTAGCGTGAGAGAATAGACAATAACCATGAATCCTATGATATACAGGATCAGATTGTTTATGGCTAGATGCCCGAAACTATGATCGAGTTTTTCGACTGCATCATCGAACCAATATCTTTTCTTCATTATGTGAATTTTACCACATAAGACAATAACATTCAATGATCCCTCATCAGGCCTAAACCAAAAAATAGATTTGCATATATCCATAATGTCAGATATATTAGTTATATAAGGCTCCACTTAATAACACTATATGAAAAAAATATTCTTATGAAAAAAAACGGTTTGACAACTGTAGAAGTGCTGATGAGCGCTTTTATTTTGATGATAGTAACCATAGGCGTGGTCCTTTTTTCCGCGCAGCTGTTGGACATGGCGAAAAGAATGGATTACCAGTACGCCTCCGTAAACCTGGCAAAAAACCGATTGGAGAGGACAAAGAATATTATACACTCCAATGGTTTTGACTCACTTCCTGACATGGCAGAAAACCAAACTATTGTAAATGAAAATGGCGCCCCGGACCTAAACGGCGATTTCGAGAGGACCACCATAGTTACAACAAATTACAACGGGGATCCCCTTCTCACAAGAGTTGTGGTGAATGTTAGATATAAATATCGCGGTTCAACAAACAGTGTTCCTGTAACTTCCTCGACCATATTCATAGATGGATTCTAGAAAGGCCCTACAGTGAAAAAAAAGACATGCACACGTAACGGGATAACAATGGTAGAAGTCATGATAGCCTCTGTTGTCGCTCTTTTTCTTCTCGGATGTGTATATAGCCTGTGGTTTTTCGTTTATAGGAATTGGGCTGAAACAAGGGTAAGGTCCGCTCTGCGCATCGATATGGAGAAGGTACTTGAAAGGATGAAAAAGGAATGCCGGCTATCCAGCATGACCTATATGAGTTTCTTCCCATCGAACGCGGCAACATATACCGCCATTAGTTTTCCTACAGCAACACCTCCCTCAAAATTGCCGGGTACTAATTCCGGATTTTATACGTTCGATGCCAGCGGCAACATATTGTGGGACACTTCCGTAATCTATCATACCCATGAAAACCCTTCCGGATCAGGGCACTATGAACTCAGACGGACTACTTTCACCAATAATAACGCCGTAATACTGAACGTAACACAGAGAGACGCGCAGCTTCAAAGCGTCGTATTTTACGGCAACGGTAATCTCGCGCCAAATAACGCAAACGCGTCAACGGAAGTGCTGATAGAGCAAGATTCCGCTTTGAGCATAATACCGTCCATGCTATCCTTTGACGGCTACAGCCCAACTGTCGAAAAAAGCGAGAACATTGCCCTCGGCAGCGCCAGGATGTCTTCCGGCACACATTCATTTACGTTTGACGTAGAGGGAAAGAACGACAATTCTTCCGGATACGAAATGGGGATCGATTCAATTATTGTAGCGCCCAGCGGCGGTGAAAGAGAAGCGGAAGTGTTAACCATAAGCGATTACGCGGGAGGGGGCAGCGCAAATATATTCAGCGCCGGATTCAGCGGAAATCATTATGTGGAGTTCACATCCAACGCAGTAGGCGATTATCTTACTTTCGACTACTATTATGACCTATACCTTGAATCAAACTTCGAGAACTCTATCAGAATAAACACTATTCTGTCAGACAGCGAGATCGTCGGTAAGTTATGTACGCCGAAACAGGGGGGTAAGACATGCTGGTCATACTACGGTGAGGCCGGATCCACAGCCGGCACGGCATCTATCCCCACCCCATCTCAAACCGGCCTGACAATACGCACAAACTTAACGACCGATAATATCGAACAATCCGGTGACCTGATAAGGGTTAAGTTCTCTGCCCCGGATTATAAGCTTCGCATATTTAAAGCGTATATCATCGAAAGATTAAGCGATGATGACGGCACCGGAGCCGCGAAACAATTATACTTCAGTGATCCTCCCTTGGATATCGGAACTTCGGAACCGCCTGATTATGGTTTGAAAATCGATGACAATGGAGGCGCGGCTTCAACATCTCAAACAATACTTGCCGGTAAATATGCGTGGACAAACTGGGCCACATTTTCAATAGACGACACTAAAGATTATTTAATATCTTATTATTTTGACAATGGTGTAGCAAGCGCGTCACAGATGGATGTCACATATTATGACGGCGGCATTGAAACAAATTCGTACTATCTTGAGGGCGATCAAGCGGCCGCAGTCACATGGGTCGGATCGACGTCTTCTCCGCATGTATACGCGACTGAAACAGCGGACAACTGGTCTAATTACGGCATAATAGAATCAGATATATACGACACAAAAATCGATAATCCCTCTTATAATAATTTATCCTGGGATGCGCTAGACGCGAATGTACTCATGAAAGCAAGGTCCAGCGACACCCCTGACATGACCGGCGCTTCTTCATGGAGCACTATATCGGGATCCTCGATCAATCCCCATGATATATCAAGTTATGTGGGTTCCGGCAGATATATACAATTTCAGGCGACACTGACAAAAACAGGCGTATACGATGATTATGTTAATTATCCTTATATAGATAATGTGACAATAGACTGGCCTGGAGAAGAAAGGATTTGCGAGATAAGCGCCTATTTCACAAAGAAACCCGATTATGGCGTAGTTAAGCTGTCTGTTGATGGATTCGATCTGTCCAAAGGCCTTGAATTCAACATTTCAGTAAACGACAGCTTCCTGGGGGTATCTTTCACCGAGTCTATGACGGCTGAGATCGAGTCAAGAAATACCGGGAGGTAACATTGATAAAACATATCAAACTTATTAATTCTAAAGGCGTTGTGTTCATTGTTACTCTCTGGACCGCTCTTGTCCTATTTTTGATTGTCTCTTTCGCGGCGTATATTGTATCTCAGGACTCGCATATGATAAACAGATTGAAAAATGCCTCTCAGGCGCTCTTTCTGGCCGAAGCCGGCATAGCGGAGGCGCTCGCTGTAATAACGAATAATGGTATTTCCGCAAAGGATGACCCCGCAAATTTCCCCGAGACGGCCTTTGAGGAAGGCACATATGATGTCAATATCATAGAAGAGTCAAGCCGGATAATGCTGCATTCGACCGGAACGGTAAACAACGCGACCCGGACATCAATGGCTGAAATAGAGGATACATTCCCTACCGCTATGAACTGCGCGCTGGCCGCCGGGACCGACATCGACATTAAATCTGTCAACGGCGATATTATAATAAAAGGTGATATTCACGCCAATAATAATCTGATCCTTAAAGAACAGGGCAGTCCTTCCGAAGTAAGGATCGAGGCAAGCGCTACCGCATCAGGAATGGCCACAAGCAGCAATGGATTTTCAACGGATGGGAATGTAAATATCGCCGATAGCGCGAATTCAGGCGGCGGCCGGCCCGAGGTATCTATGCCTTCTTTTGATTTTCTAAGTTTTAAAAACGCGGCAATAGCTGACGGGACTTATTACGATAACGATAAGACATTCAACAACGCGGGCCTATCCGGTGGATCTGCCGGCATTATATATGTGGACGGCGATGTAACATTCAAGGGTGATTGTACCATTGAAGGGGGATTTGTAGCAAGGGGCAGTATTACCCTAAATAACGGTAACAGTATTACACAGACGCATGATGCCGGCAATCTATACCCAATTTTCATGTCAGAGGCCGGTGACATGATGAAATTATACGGACTATTTAATACGACAGAAGGCAATATCGTATATGCCACAAACAATGTAAAGATCCGTACACCCGGCGGTTCTTCTGTTGTCCTGGGATGCGTTCTTGCCGGCGGCTCTTTTGATATTGTCGCCAACAATGATCTCATTCTAAATTACGGATTGATCTCTTCCGAAACGGTCATAACAGGCGGGCTCGAACTTGTAAGCTGGAACGAATAATAATTCATTAAAGCGTTTCTTTTTAAACGATCTCGACTCCTTCAAACGTTATCCTGATACCATTATGTTCTTTTCCCGAATCCTCATAAATATTATCTGTTACGTTGTATCTCCTGCCTCTGATTTCAATATAGTCAAATGATTTTGATACCGCTACATAATACATATATCCTGTTTTGATCGTAGCTACTAATTTTGATGGCCTTACACCACAATTAAGCCCCTCCATATTGTTAAGATTGTAAATTAACCCGCATATATATCGTATGATCATATACACGGCTGAATAACTCCGCTTATAATGCCTCATATCTTCCTCCCCCATCTGTTTAAATCGTTTTTAAAAGTCTACATTATGAGATCAAAAAAAATTAGGTGGGTCCCCTAACCCCGCTACCTATATATAAGTTTAATGATTTTTAGATGGTAAGCAATTAATACAGGCTTGCTTTTTTATCTCCTAACAGAGATTTCGACTTATTCGATTGACAAACTATCTGGCTCGTTTACTAATAAGTTTATCGAAGGTTTTCCGAGGAAAACAATTTCTAAGGTATTTGACCTGCCGCGCAGTTAATTTCTCGAAAAGATTCGATCTTTTAATAAAGAAATACTCCAAGTCCTTAACAGTAAAAATAAACTTGTTCCTCATGATTGATTCATGCGTTGTGCTTCCAAAGAATATTTTATAAATACCACGCCTCTTCTTTGCCTCTCTTTCAAGCTTATCTCCAATATCCAGGAACAATCCGACAGCGGGGGCCTTATTTACAACATCGTATGCCTTCTTTTTACCGAATTTCCTGAAGGCCAGGAATTTATACATATTCTTATGTTTGGGATGTATCGTTATACATAACCGGTCGATCCTCTCGATGTTTCGAGCAAAGTCCAGCAAGATTTTAAACAACCGAAATATGAATATCAATTTGCCAAAATTAAACATTGAATACTTTGATGGTGGGTATAACTCACGGCTAACGGCAAACTGAGAAACCTCGGCAATGCGCAACTTCTTTCGCCTGAATGTATCGAGCTCTTTTCTGTATAATTTGTCCATTGGAAGGCCTATTGGTGTATCGCAGATCAGAGTAAGGGTAGCAACAACTTTTTTACCCCGCTTCGCTATAAACGTAGTGGTCGTGGGCAACGCATTATAAAATGACAATCGCATATCGCTCTTCAATCCCTTTGGGATATATTTCCTGCAGGAATACTCCCTGAAAACCAATCTGAAGGCGCCCTCTAACTCTTCCCTTTTCTTAGCAGCACTATATATAAGCTTTTCCGCCATGAGGATCTCCAATATTAACGCAGTATAACAAATAAAAAATAAATAATCAAGGGCGTGGATATGGAGTGTCAAGCCAAAATGAAAATGTCCTATTGTCGCTAAAGTAAAGAGCCGGGGCCCAAACCCAGGCTCTTTCTCAAGTCATAAAACCAGAATCACCCGATCGTCTAGTCGCCTTCGCCTTCTTCTTCTTGCTGAGGGGCTTGGGCGGTCCGCTGTTTTACATAATAGCCTATCACACAGAATTCGAGTTTGCTATCGTTAGAAAAACGGTGTATAGTATCACCTTCGAAACTATGTACTCTACACCATATCTCCATGTTGCCATCTCCCTTAAAATCAACAAGCAGAAATTGTCCGGCAACGGTCTTAAAATTTGTATTGGTAACTTTCCCCATAGCCCAATCGGTTCTTGTGTGATACCCCGCTGTATTTGTCCAGTCTTGAACGTGTTGTCTGGACTCATCGGGATCACAGGATTCCATAGAAAAATTAAGATTTGCGGGTTGAATACTTCCTCCTGGAATAAATTTAACCTTAGCCCTGAAAGATAGTAGAAAAGCGTATATATCCTCTGTTTCTGCGGCTACTTCAGGAAATTTCGCTTTTATTTCATTTAAGGCTATACTATAAAATTTACCGTGGCCATGATTAGTGAAATCTCCGCCCATGTTTAACTCAAACATTCCGTCATAGGGTTTCTTTTCCTTTATAAGCCGGAATTCCCCTCGATCCGGAACAACAGGGATCCACTCGCCGCTATTACCGACAGCAGGATCCCATTTCTTAAGATTTTTATCGTTTGTGTCGTAACAGAGCATGCCCTCTTGTTTAGTCAATGTTTTCATAGCGTTCGTTGATAGATCTACGGGATTAAGCAAATGAACATCTGATCGTGTCACTCCGCTTACATCTAAGCCCCTTAGATTCAATCCCTGTAAAGGTGTATCAGTACCTATTCCGACATTGCCGTTATTGTCTATGATGAAATCATCGGTAGGATCATCACTTTGAAGGGGATCTGTCGGATCTATGTAGAATCTGCCCTTAGTAACAGCCTGATCGCCTATAGCTATATTACCCTGAACGATCAAATTATTATTGCCGATATTCGAGTTATCCGCTGCCCTCCAATCCACTCCGACAACGCCTCTCTCATATCTGGCGGTATCAGTCCCCGGCATTATTGTTGTAAGTGTCCTCTCTTCTGAGAACGCGAAGCTAAATATCAATAATGCCATCAACGCTATCAAGATCACTATTCTTTTTAAATAAACACCTGCTGTCACAAAAACCACCCTCTTTCTCTATATTTAAATCCTTTTAGTATTATAAGACAGTCCATTTATCATTTATCTAATAATAAAACTCCAGAAAGGTAATAAAATTCCAAAACAATACTAACTATTTGAAACCCTAACGGGACAAGGTACAAAAAAGCAAAGCATTCTTTTCTGCTTCAATAACATTAAAAAAAACCTTAGAGTCTCTCCCCCTAAAGTCTATATATCATTTTTCATTTCCTCAATTACGTGTACATTATAGCAAATCAAACGTTATAAGTCAAGTAAAAATTATCCTGTGGATAACTAAAACTATTGCACAATTATCACGATAGTTTCCTCCGCTATCGCGCCGGCAAGATCTTTCACATAAAACCTTACCTGATAATTGCCCTTCTGTGAAACGCGTGGTTTCCACGAAAACGTTCGGGTTCCCCTTATATTCCTAAACGATGCGTATCCCGGCCTCCCATCGATGTAATACTTCAGCTTCTTAGAGTCTACTTGATCAGTATCTTCGGCATTTATCACGAATTTAAGCACTTCACCGGCATTTATTGTTCTACTTCCTATACTACGCAATACAGGATCATTGTTAGGCACTTTTATTATTATGGTTTCGCTATCCTCGGTCCCTGCTTTATCCTTAACTGTAAAAGTAACCTCAAACTGCCCCGACTGGGTAAGAGCCGGTTTCCATCTGAATTTACCCGAATTCCTGTAAAATAAGGCCCCTTTGGGTTTATTGGTTATAACATACTTCAATTTACTATCTATCGGGTCCGGATCGGCCCCTTCTATAAGGAATTCCATCAACTCGCCCCTCACGGCTGTCTTATTTCCGATGGGAGCCAGAGTTGGCACAGTGTTTGGTACTGTTATGGTTATGGTCTGTCTGTCCTCGAAACCAGCCTTATCTTTAACTATAAATGTAACATTATACACACCTGCCTGGTTGTAAGCGGGTTTCCATTTGAATTTGCCTGTATTCCTATAGAATAACGCGCCTTTCGGTTTATTTTCTATAGAATAAACAAGTTTAGCGTCAACTTCATCGGGATCAATGCCATTCGCGTAAAACTCAAGATGTTCTCCCCTATTTACTGTCTTATTCCCAATAGGATCAATGTGCGGTATTATATTAGGGACTGTAATGGTCACAGTTTTGGAATCCTGCGCCCCTATTTTATCTTTCACAATGAAGGCTATCTGAAATTCTCCGGCCTGGGTATCGGCAGGCTTCCATTTGAACAGGCCGCTTTTCTGATTCAGCGCAGCGCCTTTAGGTTTATTATCCATAAAATAACGCAGACCTGTTTTATCGACATAATCACTGTCGTCCGCGGGGATTGAATAAGAAAGAGTGTTTCCCCTAAGTATAGTCCTGTTTACAATATTTCCAAGAACCGGAGGCTGATTTGTAATCGAAATGGTAATATCTTTTTTTACCATTTCACCTAAATTGTCTTTTACCGTAAACGTCAATAAGAAATCACCCACCTGATTATATGCCGGCGTCCATCTTAACTCTCTCCATTTTTTATAGTACCGGTAAACGCGCGCACCTTTAGGTATATTGTCTATCACATATACGAGGCTGTCCTTATCTATCTCGTCATCGTCTTTACCATATATTTTGAAACTCAGCGTTTTCCCGCGGTACCAATTGAAATCTCCTCCATTATATGAAAAACTTAGCTCTGGAGGATTGTTTGGTTTGACGCTCAATATAACAGTTTTCTGAACCAGGAGGCCCAAACGGTCTTTAACCGTAAAGGTCACCGGATAATCTCCGCTTTGCTTAAATGAAGGCGTCCATTTTAACCTTCTCCATCTATTAGTATATTTTAACAAAGTAGCCCCCTTGGGCTTATTCGTTACAGTATATGCCAGATGATCCCTGTCGATAGTGTCATCATCATGACCTAAAATTAATAATTCCAGCGTAACCCCCCTCTCACACATTATAATATCGCTATTGTCGGAAAATGTCAGGATAGGAGGTGAGCTGGGAACTATTATTTTCGCTGCTGTAGAATCTTCTCCCCCCTCACGACTATTGGCTATAAACGTCACATAATACTCTCCATTTTGCTTAAGTCCCGGCTTCCAGCGAAAACACCCCGTCTTCCCGTTGAAAGACGCGCCTTTTGGTTTGTCTTTTATTAAATACCGAAGGTCATTATTCGGGTCAGTGGCATTAACGTACAACTCAAACATCTGCCCTCTTTCCGCAACCTTCTCTCCTATAGGCTCAATTTCCGGAGCGACGACATAATTATTAACTACCAGATCAACGCGCTTGTAGGAAGTACTTCGAGTCCACCGATCTTCTTTTACGTCATAACAGCATAAAGATATCTGGTGTGTCCCCGAATCCGTATATGAAGGTTTACAGATTATTCTCTCGTCGCCTTTTTGGTCGTCCAGTGTTATGAAACCAGGATTATCATGGTAAGGATCGGGGAAAAGAACGTAATCATCTCCATCCGGATCATAAACATTAAGCGCTATCGAAAGCTCTTCACCTTCAGTCATTACATAATTTTCCCCCACACCTATAACGGGCGCCCTATTAGTGTTATAAACATTGATTTCAAAATCCACCGAAGCTTCCAGTTCGCCATCCGAAGCGATAACCTCAAAGGCATATCTCCTCTCCTGATCAAAGTCCGGAGTCCAGCTAAATACGCCTTTAGCGGAATCAATAGAAGCCCCACTCGGCGCGCGCCTTAGAGAATAAATAATTTTCCTCTTCTCGGGATCAATTGCTTTAAAAGTATACGTTAACTCCTGCCCTTCATAAGCTGACTTATAGATCCAATCATCATCGGGCTGATTAAAAACCGGAGGCAGATTGTCCACGACTTCAATATCTACTTGGCGCTTAGCTGACAGATCGGAATCCGTAACAAAAAAATCAATCGTATAGGTGCCGACCTGGTCTATTTTGGGCGTCCATTTAAACTTTCCGGTCTCCGGATTTAGCACGGCTCCATCCGGGGCATTTTCCATATAGAAAGACAGATTTTCCTCATCATCCAGATCATTTAGATCAAATGCCGTCAAAGTAAATTCAACCGGTTTACCGTATTTTTGGGAATATTTCGCGGGCCCGGAATGAAAATACGGAGGGCGATTTTCATGCACAATTTTTAGATGGACGGGCTTTGTCTGAACACTTTTATTGTTCCCCCTAAACTTAATATATAAATTGTTGACCCCTTCTCTATCCGACAACCCCAAAGGTCTGATATTACAATAATCTTCCCACTCCGCGTCTTTAAAAGTCGGATTGAAACCTATGATCATCTGTTTTGCACCCTCTGCATTCATGTTCAGGATATACCATGGATAAGAGCCTCCTTCTTCCGTTACAGTTACATTAGGGTTTACCGGCGGGTTTTTGAACTTTTCATTACCGCTGCGGGGTGTCGCATAATACAAATAATTATAATAGCCCTCACTCCAAAGTTCGTCCCAATATCCCGGCCTAAAAGCGGTCACGGCCATAATCCCCATTATGTGAGGTGTCCCACTTGAGTCTATCGCTATCCTGCCAACATCACCGAATATGTTGAAATGATAATTGCCAATCGCGACCGTTGAAAAACGCCAGGCACCCATATTGTTCGAACCATAATATGCCTTGTCTTCTGTCGCGAATAAAACATGAACATTATCCCTGGAATCAAGCGCGATAGAAAAATCCTGCACATCCAGTTGTTTAATATCCTTATATGTCCAATTATCTCCATCCTTTATGGCAAGAGTAAGATAACGTTTCGTTGAACTGCCAGAAGTAACGTCCCTGGCCAAGAGCATATATAACCTATTTTTACTGTCAACCGCAAGAGTGTTGTTGCGAATAAAGGCATTACTGAAAGCGGGATGAATATCCTGTATCTTGGTTCTGATCCATCGACCATTTGCCCTGTAGAAATAGTAACTGTCTTTTGTCAGATAACTACTTCCATAAACTTCACATAAAATATGCGGCACGCCATCGTGATCGACCGTAATGCATGAGGGATAAAGTAAATAATCGACCCCCTTCCCTATTATCGTCTGATATTGCCTGGCTGCAGCTGTCTCGTATGAGTATTCAAATGCCCTGTCATCGGAATCTCCATAAATAACATGCATCCTGTCATCAGAATCCAAAAATGATGCCACGCCGTTAAGCGCATATTTCCCCTTTATTGTTATAACCGATTGGGTTCCGTCCTGTAATTTCTTTAAATGAAAGACACCTGTCCCATAGTGAACCGCATAACAAATATGCAAATCATCTGTGCTGCTAAAATGAATATTTGTACTACCGCATCCATCGCCTGCACTCCCGACAGTCTCCTCAACTAACACCCCATTGTCAATATAAGCATGAACCAGATCAAATCCACCGGCGTATGAAAAAGAAGTTCCATAACTAAAATGCGGGGTTCCATTCCGGTCAATCGCCATATCGGGACAAGCTGTTGCCCTTAAATACGTCACATCCCAATCAATGGTACTCGGATTAATGGCCTTAAACGTACCTGATTGCTTTGCAACTCTATTTGTTACAACTTCCGGTTCGGCCTTTACCAATGGGGTCTGGTTGTTAGGAAGCGAAACAGGTTCTTCTTCCGTGGTTTCAGGAAGGCCTGACACATCCCCTGCCACATCCATGGAAAATGTCGGCTGTTCATTATACGGAGGAATAACAGCAGTATCATCCCTGATCACGTTTATAGTGACCGATGACGCGTTACCTGCCTCATCTACCGCAATAATAGCAATGTTATTGTTCCCTTGGCCCAAAGGCACGTTTTCAGCGCTGAAATATAAATTCGATACTGTCGCTTCTATCGTACCGATCGTCACCCTGGCACTCTCATCATCTATGTTTCCCTCTATTACCATACTTGGACCCGCCACGATCTGCCCATCTTCCGGATATGTAATGTTGATATTTGGAGCCGTATTATCAAATGTGACAATGTTATTAACAGACGCGATATTTCCACTGATATCAGTGGCACTTACTTTTATTGAATGCTCACCATCATTATATTGAGTCGTGTCACAGACAAGAGCCAGCTCAGTGGTATCCGAATTAGCCACGAGAGCATCATCTATATACAGATCAATATCTTTTAAAACAGAATTATCATTGGCTCTAGCGAACAATGAGATCTCACCATAGACATGTTCACCCTCTTCTATTCCTGACAAACCTACAGTAGGCGGGATAATATCATCCCATCCCCAGAAAATATTGTACCCTGCATCAGCCGCAATAAACCAGCTCGTTGCCCCTATGTGCAGGATCGGGTAATATTCCCAATTAAAACCCGTAGAAATAATATGGCATGCTGCCGGTATACCATAACCATCATGCCCGCTAGCGCCATGATATGGTGTAAAGAGATCTTTATCCTGGCTTTTCTCAATTTCATTCTGGTAATACAAGGCCTTGGAAAATAAGCCGTTCATTTTATAGGCCAGGACCATTTGCGCGGTCCCTTCAAACCACACCCCATCCTTATCTCTATTAAAATCAAAACCATCGAATGGATGATGAGGATTCCCCGTCTGATCAATTTCACACCGTTTCCCGCAATTCATCTCGATCCAATCCAGAGCTCCGCCATATCTGCTATAATCGTTCAATACTATAAGAGGATGACAATTGGCATCGACAACCTGCTGGTAATAGCCGGTGTTTAAAGACCACCCATCAGTTTGGGTCCCGACCCAAAACATGTTATTTTCCGGATCCCATAGCCTTGATTCCACTATATCCAACGCATTTTCAGCCCTCTCCAACCAGACAGGATCACCTGTAGCGCTGTATAAATGCATGAATGCCGCGTAAACAGCGGCATTGTGCTCGACATTCTTCCAATATGACCTGTAGACAGTACTGTATGTCCCGCCTCTATACTCGAATCCACCTCTATATCCGGGGTTGCCCGCATCTCGGCAATTTGTTTCGATAAATTCTCCCAGCCGCTCCGCTGACTGGAGAATACTGTTAAGAAAGGCTGTATCCGTGTCATTGGAATATCTGTAATAATGCATCCACGCCAAAATAACCCATGCCATGTTCCCAGTCCCTGAACCCGGGGAATTTATTGACGAATATCTACCTGAAGGATTTTTAATATTTGTTGACCAGTACGCATCCCTTACCCTGCCGTCACTAAAATTCTGATCGCGATCCTGTGCCCATTGAAATGCCTTACAGATATCCTTTGCCCTCGCGATATCCGATGCCTTTTTCCTGATCAACAGCGCGATGGCCGCCAAGGCATTGTCGTATGAAAAAGCCGTGTAATTTAAGCCGGGCTGTGAAGGCCAGAAACTCTGGATAAGGCGCATACCGCTTCTCTGGTAACTGTCCATCCTCCATTCCAGATGCTGATATGCCCTATCGGCTGATCCTGAAATAATAGGTAATTTAATATAATTACTCCTACCGCCCGGGGTAACAACACAAACACCCTGCGATATAGCGTTATCGGGTATCTTGCAATCTATCCGATTATCACTCCAACTTAATATTCTTAGTTTTACACCATTCTTAAACTCCACATAGCTGTCTCCACACGTTTTTCCAAAACCCATTTTTACTGTAAGGTAATCCCGGTAATCATTCACGCCATCGCCATTCGCATCCCCTGTTAATTGGGTTTTTCCTTCATTAATATCGAAATTGTCCTCTAATATACCCAAGTCTTTGCCATCTATTACTCCGTCATTATTAAAATCAGCGGAGCTGATATAACCTTCCGGTTCAGAATGATCCCCGAAACGCGCGCCTATTATCTTAATAGATTCACCGATCCCGGCGTAATCGGGAGAAATATCAATTATTATCGGCCTGGTAGATGATAACGGCTCGATCTCATTATCAGTAATAGCGCTATTGGGCACAGAAAAAGTTAGTAGAAAAGCCAGCATTAAATATCTTGTTTTCATGTTTAGTTCTTTCTTTTGCAATAAAAAAACCTTTAGGTATACCCCCTAAAGGCTCAACATTTTTTAATATAATTATGCCCAGATATCATCCATGATTGTATCAAGTATGGGGCGCTGAGTCAAGCAAATAAGCAAGGAATAGCCTGGATATAAACCCCGGCTACTTCTATTCTTCCGGCGTCCGGGACAGCTCAACGGTCACACGAACACCAGTGTCCCGGACGCTTCAATATTTCTTATAATCATGTTTGTCTATGTTTAACTTGTTTATGCATGTTTATATATGTTTATGGTGTTTACCTATGTTTGTATATGTTATCCTTATTCCAGCCCTTGAATGCCTCTTTTACAGTGGTAGTACAGCCTGTGTGGCCGGTACATAGATGTGATATGTTCTCGAGCCTGGATAGCTTTATAATGGAATCTCTGGCACATCTAGCATCCCAGCAATACAATCGGACCGGAAAAATAATCCTATCTCCTCTGATATTCATCGCGTCACCACAACAAAGTATCTTATCGTTAATTAAATAGGCACTATGCCCTGGTGTATGTCCGGACGCGGATATAGCTTTAACACTGATGCCCCCTATCCTGATCTCATCCCCATCTTTCAAGGTATTATAATTATTTGTTATCGTTACAGGTGAATACATACCGAATCTGCGAGTGACACTTGTCTTTGCCAGAGCCTCTTCCCCCTGTCCCATATATACATGAGCGTTTTTGAAAAGGTTATGCCTATAATCATCATCAACGCTCCCGGCATGGTCCATATCACTGTGTGTCAGGAATATATGGGTCACCTCTTCGGGATCCACACCGATCCTTTCGAAATCATCTCTCAGATAAGTATTATTGGGATATCCCGCATCTATCAAAACGGCATTATCATTACTCTTGAAAAGATAAAGATTTACATCACGATCCCTTATCGTATAAAAATCATCAGCGATCTTTCCCGTTGGCTGAGGAGAAATGAATACTTTGGGAAAGCCCTTCATTATAAAGTCAGTGATAATCATGAAAAGCCATATAGAATTTTTTTTCATATGATCACTGGCAATTATACCATACGATCAAGAAAATGCCATTTGATTCGAGTCATCCCTCATTCCACATCCGGCATTCCTGCAGGGCCAGCATTGAGAAGACCTCAAGGCCCTTATCAGGTATGCGGTTGTATGTTCTAAGTATATCCAGCGCCTCATCTGACCCGTTATGCGCCAGGATCATCATGACAGCCTCTTTCGTTTTGTGCCTCACCCTTAAGTCCATCAGAAGCCTACCCATTTCGGTAATGACACCTTTGCCGATCTTATCATAGTCCTTTGGCAGGTAAGAATGCCCCATGATATACTCCCCCATCTTCTGAAGTTCCGGATCAGCAGTGTCTATGTGGCTTGCCAACATAGGCTCCCTGCCCCTTTCCATAGCCTGTTTTAAAAAAATCCAAAATTCCTGTTCTGTCATAATTGCCTCCTTTTTCATGTTTACACCCTTCCCAAGCCCCTATTATATACTTACGTAAAATCCGGGGTTTTTCTTGCAAGTTTTTTAAAAAAAAGTCCGCGCTTACCGTAAAAAGCCTTGTCAAAAAGCGGGCGCGGTTGGAATCCCGCGTACTTTTCTTCAGCGTTTTTTTGCGACACGCGCGTTTAAACGTGCGATATATTGATCGATGTGGTATAATAATGCTGATCAACAAAGAGGGGATGGGATCGTCACAAAAGATGTCCTGATAATTGATGATCATCCGAAAATTACTCAAATAAATAATGACTAATGAAAAATACAAACATTTTTAAACCTATTCTGTTCTCACTTCTGATCGTATCCCTATTCTTTTTCACGCTCGAAACCATACAGAGAGCGCGATACGCTATCCGTTTTCGTTCCACATACTGGTTGGCCTATGGATTTCGGGAGAAGCCGAGGGATTATGACAAGATGCATCAAATGGGCATGAAACATAATCGTGTAAATGTAGAGATCGTGGAGGTGCCCCTTATAGATTATGACGGATATAAAAAATATAATCCAAAGTGCAAAACTGTACCTTATAAGATCAATTCATTCGGTTTCCGGGGAGATGAATTCAACATCAATAAACCCGAAGGCACATATAGGATAGTTGCGCTGGGGGGATCCACAACTTTTGGCTTAAGGGCCGAGGATGGACATACCTATCCCGAATTACTTGAGGATGCCTTGAAAAAAGGCGGATTGAAAAATGTCGAGGTCATAAACGCGGGCGTCTCATCCAGCACTATAAAGCATATTGCGAACCTGTTCAACAGTGAGATAGTCAAACTTGATCCCGACATGATCATTATAAACAGCCTTTTTAACAACCTGTTTTATTCGCAACATACATATTCCCATCGTTTAGACGGCCCGCATATTATAAACCATTTTCTACTGAACAAAAGTTTATTATATACGACCATACGGGAAAAATTGGCTTATATGTTGCATAAGCCCGCCGGAGATATCTATAAAGCGCCTTTGAAGAACATGGTAAAAAATTTTCTCGATGATGACAATTTCTGGTTTCGTTTCAGGCTAATGTATGAGAGTATCGTAAAGACCGCAATGGAACAAAATATAAAGATCATCATAATAACCCAACCAGTATGGCTGAGGGATCATAAGAAGGGTGAGTGCTCCATTATGCTCGACAATAGATTTAAACCGGTATACGACCGAGCAAAAGAAGTCCTTTTCAACATGACCGGATCAAGGGACATCAGGATAATAGACGCGCAGGAGCTATTTAGCCTTAGACAGGACAAAGATAAGTTATTTTCAGACGGGCTCCATCTCACCCACGAAGGTAATGCCCTTCTGGCCGAGACCATTGAGAATCATATCAGAAACCAATACTGAACTCTGCTATGGACATTTATATGTTCGATATTCCCAATCCCAACCACATCATACTCACATTGAGTTAACTCACCATATTGAAAGGATTCGTTAATTACCCGAGTTCCATTGCTAAGTTCTGCAAACTTGTTTTTGTATCATTAACTGCTTAAAAAGTCAAGGCTAACAAATCACCTACCTCTCGTCTCCGGGTCGCGCGACCCGGAAGCGCGGGGGCTATACCTTTGACGCAAGTTGTTCCATAGTAACGATCTGGCGGCCGTTTTCCTTTATTATGCGGATAGCCCTTTCCAGATAGTCTAACTTAACGTCTAGAGGGGGCCTCTTGATCCTATCAATATTTATTTCACTTTTTATACTGCTATCAAGATCATCGGCATGCATCAAATCCGCGGGATGGACAATCAGATAAAAATTATCCTTCTTGAGGCACTCCTTCAGCATTCTCTCATATATATTCCAGCCAAACATGAACACTAATGTATGCCAGAACGCGAACCTGAATCTGGATGTCGGCACAGGCATCATCGTTATTTTGTCCTTCTCAGCACCAATCCTTCTGCGCCAAAGGCTGCCTGCACTCATATACGGCCTAGTGGGGCCAAATAACCAGTAGGAGAAATCTTTTCTACGCAGGATCCCATATGATTCTTTCTTTGTCAGGTTGTTTGCAAGGAACTTCATTATAACGGGAATATACAGCCAAGATGGAAATCCTGAGCTATCATATCGATATCTCATCTCTACCAACAATTCAATAAGTTTACCTGATGAATTCCAGGCTGGAGAAACAAATCCCTTCGGCTCTTTACCTAATACTTCAGTCAAAACATCATGGGCGCTTTTAACTTCCCGCCTCATAGCATCACTATTCATAGCGCCTAGATCCTGGAAATGACTCCACGAATGGTTTCCGATCTCATGGCCCTGATCAGACCAGGATCTTACCCTATCACGGTTCTCCTGCTTCTCAAGGTCCTTTCCGATCACATATATGCTGTATTTAAAATCATACTTGCCGGCAACGTCATTGAACCTATCAAAAACCTCGAAAAACGTGGGGTCTTTATAATTCGCGGGGAATCCATAACTCTGGCCAAGTGAATCAAAATGTAGGCTGATAGCGGCATATCTCATTCTATACCCTCAGGCTATTTCGTAAGAAGAAAGTTCTCCAAAACAAGACAGTCAATACCGGTATTAATATAGCAGTTGTAAGCATCTTCCGGTGAACAGACTATCGGTTCGCCCTTGATATTAAAAGACGTATTGACAAGAACTCCTATCCCGGTTATTTTTTTGAAATTATTTATAAGCTCCCAGTATTTAGGGATCAGGTTCTTATCAACTGTCTGAACCCTTGCTGAACCATCCACATGCGTAATAGCCGGTATAACCTTCTTCATCCCTTCCTTCACCTGAAACGTAAATAACATGAAAGGCGACTCGGCGGAGTTCTCAAAATACAAAGACGCGTCCTCCTTTAAGACCGAAGGCGCGAAGGGCCTGAATCCCTCCCTATGCTTAACTCTACTGTTCAATATATCCTTCATTTCATCACGCCTGGGATCCGCCAAAATGCTCCTGCCTCCCAGGGCCCGCGGGCCGAATTCCATCTTCCCGGAAAACCAGCCAATGATCTTTCCATCCGCTATAAGCTTTGCGGCGCGCTTCGTAATATCCTTACGATACTCATATTTAGCGCCCTTAGAATCAAGAAAAGCCCTGATATCACCCTCGCTATAATCAGGACCTATAAAAGTATGCCTCATCACATACTTTCTCTCTTTTTCCAAAAAATTATTATAAATATAGAACGCGGCGCCTATCGCGCCGCCTGCGTCATTCGCGGCCGGTTGAACAAATACGTTCTCAAATTTTGACTCAGCTAAGATCCGGCCATTCATTACACAATTCAGAGCAACCCCTCCGGCAAGGCATATGTTCCTGCTGCCCGTAAGCTCATGTACCTGATCCGCGAAATTTAACCCAATGTTCTCGGTAGTCTTCTGCAATGCATAAGCGATATCTTCATGTCTCGTATTTATCTTTGTGTTTTTTTCACGCGCCGGCCCGAACTCATTTTTGAATTTCTTGGACACGCCTTTATAATAATCAAAATATGACATGTCTAACTTGAACTTATTTCTATCCAATTTAGCCACTAATTTGTCGATCGCGACACCGGATTTGCCGTACGGAGACAATCCCATGACTTTGCCTTCATCCCCTACATGAGGGAAACCCAGATAATTTGTTACGGACTTATAAAGCTCACCAACTGAATGAGGGTGCCCTATAGAACGAACTTTATTGATCTTATTGCCTTTACCATGCGCGAACTGTACAGCGGTATATTCCCCGCTCTCATCCATGGTAAGTATGCCTGACTCATCGAACGGGCTGACCATGAAACTGCTTGACGCATGAGCAAGGTGATGCTCAACAAAAATAAATTTGTACGGGGTCCTGCCGTTTTTAATCCCGAAATGCCCTTTCAGGTAAGACTGCACCTTAAGGATCGTGAACCACTTGCCCCCCTGTTCGACTCCGGGACTCAATGATTTAGGGATATGCCTGATTACCTGGTATGCCCTTTTGTGAAAATCATGCAGGGGTTTGAAATAATAGCCCACATAATCGAGGTCCTTGAATGTAATGCCTTCCTTCTTAAGGCAATAATCAATGGCATTTTTTGGAAAACTGCCGTCATGCTTTTTCCTGGTAAGGCGCTCCTCTTCAACGGCAACTATTATCTCCCCGTCCCTGATGAGCGCTGCCGCCGCGTCCGACATGAAACAACTAAATCCAAGCACATACATCGTTTGACCTCCGCCATCCCCGGCATGGATGTGGTTTAATGGATGTGGTTTAAAATTCGAATGGGCTGATCACGTCTTTGCCGAACTTCTTTATCGTATCCCCCAATAAATCCTTCTGTTTTTCGACCCTGTCAAAAAACACTTTCGGAACATTCTCCTCTTGCCTGAATACCGACTCAATCCGTTTTATCTTTTTCAGAAAATTCGCGCAACGCACGCTGAACTGCCTCACGTAGTCATCCTTTGTATATTCTCTCCTAAAAACCTTCCTGAACAGCCCCTTGAGATCTTCGTATTTCGGGATCAGGCCTATCGGGGTATCTATAGCCTCATATTCATGATGGACCCGTCCCTCCATCCAAAGAAGCCATACCTTCTTGTCAACTTTAGCGTTTAAAAACTGCCCGTTTTTCTTGAGAAAATAATTTGTCCTGAATATTCGGGGCTTAACCTTCATCCTATTTTCAAACTCGATATGGTTCTTAATATAAGTGCCAAAAGGCACGACCACGAAGTCCAGGTTTGCCATCGGATTATGCTTTCTCACACCCGCCTGGCCGATAGTAGCCGCGGTCGTTTCAGACTCCAAAGTCGCGCCCATATACACTCCATGGGACCAACCGGATGATTCTACGACCGGGGGTGATGTATCCGAATCCCTTCCCCCATATATGATCCCCTGAACAGGCACCCCATTGGGGTCATCAGCCTTCGGATCCGCATTATTTAACTCATTTATTCTAATGGTATACCGCGCGTTCTTGTTAGCCGGAGGAACATCTTTTCCATCCGGGCCTTTAGCGCCTTCTTTCCACGCGCCTATATAATTCTCACCTTCCTTGGGCAGTTCTTTTCCCATACCAAGCCATGAAGGCTTTCCGTCTTTTATAAGGACGTTAGAAAATATGACTTCCCTGGGAGAAGTAATTGCCTCATAGATGACAGGATCATCTTCCGGGTTCACATCCTGTATTATACCAAATATACCCTGTTCCACATTTGCGGCATAGGGTACGCCATCCTGTTTTATCTTTATATAAGCGATATCATCCCCGATTATGGTTTGACCGGGTATCATCGCAGTAGACGTCTTACCGCACGCGCTTGGAAACGCGCCCGTGAAATAAGTAACCCTGTCCTTACCTTCCGGATGCACACCCATTATGAACATATGTTCAGCCAGCCAATCCTCTTTATGCGCTTTACTGACAGCTAATCTCAAGGCAAGTTTTTTAAGCCCAACGCTGTTGCCGGCATATTGGTTATTGACCGTAAAGACACGCCTTTCTTTCAGATCTATATATACGCGCCTTTTATCTATATCTTTTGAATTGTTTCTCTTATCCAGGGTTCCGGCGCTGTGAACAAAGTAGAAAAAATCGTTCTTATCCCGCATGTTCTTGAACTGTTGATAACCAAACCTGTAAAGTATTGACTCACTGTGTGTTACGTAAGAAGAATCCGTCAATTGCAGGGCCAGAATGGAAAAAGGCGAATTGTTCGGCCCAAGACAAAAAAAACTGATCAGCAGTTCCTTGCCTTTCATACAACCGTCCATATACCCCATTATCTCGGCCAACCCGTCCTGCCTGCTAATCGTGTTGATGGCCTTGGTCAGTTTCTCACCGGGCTCTAATAACACACACGTATGGCCTTTGTCTCTGGCCTGATCATAATAACCGTCAAAATGCACGGTGTGACCTTTCATCTTAAGCGGCCTTTCCTCACCATTCTTCACGGCGATCATCCTCACATAATCCAAGTCCTCCGGTGAATCCGTAAGAACCGTAACTTTCGCGGGCTTACAATGCGCTATAAACTTCTCCACCACTTCATTGACCTTACAATTATTAAGGGCAAGAACCTTCTGTATGTTCTTTCCATCCATTATGTTCCGCTCAACTTTCAACATAGTATCCTATTTCTCCTTTTCTTACTAAATGTATAGGGGTTTACCGGGATTATTTTTGGGATATTGTATTACATATCATAATCATATGCAAGTATTTAATATATCTCCATGGTGTCAAGAACTCTGCGACCAGGTCGCTCTTCAAGCGACCTGGTCGCGAAGCAGGCCGCACCAAAAGAAGTAGCGCACCTTTAAACGTGCGCTACTTCTACTAACAACTATAAACTAATAACTAAGAACTAAACTTACGCCGCTTTCCTGAACTGCCGTATAACCGTTTCATAATAACTCTGTAGATCATCCGCGGACAATGGTAATACCTTCGGCAATGTAATATATTTATAATCACAGCCCAATGGCGGATTCGTACGCGTTATTGCCCTATATTGGATATTTATATACTCTCGTATCCATGGATAATCCAGGGCATCCCCATCTTTCGGTATATGCGCCGAAGCTAAAGCCATGTTAAGCATCCTGATGATAGCCAATGGCTTTTTGGGATCCAACTTATTAATGACATCATCCATTTCCATCTCAACATTTCCCTGGCCAAATATTTCAGTTTCCTCATTAAAAGCTGTGATCGATATCAATGCCCTTTTACCATCTTCTATTTCTCCATTGAAGGGCCTTAAATTGATAACTCTTTTCGCTCCCTTACTCTTTGGTACTCTCAAGTTCATCGCCTCTACATATGCCTCTAACAATTTTATTGGCTCCGCGTTTCCTTGTAGACCTGCATCTGATGTATATTGTTTGAGCCTTGCTTCATCATAACGTATATCATATGTATATCCTTTTTCCATCTGATCCCTGACATTGCCTTCTTCATCCAGAAGCACAACTGTCTGTTCAGCATAAGGAGTCGCGTCTATCACTTCCCTATCCGTAAACTTAAAATTGTGACTCCACATCGGGGCCTCTACAGTGATCTCTGGTTCTATCGTGATATCGAATAGATCTAGCCACATAATACCCTTCTGTCTGAAATAATTATTAGCGCGCTCTGAGATAACCGGGAATGGCCTGTTGATGATCTTGCCCATAGGAATATTCTTATCCAGGGCCCTGCCCAGTTCCATCCAGGCATCAGCGCCTTTCAAGGCAACAAAATTCTCTCTGCCATCCTCCCATTTCTCTGTACAAGTGAGAGTACCTTCATTTCTGTCCCATGTGATGTTTCTATGTATCCAGAACTTAGTTTTATTAAAGTCTTCTTTTGGAAGCCACTCAAGCCCGCCTTTTTTTACATCATATATAACATCCCTATAAAAAGTAAGTTTCGAATTATCATCCGCGAAAACAATACCTTCTGTTAATTCATGCTCACTATTGGCGCCAAATTTCATTTTCCATGTCACCCAATCTTCTTCGACTCCTTGTTCAACTTTCCTGTCTGGGAATTTAATACCCTTAAATGTCTTTTTCATATCCGCGTTATCCCTTGGCACAATACGGACATTCGCGACTTCCGCTTTATGCTCTAAGTACTTCTCGATCAACCTGGGATATATCTCCAGCCTGTGGCCGGTTATTTCCTCTGCCCTTTCTTGGGTCGTAGCCTCTGAATATATCCTCAACTGAGGTGAATTACCCGACGGCCTCATGTGCGCGATCTCACCATTGGAAAAATACATGCGCACACCATCCAGGAAGTTCATCTTCGCGATACCTCCTTTATAGCCTCGATCCTCATTGAAAAGTTTTTCAAGATCGTCTTTTATTCTCATCATTCTTTTATGGATTTTACCTTGACCAACTTCTCTGAGCTTACTCTGATTTAACTTCTTATACCTTATTTTTCCTTCTCTTAAGAATTCCACATCCACAATATCAAACTGTTCAGGTGAATAGTTCCTCATTATTGCCTGTCCTAAAGTCGCAGTATATTGCCCAATTAATTGTTTAGCATCAGCAGGGATGTTTTGATATTCAGGTTCTTCCTCCACATCTCTCGGATCGATGAGCCCTGAATCTATGTAGCACGCGTTATCACCACTGAACCTTTTATCAAATAACTGCCCTATAGTCGTAACTCCTTCTTCCATCTTCGCGGTATGAAAGGCCGCTATCATAGGCAACACCGCATCCCTGGTTGCCAGGGCTTTTAGCGTTTTACCACTATCAAGCCGAACATCCGAACCTAATAAAAAGCCGCCGTTTCTTTCAAAACCCACAGCGAGGCCATTTTTATGCTTTTTTAACCAATCCTGCATGGCTTTCACAACGTAAGGAGAGCCTATCTTTACCTTCACAACCTCAAAACCCAGATTCTGAAGCATTCTCTCAACCACACTACTGCATGAAGCTGTCATAACCGCGAGTTTATCTTTAGATTTGCTGGATTCTTGATGTGCCAGATATTCACAAGCCATGTATCCTAGTTTATCACCATAGATAAATTGGCCATCTTCGGTAAAAAGCGCTGGCCTGTCAGAATCACCATCCGTAGTGAATATACCTCTAATATTTCGTCCTGCGGCTTGGCATTCACCTCTAATATCTTGCACTCTTAGTTTAAGTTTTGGCTTCACATCCTCTGTATCCACTATCAAACCTTCTTCCCAGTCCCCCCCTTCATGCGTATAGTGGAAACCGGAGCCTACCCCTAATGCTCTGAATATATCAGCCACAATATTCCTTCCCACAGCCATATGGGCTAAAAACGCCATTTCATCCGTTTCATCAAAGATCTTTCCAAATGCTTCCGTATAGCGTTCGACATACATTTTTGTGGCCTTAGTCCAAGCCTCAGTCTGAGCCATATCATACTTACCCGTACCTTCGCTCATAAGCGCAATAGCATGATCGACTAAGCCTTTTTGGTCATTAGAAAGATCACTACGCTTTTTAAGCATGCCATTGTTATCGAACATATTATCTTCCGCGCGCATCATTAGCTCAAGTTCAAGGAATTCCCGGACTTGTTTCAGTATTTCCAACTCATCATCCTTTAACACTTCACCTTCTTTGGTATTGGGCTTGACACCGTTCTGTTCCTTGCTGAGCGGAAGAACCGGGCAGTGACTGGCGGTTATCTCGACACTTGGTATGGCGCCTTCTGTCCTATACATGCCATAATACGCTACAGCTGGGGTAAGAAGATTGCCCGCGCACAATACTTTCTTTCCCCAATCATGGCCTGCCATCAGCTGTGTTTGCATTATATGCCTTGTTGAAGGCCTTAGGTCACCCGCAAAAACGATCTCATCCCGATCCATATAGCCTTTAGCCTTCATAAAACTGATTATGGCCTTAGCCACAGCATAACACTTAATAGACTGCAAGAAAGCGACAAAATCCCTTATCCCGCTAGTTCCAAATACGATCTTGTCTCCAAACGCGCTGCGCGCCATGTTATATTTGCCATAAAGATAATTCAAGTTTGCTGTAGGTACCGTATCGGGAGTATCCACCTGCGCGCTAAACGCCGCGATGTTTATGGTCTTGCCTATATCCTGTGAGTACAATTCCATAAGATCGCCTATATAAGACAAATCCACATGCTCAAATAAAGCTTCTGAATCATCCACATCCGCACCGACCTTCTTGTAAAGCTCATCGAGTGAATACGCATTTTTATGAAAACCTTCCCATATCTGAACAGCGGTCTTGCCCTTATACTCCTTATATCTAGGCTCATCCTTATTAAGATCAGGATCCGCTTCATCCATATGATCATCTATCCATGCTCTGAGATCAACCTCATCAACCCCCACACCTTTAGCGTCAGCTAAAGCAATATGGAACTTCTTGGCCTGAATCGCCTCATCGATTTCGTGCTTCAATAGGGCATTTTCAGCCATCGTGGAATATTTTTGATCAGCATATATGACCGGTGCTTCACCCGGAATTGGGTTACCGTTATTGTCTTTCACTGTTAGTCCAAGATGCCCAAACTGCACAGTATTCTCAAACATACCCATCAATCTGAGCAAGTGAACCTCTCTCAGGTGACTTGGAATGTCATTAGAAATATTTCCCATCAATCCCTTTTTTGTACGGGATTCGTTAGTAACATTCAAAGATTCATACCTAGCCTCTCTCCACAAACGAGCTTTTCTCTGGTAAGCATCACCCGCCTCACCATATCTTTCGATCTCTTGGTCTATCCTTTCTTTGATATAATGCCCGACCGCCGAGT
>Ga0272441_10003930_pt1 | contig 27624 bp, 22 predicted proteins | sample SSMProp6N_FD_193582 | JGI IMG/M metagenome (GOLD analysis project Ga0272441, IMG submission 193582) | Marine sediment archaeal communities from Little Sippewissett salt marsh, Falmouth, MA, United States - SSM-Prop-6N | ecosystem: Environmental > Aquatic > Marine > Wetlands > Sediment ... | reverse complement strand
GGTTCGTATTTCGTCCGGTATTCTACTCTTTTTGGCCAGGTGATCTCCGAGGAAATCTCCCAACCTTTCGAATCAGTGTAGGACATTTCGGGAAACAGCGCAAGCAGAAAGCGACCGGAGAGCTGAAAATGGTGCCTCGACGCCCCCACACGGCCGGAGATATACTCCGACCTGCACGCTCCTTGGTGCCTGGGGGAAGGAACATGACCAAAGCTACTGCCGTTGTCGCGCTCATCATCTCTTGCGCCTGCCTGCGGATTGACGCTCAGGACCTCGTGCCGGACCTCTTAAAGGTCAAAGGTATCGAGCACTACGATGGCCCGGCATCGGGCAAGGCGCTTCTCCGAAAGAACGGTTTCGTTGTCGTTCCGCGCTTCTACCACCGCATCTTCTCGCCCTACTACGGAAGTGCGCTGCCTCGCTTCGTCACAGCGGACTCGGTGCACCGGACGTTCCATGTCCTTTTCGAGGATCAGTTGAAGAAGGTCGAAACGTCCTTCACCGGGGACGTTCAGGCCATTACGGACGCGCTTCTGGCGGACCTTGCGCCGCGTCACGCATCCGATAGGTTGACGGACGAACAGAAGGCGGCCGTCGACCAGGCCGCGGAGTTCCTGCGGGTGGCCAAGAATCTGCTCGGGTCCCGGGGCGAATCGGCGATTTCAGAGACCGTTCACCAGGAGACGTCGCTGATCCATGCTGCAGCCGGCGTGTCGGTGTCTCCCCTGTTCGGCTACCGGATCGACTATTCCCAGTTTAAGCCACGCGGGTTCTATACGGACACGCCGTCGCTGCGGCGCTACTTCATGGTAATGAGCTGGTACGGCGCAGCGGCGTTCCGACTGAAATCGAGATCCGAGACGGCCGCGGCGATCGAGCTCGTCCGCGCCCTGGAACGGTGTGAAGAGGCATTCGCTCGCTGGCGCAGGATGGACCGGACCTACTCCCATCTGATTTCCCCAACCGACGATCTGAGCCCCGTCGACTACATGGCTGCGATCAACCTCAGAGCCGGCTCACCGAAAGATCTGGTCGGTACTGTCCAGAAGCTGGGCAAGAGCATGCGGGATCCGCGCATCAACTCCATGGCGCTCTCGCCCGGGGAGATGCGCGACTGGATACGACATTCGAAAGGCATGCGTCTGTTCGGTAAGCGCTACATCCCGGACAGCGAGGTTTTCATGGACCTCACGGATCCGAAGGTGCCCGGCCGCGGGTTCCCGTCCGGACTAGACATCATGGCGGCGAACGGGTCTGTGCGCGCGCGGGCGCTGATGGCCAGACAGCCCGCGTCGAAGACGATCGAATACCAGGCCGGCATGGAGAAGGCGGAGGCTCTTCTATCGCGTCTGAAGAGCGCGGAGGAACGATCACACTACATTGAACTGCTCCGGGTCGCGGGAGCATTGACCGCGCCGCCGCACAAAGCGGCAGCTGCTTTTGCGAAGACCGACGCCTACGCGGACAAGAGCCTGGTGACGGCGCTGGCCTCCTGGGCATCATTGCGACATGCATGGGTTCTCCACGCGAAGCAGAGCGTGATCTGTTTGGGCATAGGTTTCTCGGACCCGATGCCCGGCTATGTCGAGCCCAATCCCAGCTTCTTCGAGGTCATGCAGCGGGCGAACAACCGCCTCATCGATATCCTCGGAAATCTCGACGGGGTCAAGGTGGCGCGCTTCCGGGATTTCGGGCGACTGTTGACGAACTTGGCTGAAATGGTCAGGAAGGAACTGGCCGGCGAACCCTTCACCAAGGACGAGATCCGTTTGCTCGATTCATATTCTAACCGCATTGGCAAGCTACAGGGCTTCGAATTCAACATGGACGCGGACAGCACGTTCCCATGGATGGCCCTGGTGACGGACGTCCATACTGAAGGGCTCACGAAGCAATGCCTGCAGGTGGGAACCGGGGGCGCGATGCCCATTTACGTGATTGTGGAGCACAATGAAATACCGCACCTGTTGATCGGCGCCGTGTACTCATACTACGAGTTCAAGCAGCCCATCGCGAACCGCCTCGCTGACGAAGAGTGGCGCGCACGCTGGGATTCCGGTTCGATACCTTCCGCGCCCGCTTGGACGACATCCTTCGTCCCGGGGTACGACGTCGAGACGCTCCTGCAAAAGGCTCGGGAAGGTGAGTTCGTTAGCGAACTCCTGCACTCGGATGATGCTCGAATCGACGCGTTCCTTGCAGAGCTGGCGGATCCAGGGAGTGTGCTGACCACGAACAGGAACTACGCTTGGCTCCTCAAGGCGGCGGCGACCCGACAGCCCGACAAGATGGTCCCGGTACTCCTCGGACTCCTACGGACCGGAAAGATGGATCCGGCGGCCGGAGAGCAACTCCTCCTCCCGTACCACCTAGATCGCCGGCCCGATAGCCAAGCTCAGGCAGCATCGATGGCGCTGGCACGCGCGGCTCGCTCGGAGGACGTTGCCGAAGTCGTCAAAATGGCGTTGTCCGAGGACAAGAAGCGGGCGCGGCTTGCCCTTCGGACGGGAAACTCCTTCTTGAGTCCCATGCGTGAGGAATTCCTGATTGGCTTCTTGACCGCGACGGAGGACGTGGGGGCCGCATTCGATTTGGTCGACACATTCAGATTGTTCCCAGCATCAGGGGACATCACGCCGGCAGTACTCCAGGCGTACGCCGCGACTGAGAACAGCACAACAAGAGGGCTCCTGGTCAAGACACTGGCCAGGGCGTGGGTGGTCACGCTGGACCCGATGGCACCACGTCCCAAGCCCCGTGTGAGGGCACCAGAGGCCGAACAGCACCGCTGGGGTCGTGAGATTCACGACTTGGTCATGGACGAGCTAGGCAAAGACGATGCCCTGACGCAGGGCGACGCGATCGAACTTGCAGGCGCTTGGCAACTGCGGGACTTGGTGCCCGTTATTGCCAAGGTCGTGTCACCCGAGGAATATCCTTACCAGACACCGATGGCGCTGGCCCAGATCGGCACTGATGCAGCCATTGAACTGCTTATTCGTTTGAGCGAGGTCGAGAACGCGTCCCGTCGAGCAGACGTTGTCCAAGCCTTGGGCGTGGCAGGATCGTCGCGCGCGGTCCCACGACTGCGCGCGCTGCTCGACGACAAGCGGGGAACGGACCTGTATTGCCGCGTGTGCGATCGGGCCGCTGAGGCCCTGTCCGCAATTTTCCCGGAAGGCCCGGTTGTCAGCTGCGAATACCAGCAGGACACGGAGCGAGATAAGGGGATAGAGAAGTGGCGGGACTTGCTGAAGAATGGTCTCCTCGGAAATCGCCCTGATCAGGGCGTCACCGGCAAATGACAGTGCGGAGGAACACATGAACCAGAGAATATACAGAACATCGGTGTGGACTGGTGCACGATCGCGGAGTTGCAGATCCGTTGACCGTCGCGTGGGAGCCCTGTGTGCCATCGGCCTGGTGCTGCTGGGTTTCTGTTGCGCCACGCTGGCCGACATGGGGTCCATCCCGTTCGAGCCTGGCATCCGGGTGATTGAGCCAACGCAGCGGGCGCTCATCGCGTGCAGCGGCAAGGAGGAAATCCTGATCCTGAGCACCGACCTGGCCGCAGACAGGAACACGAAGGTGCTCGAGGTAATGCCGTTTCCGTCCGAGCCGAAGGTCACAAAAGCTGACGCAAGCATCTTCTCGCGGGTGACAGAGCTGATCAACGACAAGTTTGACTGGCGGGACCCCAGACACGCGGTGTACTCGATGGGTGCGGGCGATGCAGCCGCCGGGGAGCGTCGCAAACCCCCAGCGGGCCGGATCACGTTCCACGAGCGGATCGGCGCGCATGACATATCGGTAGCGCACGTCGAGCGACCCGCTGATTTCGTGGAATGGGCCAGGGACTACCTGCGGTCACAAGGGGTTGAGGGGCCAGTCATCCCTCCGGCACTCGCGGCGGTCGTGGAGGACTACATCGAGGACAATTTCAAATGGTTCGTCTTCGATGTCGTGTCGCTCACGACAAAGCCTCGCAGCAAGGACGCGATCCAGTTCCGGTTCCCGTGCGAGTTCCTCTACTACCCCCTGCGGATCACTCGAACCGAACACGGCGACACCAGCGTCACGCTTCTGATCGTGACCAAGTTCCTTCTGTCGGACAAGCTGTGTCTCGGCTTCCCACGCAAAAGGATCGCGGTCGTGCACAAGCCGGTCCGCTTCAGCGCGTACGAGTTGCGGAGCATCAGCGAAGAAATCCACACCATGCTCGGCGAGCCGAAATCGGTGGCCGTCCGGAATTGGCGGATCGAGGGCGAACTCTCGTCGTTCAACGACGATGTGATCTTTGGCGATCCACGCGTCGTGCTTGATCATGTGAGGGCGGGGCGGACGCGGATCCCGGCGAAGAAGCCGGAATAACGCCCGGTGGCCAGCAACAGGGGGCTGCACGCCGGGGGCCAGCCGTCGGCAGCCGAAACCACACACAGCCGTCGTGTTGCCCGGTGCTGGGCGCCAGGCGTATGATGATCCAGCGGGGAAAACGATGAAAGCCAGGAAGGACGGCCTTCTGTTCGGTCTATCTGTCGCCTTGTTCTTGGCGCCCGCGTCTGGCGGCGTCGCCAAGGCGGCTACATCGGCAACAAACAAACCGTCCGGCTTGATATCCGCTCTCTTAAGCCTTCGCACGCTGGCCGAAAGGGCTCTCCCCGACCCCCCCGAGCCGCCCCCTCCTGCTGTGGATGCTCCTACTGAGCAACTCGTGGCCTACTGGACATACACGTCGTGGCTGTCTGGACGGGTGCCGGGGCACGCGGTGGCGCGACGGCTCCTGGTCGCCTGTGAAGAGAAGCCAGAGCGATTGCCTTCACTGCTGAACTGCATGCCCGACACCCCCGACGCTCACAGGAGGATCAAGCAGATACTCGACCGTGCCACCAAGGATGAAGTCTACGCAGCGCGGGAGCGAAACAAAGTCCGGCGCTGGCTCATGCTCCGCAGCCGCTACTTCCGTGCTGAGCTCGTGCGTGCTGCCCGCGCAGCCAACTTTGAGAAGGGCTGGCTCGCGGGAAGAGCAGCTCTGGACGCGCTCGCCAAGCTCGCGCCTCGGACCGCGGCCCGAGTGCTGAAGAAACACTTGAAGAGCGACGATATCCGCCTGAAAACGGAGGCCTTGGCCGGGCTCTATGCAATAGCTATGACGGGTGGAGATATGAAAGACGCCGCCGCTCTGAGAGAAAAGCTCACGGGGATCGTGTCCGATGAGGCCATCCCACCGACCGCCCGTGCGCGAGCCTGCAAGGTTGTACTCGAGCACGAGTGGCAAGGACGGGACGAATACTATCTGTCGTTGTTGAGGATTCCCTGGGCCCGATGTCTCCAAGAGGAGGACTACTACAGGATGTCACCTTTACAGGCCTTTGCCGCGAGTGATCCGGACAAGTGGGTTCCGATCTTGACCACTCGCGTCGGCCACCGGGATCGGGCCATCCACAACAATGCGGTCCTCTGCCTCATTCAATTCGCGGAGAGGGATCGGTGGCGTGCCGACGCGCTCGAGCCGCTCCTTCCCTGGCTGTCCGATCCAAGATGGGCACTGGAATCGGTGCGCTCGGAAGACGGCCGGTTGGGCCGTCTTCGGCTGGTCCAGGCGCTACACAAAGTGGACCTGCCGCAGAGTGTCCCTGGTTTGCTCTATGTCGCCGCAAACGAAACAGACGCTTATCTGAGCGCGGCATCGACGGCGCTGGCCAAGTATCGGGCAACGAAGGCCGTCCCCATCCTCAAAGCGGCACTGTCGCGCGAACCCCGCGAGTATTGCAGGCGCACTGTGATTCGTGCCCTGGAGAGTATGGACGGCTTCACAGACAAGGAGATCGTGCAATCCGTCGAGGCGTACGCCTCCCAAATTTCCACAGCGGCGGGGAGAAAGGAGAGGGAGGAGATCGTCCACGCGCTCACAGCCAAACGGGGTCTACCCGGGGCTGTCACCATCGGGGATCACTTTCAGGATCCTGCGCTGCCAAGCGACTCTGTCGCACGCCGGTTGCTGCAGCGCGCGAAGGCCGTGCGTGCGCACAAGCCGGCCGTTGCCGAGAAGATCCTCGAGATCGTGGAGTCCTGGCCGGTCGACTCCGTCGCCACGCATCTGCTCAGACGTGTCGAAGCGGACGATCTCTCGGCCACAACGGTCATGAGCATTGTGAGGCAACGAGAATTCCTCAGACGACGCGTGGCGCCGGGACTGACCGGCCTTCTTGCTCGCGGAGGGAACCCGGCGGGCCTGGCCGCATTCCTTCTGGAAGACAAGCCGGCACGCACCACGCTCATGAAAGGAACGGATACGGCCGCCCAGCAGATGCTTCTGGCTTGCGCACGGCTCGCCGGCGATTCGCTTGAGCTGGATGATGTGGCCTCGCTTCTGGCTTCCGGCGATGCGGGTCTGGCTCAAGCGGCCGAACGTTACCTTCTCGAAGAGGACAGCCCTCACGCAGTCGGCCTGCTGCGCCGGCATTATGCTGGAGAGATTGTCATTCTCGGACGGGGCCTCGGGGGGACCGATCCCTCGGCATGGTCGCCCTTCTCGGGGCTTGAGAAGCACCTTTGCGAAAGGCTCAAGTCGGACGAGAGCATAACCGAGATCTACGCCCTTCTCGCTTGGAGTGCCGATGCCCGAAACACACATCAGATCGCACTCGTCCGTGACCGCGGCGTCGAGCTGTGCATATATCACCACAGCGGAAGCGGAAAACGCGAGTTACGGGATCTCGATAGGGACGAATGGGAACGAGTTCATTCGTTCATCCACAGCAACCGCGTGGATGAACTGCCCCGGCTCGATACGGCAGTCTGCGACGGAACGCACTTCGAATACCTGCACCTTTCAAGGCACGGGGGAAGACGCGTCTACATGAGCAATCCCGGCATCGGTGCTCCCGGATCGATGCACCACCTACTCACCACACACTTCCTCGATCTCTCAGTTCGCGAGCCAACGACCGTGGAGTACGTCCTGAGCAATTGGCTACCCGGCGTCGAGGTCCTGTTCTCCGAGCGGCGGCGCGGCGTCTACGCTGTCTGCGAGGGCGACAAGGGCCTGCAGGTGCTGGTCCGACAGCGCCGATACGCCGACGAGCACAAATGCGGATGGCACGTCTTTCGCGACGGCAAGCTGGGTGTCCCCGTAGCGCAGGAGCCCGTGCCATGGCCATCGTCCCACGCCAACGACGGAAGTTGGAAAGACATGAACTGCCCTGAACACCTGAGCGGCAGGCCGTGGGAGGACAGAATAGGCGATCGTTTCGTCCGCGTATCAGACGGAACCGACACGGCGCCTGGACTGATGTTGTGTAAGACAGGCGAAGCCCCCCAGCTCCTGCTTCGCGATGCATACGGGCCGCCCATTGTGACTCCCGACCAGAAGTGGCTGATCGCAACAAAGGTGGAGGGCACGGACTCGCGTGGACCAGGCCGCATTATCCGGTTCGACCTCGAGCGGCGCATTGAACACCGCACGGACGTCACTCCGGCACGCCGTCTCTGGCCGGTCGCGTTCGTGTCCGCGCATGGGCAGGTCCTGCTGGAACGGCTGGACGATCAGACTGCCACGGCCGAGCCCAACTCCTGGCTCCGTCAATCGGAATACATACTACTGGATCCCGCCACCGGAAAAGCAACAGGCGTAGAGGGCGAGTTCTGGCCGTGGGGGCAGGTCACCTACCGTCCGCTCCAACCTACCGGCCAGCCCAATGAGGTCTGGGCGGCCAGACCGCGATACACCGAGGAGGAAGGAACCTTCACAGCATTTGGTCGCTACGACACAAAGGCCTTCTCGTTCCAGGTCGTTCTGAAGCTACCGACGGTCAGATTCAACAGCATGGAGATGTGGGTCGATCAACGCCAACGCGTGATCTACGCTGTGACCAACGGGGATCTTCTTCGGATTCCCATGCCGGCGGAGAATGATCCGCCCCCTGCCCATCCGTAGGCCCAGGCGCACAGGGAATGTACCGTCTGGTCGGTGTTTCGCATTGCCCCTGTCGTCGTAGGCGTTGTACCGTACCCCGGAAATGGGACGACACAGACAGGCCAGCGCCAGGCCGATCGCGCTCCTAATCCTGGGGTGTGTTCTTCTCGTGTCCGTTGTGATTGGCAACGCTGCCGAACTGCCCATCGTCCAACTGGCCAAGGCAATCGAAGCCGGCGACCTGGCGCAAGTCAAGAAGCTGCTGGCCCAAGGCGTCGATCCTAACAGGCGGATTCCTGAGTACCGGACCTACTGCACGCCACTGTTCGTCGCAGTTGAGAAGGGCAAGTTGGACATTGCGCGGGTGCTGCTCAATTCCGGAGCGGACCCGAAGATCGAGAACCAGAGCGGGGACCCGGTCATGGTGTTTGCGTCCGATGCAGGGCGGGAGCCTTTTGCGCGTCTGCTGATGGAGAGCGGGGTAGGCATCGATTCGACGAACAGCAAGGGGGTCACCGCCCTGATGCGCGGCGTGCGGTACGATGAAGCAGCCGACGTTCAGGCGAAGCTGGCGCTCGGCGCAGATCCGCACCAACGCGACGCATACGGAAGGACCCCTCTGATCGTCGCTGCCAGCGGGGGGAACCTTCCAGCTCTTCGTGTGCTGGCTGCTGCTGGCGCACGCGCCGATGCTCGGGACAAGCGCGGGCGGACGGCACTCACCTACGTGGCTTTAGGGATGGACATCGACACAGAAGTGGTTGGATTCCTGCTGGACGCGGGCGCCGATGTCAACGCCCAGGACGACAAGGGGCGCACGGCCGCCATGGCTGCCTTCACGGATGAGTGGCGGTTCCGCACCAATGCTCTCGTCTTCCTGGACGCAGAGCCCGACCTCAATGTCCGTGATGAGGATGGCCAAACACTGCTGTTTCACGTGGTTCGGGCCAACGCGCCGTCAGTACACGGGAGCGATCTCATCAGGCGTGGCGCTGACCCCACGGTCGTGAACAAGGCGGGTGTCGACCTCGTAATGCTGGCGGCGGCAGAAGCCAACACGGAAACGCTCGAACTCCTGCTCGACCACAAGGTGCCCGCCAACCGCACGACTAAAGACGGCTACACGGCGGTCCATCGTGCTGCAAGACGACGCCCGGACGAATACCGGCAAAAGACGGATGAACAGAAGAAGGCTTTCAACAGTCGCACCATGCGGGCGCTGGACCTGCTGAAGAAGCACGGTGCATCGTTGACCGTGGCGGCAGAGGACGGTAGAACGCCCCTCCACGAGGCCGCGGAGCACGGTGCAGCGCATACGGTGGCGTACTTGCTGGCCGCGTATGACCGACCAGACGTCGTTGATCTCGAAGGCGTGACCCCTTTTCACCTTGCGGCGGCGCGCCGGGACAAGAATGCCTGCGATCTATTGCTGGCTAAAGGCGCCGATGTCAACGCCACGTACCTCGATGGCATGACCGCGATGCTGGCCGCGATTGAGCGCGATGACACGGCGACCGTGAAGTACCTGCAGAGAGAGGGGTCCCGCATCCGGGGACCGGCAGATGTCAACCGGTTGCTCCTGCAGAAATCGCGCTGCCTCCACGACCGGCCACTCTCAGAAGAACAATATGCGGATCTGATCTCGATCCTGGCCGAGCAAGCCCAGAACCTCGAGGAGCGTGACGCAGATGGCATGACGCCTCTCATGTGGGTCGCGGCCTCGGACAACCTCGATGCACTACGCGCGATACTGGCGAAGAAACCGAACATCGACGCGGCATCGAACGACGGCCGAACAGTCCTGATGTGGGCGGCGGCAGCGGTAGCAACGAATGCCATGGCCGTCTTGACCGAGGCGGGCGCTGACACCTCGCTGCGCGATCGCAGCGGTCGGAGCGCGGACGACTGGTTGAAATGGGCACAAGTCGCTTCTCGAACGAAAGGCCTGAGCACCCACCGTGTGGAAGCAGAGCCCGGCTTCGCCAGACGGATCACGAAAGCGCAGCAGGCCGTGCTCGACACCTATGTCGCGGCAGGGAAATGGAATGCCGCCGATCGACTGTTCGGGACCTCGCCCCTGCACCTGGCCGCCGCGCTCGGCGACACCAACGCGTTGGACCGGCTTCTGAGCCGAAACGCGAACGTGAATCTGCGCGGTGATGACGGAACGACGCCGCTGATCGCCGCCGCGGCGAACGGGCGGACGCGGGCCTGCGCGCTGCTCCTGAAGCGCGGCGCCGAGATCAACTGGGAGGACAGCGCACGGGCGAGCGCGCTCGACTGGGCGATAAGGCTGGAGCATTTCGAGACCGTTCGCTTCCTTGCGAAACAGAAGGATGCTCTCGAGGGTGATGCCACGTCGGTGCTAAACGCGGCCATCGCACAGGATGACGTTGGGCTGCTCCGTGATCTGCTGCGAGCGGGTGCTTCGGTCGGTCCGCCAGAGAAGGATCCTTTCCGATGGGATCGGCCGGAGCCGGTACCCGTCATTTACGCCGCCTCTCGGCCGAGCTCGAAGCTGTTGGCGGTCCTTCGCAAATACCCCAAGGCGACAGGTTTCGGCAACGCGGGCAATCTTGGTACGGCCTTGCATAAGGCGGCCGAAGAAGGACGGCTCGAAAACGTCCAGTATCTGATCGAGAAGGTCGGCGTCGACGTGAGCACGATGCTCAAGAGCAGGTTCGGCGGCGTCAGACGGATCCAGGAGACTGACAGGCCGGAGCACAAGATAGAGACACGCTTCTCTGCTCTGAGCGGTGCCCTGGAGCAGGGACATCACGACATCGTACGCTACCTGGTCGAGCGCGGCGCGAAGATCGCAGGCAGAACGCGGGGCGGGCCACCGCCGGTCTCGTTCGTCGTGATCCACGGTCAGCACAAACTGCTTCGTCTGTTTCTCAAGAAGGGCGCACCGACGGACGACGTCGATTTCGATGCACGGACCGCCCTGCATCACGCGGCGGAACGCAATGACGTGACTTCGATCCGACTGCTCCTGCGACACGGTGCCAATCGCGCCGCCAAGGACAGAGACGGTGCTACCCCGCTCGGTGTGGCGGAGAAGGCGAAGGCCAAGGAAGCGGTCGCGGTGTTGTCGCAGGAGCAGTGACGGCTATTCCGCCTTCTTGAAGACGGTAAAGATCCGGGCATCCGTACCGTAGTAGCTTTCCCGCGTGGCGCAGTGGTAGGCTAGGCACAGCCAATCGCCAATGGCAGCCATTGACAGGTGGCAATTCCAGTGGGCCGGCGAGTCCAGGACTTCTGCCCGCGCCTTCGCGTCGCCCGGCTTCCACGACCACATCACAAGCTCGCTCTTGGTCTTGCCGGCGGCATCACGCATGAACGCCACCCAGAACCGTCCCCCGGCATACGCGATGTTCGAGGCAACGGGGAAAGTGTAAATGCAATCCGTGGCGCCGATGGTCACGATCTCTGGCGGACGGTTGGCGCCATGTTCGAACCAGTAGAATTTCAGGATCTCAGGATCTTCCTTGCCCAGAATCGCAATACCCTCGGAGTTGACTGTGACGTCTTTGAAGTGGTGCAGCGACACCTCTTTCGGCCACGGCAGACGATGCCGGGTCACCTCCCCGTCAGGGTCGCGCAGAAGGTAGTCCGGCTTGCCGGTGCGTGTCGGATCGAAAACCATCACGGTATCGCCGAACACGAGGTGCTTGCCATAGAGCCCTACCGGCCCGCCAGCCATCCATGACCGTTTTCCCGGAATCGGGTGGCGCGGAGAAAGCAGCTTGCCCTCGGGCGAGTATATCTTGACGAGAACCGGTCGACGCCCAGTGTAGTTGTCGCGCGAGCCGCGGATCGAGCTGTTGAAATGGATCGCGAAATTGCCGTCCACCACCTCCACCGTCGGATGCAGATCGCCCCAGGGATCCGCGTGGGCGAGCGCGGCACTTGGAGACAGCAAGGTGGCGAGGAGCAGAGCGAACGCGAGCAGCCACCTTGGCGGGATCTTCATGATACCATCATGGCGTTTCCAGAGCGTGATGTCAGCACATTAATCATTCCTTTGCGCCCTGAGCGCCGCTCGCGGCGCTCACCCTAGCCTTCCCGATCCGCCTTCTTCTCCGGATAACTGAACTTCATAACCCACGGCGCGCCGCGCAGCAGACAGAGCCCGACGAACAGTACGAGGACCTCGTAGAGCACGACGCCCTGGCTGAATCCGGAGAACAGCCGCTGCCGGACTGCGAAGCACAGGTTGCGCGCGGATATGAGCGTCATGTACAAGCCCATCAATCGAATCGCGACACCGAACAAATCTCGACCTTTCATCGTTGCCTTCCCCTCTCTCCTGATATTGTCTGCTCAAGTTTGCGGGCCAATTGCAGTCGTTGCCGATCCCAATCACTCCCCTTCTCGCTCCATGACACATCCCCCATCGCATCCGAGAACACACGTGGCACGCACGCATCGACAGTCGTTCGCGCCTCCTCGGTCAACCCGTTCTGCTGCGCGAGCCACAGGTACTCGTAATCCTGCGCGCCCCGGCGAATGTTCTTCAGGCGGATCGACGCGATCGGGCCCGGAATCCCGCGATCCTCCTCGGGGAAGATCGCGTCCTCGCCCGCGTAGATCAGGACGCCGTCACCGTTGATGCCGCCCTCGTCGCCGAACGTAATGGGATCGACCCACACATTCTGATTCTGGTGTCCACGCTCGGACTCGTAATTGTGGAACCAATGGTTCGCATGCCAATAGAACCACAACTCAATGTCGTGTTTCCAGCACGCCCAGGCGGGCACCCGGCAATCCACAGCCGGCGCGTCCGTGATCTGCGTGCCTGAATACGGACGATGTCCGTTGTAGTACCACATGCGGCGCCCACGCTGCTCCTCGCGCCGCTTCTCGTGCAGGGAAAGCATCTGCGCGGTGGGACACCATATGTCGATCCCGTCGCCCAGCTCGGGGTCCGGGTACACGGTAACGAACATGGGCAAATCTTTGCCCGGCCCGGGATTCGCGTGATGATACGCGCCGGCCTCCCGTACCCGGCCGAACATGTTCCGCGGCGGCTCGTCGATCACGTACAGGAAGGTCGTTGCCCCGGGACGCGCGCACTTGATCCACTCCACGAAGGTGTCGGCCTTCGCCCACGCGCCTTCCCGTCGCCAGCTTCGATTTCCGCTGAGCACGTTGCCGCCATAGAAATTGGCGGGCACGATGCGATACCCGACACCCTCGCCCGGCCCTTCATAGCCACGTGCCCGCGTGAACGCGGCGCCGGTCAGCAGGTCGAGTCGGTGCTGCGGGGGATCCGGCCGGAACCCGTCCGTCAGCTCGACCCCATGCCGGTGCGCCAGGCGATGGTAGCGCGCGACAAGTTCGCGCAGGCCTTCCGGCCCCCTCGCTCTGTGCCTGCGCGGAATCCCGTCGCGTGCAATGAAGAGCATCGTCTGGAAATGGTTGTCATCGGGCAACGTGAAATCGTACACCCGCACGGCCACGGGGATTTTGATCGTGGTCCGGCCCTGTTCGACGACGAGGACATTGCCGTGGTACATTCCTGCCGGCGCGTTGGTCTTGGGGATGTAGACGTCGAACCACACGCCCTGGTTCTGGAGCGGGCCGATGTCGAACGGCGTTTCGCCCTTGCCCGTCGCGTTGAACGGCACGAGCGCGTCCGGAATCCAGCCCGTCATGTTCTTGGGTGCGGCTTCCGGATTGTAGAACCAGCCCGGCGGCGAAGGCTTGGTGATGTGCAGATAATGCTGAAGAAAACGCTCGATCTGGACATCGACGGTGTGGGTCGGATCTTGGCGTTCCGCACCTTGACGCAGCGTGAAGCCCGATTCATGGTGCAGTTCGGGCAACTCGACGTCGACCGCCCGTGCGCCGTGGGCGCCGGCTTGCAGGATGACCTGGAACGCGACCACCTCGTTGCGCGCGCCGAAGATAGAGATCTGGCGGCCGTCCCACACCGAGTTCTTGAGCCGATCCGGATGCAGCAGGTCGTACTTCTTGATCTTGTCGCCGTCGCCGATCGCCCAGACGGTCTCGATGCCCGGCTTCGACAGGATCAGTGGCAGCAGCACGAACAGGGCGCCGCATGCCACAGTGAGAAGGAGCAGGATCCTGCTTGTGCTTGGCCTTTTCATCCCCAGCCAGAACAATATGCCAGTTCCCTGTCCCTTGGCCATTACTATCTTGAGCGTTAACGAGCGGGCAGGCCGCTTCCTCAGGCGCTCTCTCGAATTGGTTCCCGAAGTAGGCCCATTCCTGCCGGTCCATCGCGCATCGCGGCAGACATTATTGGCGTGTTGGCCGATGCCGCACGGGCATGTGTCGGCCCACGCCCACGTGCCAAATGTAGAACCATGTCTCCCGTAGCAAGAACCGCAGTTTGGCCTTGCGGCCCACGATCCTGCTCCTCGGCGTGGCCGAGGGTACGGCGTTGAGCCCTAAATCCTCCGCGATGCGCATCGCCCGTTTCATGTGCAGCGGATCGCTCACGACAATGAACGACGCCAAGCCGTGATCGGCTGCCAGTTGCTTGGCATAGGCCAAGTTCTCAACGGTGATCCGCGACCAAGGCTCCAAGATCATGGCCTCGATAGGGACTCCCTTCCCCGCCGCGTAGTCCCGGGCAGCTTCGGCAAGCGGAACCTGCTCACCCGGCCCGATCCCGCCCGTGAGGATCAGCTTGGCGACACGCCCCTGCGAGTAGAGGTCCACGCCATGATCGATACGAGCGGCAAACGACGGAGACGGCACGCCGTCCCACGTCGATCCGCCCAGAACGATGGCGGCATCCGCCGTGGCTCCCGGCGAGGACGCGTCGTAGGACCAGATACGCCAAGCCGTGACGGCGAACCCGGCCGCAAGACACGCCAGCGCGATGAGGATGCCCTTTGCGAGCGTTCGCACTCGACCTGATCTGCTGCGCTGCCTCACAGGCTCCCTTCGAACGCCGGGCGCTCGGCGCTCAATCCTTGAACACATCCGCCACCGAATCCAGCACGGACTCGTAGAAGTTCCCTTGTCGCGGACGGAAGACCTGGAATCGCATATTCGGTGACCCCACGAACGGGCGTAACACCCAGGCCATCTGGGTTCCGACAAAGATATAGAGAATCAACCACAAAGCGAGGAGCGGCCGGGGCGTCGTCTTCATCCCCGTCGGGAGCAGGCGTTGCAGCGTCCGAATCAGGCACGAAAGACCTGCCAGCCCGGCGTAGGCAAACACGCCAACGTGGAGCAGCTTGATGAAACTGTAACTGCGACTGGTCAGGGAGAAGAAGGCTGCCACGGTCGCCATGCTCGCCAAGACCGTCACAGTGACAGCCAAAGCCCAAAGAACCAAAGCCAACATCTGCCGGATGCTCAGACGCGCCCCGACGAAGGCGTTGGAGACGTAGACCGGGGGGAAGACGATAGCCAGCGTGACAAGATACAACACGGGCACCTTCAGGGCTGACGAGACAATCATAAGGCACTTGTCCCCGATCGACATCCCGGACCCCTGCAAAAGGTTGGTCGCACCCATGACGCCGCCGTAGAGCAGCGACATGGCCAGGCTGATCAGGAAGAAGATACCCGCCAACTGCCATAGCCCGACGTCCTGTTTGAGGGACTCGGTGATGTGGTGCGGGTGGTGCAGCAGATAGTCGATACGGCGCCAGAATCCCTTCGGAAACTGCGCAGGTCCGACGTCCTCAGCCGGCACGGGCGCCGCGCCGGAAGGCTGAACGAGTTCTTGCTCTTCAGCAGGAGACTCTTCCTGCTCGATGTCATCCCTTGGCTCATCGCTCATGGTCTTCTCCTTGCCTGGGTTCCACATCAAAAGACGATTTTGAGCACCCTCAACAGCGACTCGATGAAGGATTCCTGGAGCGGTCGGAAGATCGTGTATTCGATGTCCCCCCACCCGACCCACGGCCGAAGCACCCACGCCATCTCCGTGCCCACGAAGGCGTACAAGACGCCCCATACCCATGCGAGGGCAGGCCCGATCCGTTTGCCCTTCCCCGCGGCAGCCGCATGGAAGATGACGCTGATGATTGCGAGACTGAGGAAGGCGGACAACCCGAAGACCACAACGTGCATGAAGATCAGAAAGGCGTAGCCCCCTTCCGACGTGGTCAGGGCGAAGAAATAGCTCAGCGGGGAGTAGCTGCACAGCGCCACGGCGTTGGCGCTCACGGCCAGCAGCAGCAGTCTGATCGATGCCGTCACACTGAAACGCGGGCCGGCAACGCAATTGCAGACGTAGAAGGCGGGAAAGCAGATGCCGAGGGTGCCCACGTAGAGAATGGGCACCTTGAGGGCCGAAATGGCGGCAGGCAGAGCACCGCGGAACAGCCCCATGCTCACGCCGTAAATGGCATACATGGCAACGACCATTACCGCGAGGAAACGGAAGAACCCCGCATCCCGGCCACGGCCGAGCACGAGCTCCGCGGCCTGACGCGGTTGAAGAAGCGCCCCCCACCACAGCTGTAGATATCGCCCCAAAATCCTTATACCCCCGAATGGCCGATCCTAGCTCCGACACGCAGGAAACGCGAGACGATTCGTGCGGGCGCGATCCGACGTCGAGTGAAGCGCCGCTGCATGCGCAATCTCGTGCGGACGACGCCCAGCTCCGTCAGGGCCTGCACTGCTGCCTTGGGAGTTAAGGAGTGCAGGGCCAGAAGCTGCATGTCCCGCGCGTTGCAGAATTCAGACCCCGGAAAGGCTTTCTGGAGATCCGGTACGCGGAGTTCCGGAAGGTCGGGTAGATCACCGATGCGCGGGTGTTCCTGGCGGAAGCGCTTGCTCACAAGCAGGACTTCTCACGACGCAAACCGATGCTGGTTGTGCCACTCGATGAATTCCCGGGCCGGCCGTTCCAGTCGCTCGGGACTGGAATCCACTGCTCACGCTCGAAGAAGAAGGGCTGGGCGAGAATCGTACAGCCGATAAAGGGATCCAGCTCTCGTCTGCGGCCCAGGTCGGCGACACGTTCCAGCAGCGCGACGGGATTCGGGACACCGTTCTTCTGCTCGAACGCCTTCCAGGCCAACGAAACGGGCAATACCGAATGGCTCACGAAGAACCCGCCGCCCACAACGCAGTCATCTGGCGCGTGCAACTTGAAAAGAAATGGTTCGCCCTCGGAAATAGCCTGGAAGCCCCGGGTACTGCGCGGGCGCCAGAAGTTGACCTCGTCCGGCCGGCGAGCCGCCAGAAAGTCAAACCATCTATTGTCGGTCACCCCAATGAAGATCTTCATGGTGCTCTAAGCACAGGCCAGCTTCTCGGACTTTCCCACCATCACATCGATGCTCAGGCCAGCGGCCGATTCGCCGAAGAACTTGTCGACTTCGTCTACGGCTTCGTACGAAAGGTAACGCACTTTCTCGGAGAGGCGAAGCCGTTGGAATGTAGGCCGTCCCAGCTGTTGCGCAACCTGTTGCCGTCGTTCAGCCGGAGCGACGATGAACATGGGATACAGTGTGTTCGGCGCGACGGTCGTCAGATCAGCGAAGCGGAGCAGCCCCGAATAGATGGCCGTGCTGTGCTCGATCTCAAAAGCACCGTCGATCCGGAATTCTTCCTTCCAAACCACATCGATGTTCTCGACGTAGCGTTTCTCGGTATCCAGTCCTGCAGCAAATTGTCTTTCAAACCCGTTGACAGCGTAGCCGTCTCGCAGCCTCTTCTGATCGCCGCGCGGCACCCAAACCGTTTCGCCGGCACGTCGACCCATCTCAAGTAGCTTCCATTGCATGCGGAGATGGTCGGAAGGAGCTTCCTCTGTCGTGTCGTCCGGGGGCGGTTCAGCCACCAGTTCCGCCACTGCCTCTCGCGTGGGGTAGGTCTTTTCGATCGGACGGCCTTCCCTCAACCGAACGAGGACCGAGTACAGATCATCGTACTTGGCGTAGAAGGCCTCGAGTTTCGCGTCGGCGACGCTCGTGAACCCTCGAAGCTGATAGTCTGGGCTGTATCCTCAGGAAAGGAAGCGACTGGCCCAACTGCGCGCCCTTCAATGCAGCATAGCCGATTCGGCACAGGGACATCCAGTTGAATCACATACGAGCATCAGTGCGGTGGGTCGTGGAAAAACCCGGGTTAGACATCAACAATTAGCATCTGCCCGCGTACCGGCCGTTCCACACTAATTGTTAATTGGAGGTCTCCCCCCTGTCGCACCCTTCTCGTGGGCCTGAGATCAGGGCGATTTATCGGGGGCCAGTTTGCGTGCCTGTCGTGCCTTTTGCACAACATGTCTGAAGAAGTAGACCCGTGTGGGGCTCCAGCCCGCACGCGCCACCGCACAGTGGTGGGCGCGCTGGGCCAGCTCTTCGGCCTTGTCGAACTGACGTTCCTTGATCAGATGCCATACGGCTGCGGCGACCTTTCCGGGCGGCAGCTTCTCGAGCGCGTCGGGCTTGTGCGGCGTGAACTCTTCGCAGCCGAACAGGTCGAGTGGTTCGTAGGCGGCGAACCGTTTGAGCAGTCGATCGGGCTCGATCGGCGGCGGGTTCGGGGTTCTGGCGCGGTAGTCGCACACCGCCTGCACGACCCACGGGTCGTCGCCATGCAGCCATTCGAGGGTTCCGTAGAAGAACCCGCTTTCCGGCTTGGGCTCCAGCCTGTCATAGGCGTCGAAGATAATCCACAAGGGTCTGGTGCTGTGGCAGCCTTCGCCCAGCCACTCGGTATAGAGCTCGCGATACTTCGTTGTGCCGCGCCGAATATCCTCCATCGCACAGAGTTGCTCCAGCCTCATGCGGCCGGGCCCGAGGATGGGGTCGATCTCTCGGCTCTTCATGCGGTTGGGAAGCGGCGGTTCCTTCCCTTGCATGGCGAGGGTGTACATGTCGACGGCATAGTTCATCTTGACCTGCTCAATTTCCGCGCGATGGTTCGTGACGATCTGCTCCAGCTGCTCCTTGTCGCCGGCGACCGCAGCATCGATCGCGGCGTACGCGATCAGCCGATGCCGCTCGGCGCCCGGCGCCATTGCCTGGACGGCTGTCATGTAGGTGCGTGCCGCGGCCGCGTAGTGCCCCATATTTTCCAGGGCCAGGCAGTACTCGCGCGCGTAGAGACCCGTGTTACCGTTGGGCTCGCGCAAGACGTCCTCCAGAGCCGGAGCAAGCAGCGCGACAGCCATATCGTTGTAGCCCAGTATTCGCGCGGCAAGCGCGGCGCGCCGCATCAATGCGCATCGTCCTGCGGAACTCGGCGAGTAGCGGCTGCACAGGGCGGCGAGCGCAACGCTCGCTACCATATCGTAATCGCGCGCATGCCCTTCATAGGGCACACATGCTCGCGAAAGCGAATACAACAGGTGGTACTCGTTCGGGTAGCGGCGCGCGGTGGCGAGCGCGCGTCGGAGCAGGTCCGCGTCGATCCGCTTTGCCGCACTTGCCTGGTCGAGCCGCAAGTCCAAAACGGTCGGGGACGCGGGCCCGAGCATGCGCTCGGCCCGGTCGACCCATTGGGGATGCAGAGCCGCCAACGCCTTGTCCGGGCAGGCGGACGGCCTGAAGTCCGAGAGCGCAGCCTCCACGAGGTAGGTTTTGAGTGCGAGGCCCTTCTGCCGATTGTACATGCTCGCATTGCGATGCTGCCAGTAGCCCTGGTTACTCGCCCAGAACCGGACCTCGGCGAAACCCGGGTCGCGTGCGAGGATCAGGCGGTACAGCCTGAACTCGGGGCCGGATCGCTCCTCAGCGAACGCGGCGGCGCCCAGATCCAGAATCGAGCGATGCGACTCGCACCGTTTCCGGCGCAGATGCGCGTCGAGCAGCGCAGAAGGCTCGTGGCCGAAGAACCGCATGCAGGCGACGCTCATATCGCCGAGCAAGTCGAAATAGGCGCGGGGCTCGGGGAACGAAGCGGTGTGGACGAGCGCGCCTTCGCAATCGAAGATCTGCAGCGTGCCGGCATAGCCTTCGCCGGCGCCGCTCACTGTGCCGCCGATCGCGTGCGTGGTCCGCCAGTGTCGGTGCAGGTTTCTGATGCGCGCGCGATCGTATGTGACGGCGAGCTCCTGCATCTCACGCCAGTCACGCTTGAACACGAAGTACGCGTGCCGGCTGCAGTAGCTGCCGGGTGTCCAATCCAGCGCGTTCGAGAGGAGAAACGAGAACGCGTGCGCCTCTTCCTTGACTGCCTTACCTTCGGCGTGAAAGGGCAGCATGAGCTGGTTGAACCCGGCGGTCTCAAACGGCTCGTGTTCGAACGCGGGCCATTTCGCGGCCAGATCCTCCGGTCCACAGGCGAGCGGCAGGAACGGCTGCCGAATGGCGCGCCCGAGAAGAAGCAACGCGTTGGTCCCAACCGGTTCCGCAGGTGGGCTTTCAACCCCCACGCTCGCGGGCACAGGGGCAGCGGCAAGGCTGGGGATCGCACCTGGCGTGTCGGCCGCCACGCCGGGAAGCGCAAGGCCCGCGGCCAGGCTGCAGGCCATGACGAGCACGTTCCGAAGCGGTTTCTTCATGTCAGAGAGCATAGGGGGAGAAGTCGGAAGTTGGAAGTCGGAAGTCGGAAGTTGAGACTTCAAACTGGAAAGTTGAAACGGCACGGAAGGTGGCGGGGGCAGGTGGTCTCCCGACTCGCCAAGTCCCTCGAAATAGTGTATGCTTGCCATTGCGCAAGCGGGGAAAGCAAACATGGACACCCAACCCAAAGGCAAACTCGACGCGCCCGGGAAATCGGTCAAGCGCGGCTCGCTTCTCTTTGTTGACGACGAGCCGAGTATATGCCGGGTCTGCGCGACCCTCTTTGGCGTGATGGAGGGGTACGAGGTGCACATGGCGTTCAACGCGTACGATGCGTTCCGGATCCTGGGCCGGCACGAGATCCACGTTGTGGTCACGAACGTGCGCATGCCGCCCATGGACGGGCTGAAGATGTCTGAGCTGATCCGGCTCGAGTTCCCGGCCTGCGCGGTGATCATCTTGACGGCCTACTGGGCGGGAGGCCATTGGTTCCCGCTCGCGGCGGAAGCCGGCGTCTCGGACATTGTTTTCAAGCCGTTCAAGATCGGGTACCTGACCTACAGCGTGGAAGCGGCGGTCCGGATCGGACCGAGCTGGCGCAGCGACTTCGTGCAGGCGCTTCTGGCGGGCGCCTCGGAGGAGTACATCCAGGCCCTGCTCCGCAGACGTGATGCCGGACCGGAAGCTTAAGGGCCGAGGTCGGGCGTGATGTTGGCTTGCGCTTCCGGGCGCTGTGTCCTATGCCGGCGATGTCGGGCCGCTCACCTTTGCAGGCCCTGAGAGGCGATGGGGTCATCAACGTTCAACAATCTGACAGCCGCCGCAATTCGTGGCATGCGCGCTCGTCCGCGGAGAGATTAAGGCGAAAGATTAAGGCGAAAGATTAGGGCGAAAGATTAGGGAAAGAGACTGTGGGAAAATACTTCTGGGAGGTAGAAGTTGAGCCTTGGCCATCACCCTCGTCTTTCGCCCTAATCTTTCACCCTAATCTTCTTCCGATCGTCGGATCCTGGCTTGTGGGGAGGCCCGCGTCAGGGTCTCAACCGGAAACCAGGACGTGGCCCTGCAACAGCTACGCAGTGTGGTCGGCCCAAGAACCTGCGCGAAAGCCCCAAGAACCTTCTTCCATCGGATCGTCTGAAGGCGTATGGTCGAATTCTGATGAAGAAGCTGCCTGCGGTCGGAGCGGGACGCGTACGGAAAACCGGTCTCTGAGAAGGAGTTGCACTTGCCATGAAACTCCCCATGCCCATAGACCATCTTCTCCACGGCAAGGCCGTGGAATGGGAGCGACTGGAGTTCAAGACGGGGTGGAACCCGTTGGATGTACTGCATACGATCTGCGCGTTTGCCAACGACTTCCACAATCTCGGCGGCGGGTATATCGTTGTGGGCATCGCAGAGCAAGACGGCCGGCCGATGCTGCCGGCGGTCGGGCTTGCAGCCAACCAGTTGAATGCGATCCAGAAAGAGATCCTGAACCTGGGTCACCACGCCATTCTGCCGCAGTACCATCCGATCGTCGTTCCGGAAGTGGTGGGCAGCAGGCACGTGCTGATTCTCTGGTGTCCGGGTGGGCCCACGCGTCCGTACAAGGCCAAGCTGGGCCTTGGCAAGAGGTGCAAGGAGTGGGCCTACTTCATTCGTAAGGGTTCGAACACGGTCCGGGCCAGGGGGCCGGACGAGACGGAATTGCTCTCCCTGGCGGCCACCATACCGTTCGATGACCGGATCAACCAGCGCGCGACACTGGACAATCTGTCGCGCGAGTTGATTGTGGCTTTTCTGAACGAGGTGGGCAGCCCCTTGGCCGGGCCGGCGAAGAAGCTCCCTATGGCGGAGCTTGGCCGGCAGATGAACATCGTCGACGGGCCGAAGGAAGCCCTGTTCCCCAAAAACGTGGGGCTGCTCTTCTTCAATGACGAACCAGAGCGATTCTTCCCGGCCACGCAGATCGACGTAGTGTGGTTCCCGGAAGGAGCGGGGGGCGATCGGTTCACGGAAAAGACGTTCAAGGGACCGCTGGCGCGAATGACGCGGGAGGCGCTCGATTACATCCGGCGCAACTACATCAGCGAGACGGTGATCAAGCACCCGGACCGTGCGGAGGCGACGCGCGTCGAGAACTTTCCCTACGCGGCCATCGAAGAGGCGGTGGCGAATGCCGTATATCATCGCGGCTATGACGTGCGCGAGCCGGTCGAGGTACGCATCTCGAAAGACGAGTTGGTCGTGCTGAGCTATCCCGGCCCAGACCGGTCTGTGCGGCTGGAAGACCTGCGAGCCGGGCGCGCGCTGCCGCGCCGCTACCGCAATCGCCGCATCGGCGAGTTTCTAAAGGAACTCGACATGACCGAGGGGCGGTCTACGGGCATCCCGAAGATCTTGCATGCCATGGAGTCCAATGGCTCGCCGCCGCCGGCTTTCGACTTCGACGAGGATCACACGTATTTCATGTGCCGTTTGCCTGTGCATCCCCAAGCAACGATGCCCGAGGGCCTGACGGATCAAGTTGGGGTGCATGATGGGGTGCATGAGGCCCATGATGGAGACGGGCGGCGGCAGCCCACCCCCGAAGTCACCCCCGAAGTCACCCCCGAAGTGCGCCGAATGCTGACCGTCATGACGGGCGAGATGACCCGCGGTGAGATCCAGGAAGCGTTAGGCCTTCGGGATGAGAAGCATTTTCGAGAGGCCTATCAGCAGACGGCTGTCAGATCGGGCTTAATCGAGATGACCATCCCTGACAGACCGCGCAGCAGTAAGCAGAAGTACCGCCTGACAGCAAAGGGCCGAGCGGTTCTTAAGGCGGAGGGCAAGACGTAATGCTGACGGTTGTCATAGGGCAGGAGATCGAGCTGCAAAACGATTCTCTGTGTGGCCGCCGGGTCGGACCACGAGAATCGGAAACTCTGCGATTCTGCGCCCATTTCGGGGCCGTGGTGCCATACGTTCCATCACGACTCCTCCCGGCAGATATTCAAGATCGCCTCGCGAATCCAGCCGGTGACGAGGCCCGTGTCCTTGATCACCTTGGCGCGAAGGTCGGCCGGCAGCCACTCGCGCAGCTTGGCGGTCGTCTCCGGCGTGATCCGGTCAGGTCCGAGCGTCTTCAATCCCTGCACCAGCAGGGCGCTCTCATGATACTTGAACCCCGACTCCTTGCGCTGGGCGTGCTTGAAGATCAGGTCCTGCTTGCCGATCCGGTACGTCCGGTTCGGCCCGTCAGACTGGTACGCATACTGCCCCTGAATCTGGGTGGACAGGCGCAGCACGTTCAGCGCGGCCATCCCGGTCGGCTGGATGCTCCAACCGAACTTGCGGGCAAGCGCCCGCGCCACTTGGGCCACATCGGGGCTCAGCGTGCGCTTCAGCCGATCGCTGTACTGCGGATAGTCATAGATTCCCCGGATCACTCGCCGGATCGTATGCTTGGCGAGTAACCGGTGCAGGGCCACGTCGATACTCGAACGGGTCCCGAGATCGCTGAAATCCTTCGGAGAGAAGGCCCAACCCCTCCCGTTACCGTATATCCTGCTAATGACCTTGTTTTCAATGGTTTGCTTCATCATGCGCCCCTTTGATCTGTAAGAAAACGTAGCACTCTTTTCTTACAGATGCAAGCCTGTTCAGAATCGCTTGCCGCCGCCAAAAGAAGATGAACCACGGAGGCACGAAGGCACGGAGGAGAGTAGAGGTCACGCGAATTCAGACGGATTGCGTGATTGCGTCTGCTGGAAGGGCTGCGATCGGATGGCAATCCGTCCGAATTCGCGCGACGTTGTGGCGGAAGAGGATGGCTGAGGCTTCGGGGCTACGTGCGTCCGAGGCAGCCCACCGCATCCGTGCACTTGCCCGTGCATCCCCAGGCGACGATGTCCTCGATTCAATGGTTCGAAGGCCTCTTCTTCCTCTTTGTCATGAGTCCCTTGAGCCCGCAGGCTATGCCGAGGGCCATGATGACTCCCAAGATCAGCACGACGGAACTGACCGGGACCCAGCCGTGCTTGGTCAGATGCACGAAGTGCTCGTCCCCCTTCAGGTACTGCACAAGGTAACCTGTGAATCCCGCGACGAGACAGAGGATGGTGAAGCATACGAAGATGGGCAACACGACACGATTGAGCTGCTCCTTGCGCCTGAAATATTCTCCTTGATACTTCATTGTTGCGTTCGACCGCTGCGGAGCATGCGTCCCGAGCACGCCACCTAGCGGCGGGTCTCGCCTTTCTCCTCTTTGGCAACGCTCACGCCAACGAGACAGTGATTCAAAGAAAGCACGGCTTCAACACGTTCTACGTGACGATATGGCGTGTCTGCATCGACGACCATCGTGAACATAGTACTATCGAAGTGACGTTCCGGCTCACCATCCGCCATGCGCAAGTATACACGCTTGCGAGCCAGAGAGATCAGTTGTTCTTCTGTAATCTCTTGTCCGTCGAGAAAGAGCGCTCCGCTCGACTTCAGTCTAAGGCGTTGCTGCTCGAGTTCCTTGAACAGCGAATCACTGGGAATGGGTCTGTCTTCTCGTTGACGGTATTCGTTCCAGATCGCGACGTGAGGCGTGACCTCTGACGATTGCTGGCGAGGTGACAGTGGGTGTCCGACGCAACCACCAGCTTCTGCAATTATGTCGCCGACGCTGCGAACCTTGGCGTATGGCGTATCGCCATCTGGCTGGATCAGGACGAGGCTGTATTGCGATGGAACACCAGACTGTCGATCCCTCTCAAGACGATCCGCGACCAGGGCAACCAAGTCGGCCTCGGTCATTGGCTCAGATTCAAAAGTAAGTCTGCCGTCCCTTGTGATTCTGACCGGCCGATGATCGCGGGCCTCTACGGTCACTTTCCGACCACATCCGGACAGAATGCCCAGAAAGGCTGCCGTGACAAGAACATGCGTTACGTACTTCATGTCATTACCGAGCGTAATGCTCACCGGCCCCAGGGATGCGTCCCCGCGCCCCTCGGGGGACGGCGCAGCGATTGTTTTCCATCAAGTCATATAGAGCAACGTCGGGGCATCGATCTGCATTGCAGCGACAATGCACACGATGCCTACGACCGTGTGGATGGCGAGAATGACAAGATCGCGCCACCGCTTGTTCAGAATCAGATAGATTGATCGGACGAAGTGCATGAGCAAGATCAGACACATGATGGGGATAAGGGCGATCTCAATTGCGATGAGCGGGCTCAAAGTGTATGGCTTTGGCGCAGATGCGTCGAGCTGCATGCGGTGAAGCCCGGCTGCAATGACGAGCACGATGCCGCAGATCACGAGAGCCCATGTGCCCAAGAAACGGTTTGCTCTTCTGAGTCCTTCTCTCATCTTCGTGTGGCGAGCGCTATTCCTGAACCGTTCCGATTCCCGTGTCGGCGCGGGATGAGGAATCGGTTTGACGAAGTTGCTCGGAGTTCCGGGCCTTGTGGCGTCTGTCGATCTCAAGAGCCAGTGCGAAAGCTGCAAACGGTCGAGCGACGATCAGCGGATAGAGGAGAAGAGGGCCACCGTCGAACGCAATGTCGAAGACTCCGAACAATGCAAGAGCAGAGGAAAGAACTGCTCGAGAGACGGCAACGATGAGTTGCCCCCGAGAGGATAGACGCCTGCAGATCAAGCGAACCAAGGCATTCGGCAAGGCGAACACAAGACCGATGAGGACCTCGAGCGTGACGAAGTGCCACGGCGCTGGCGGCGCCCCACAGAACCCTGTCAAGTGCGCCCATGCGCTGCCGATGAACATCAGACCGGCCACAACGCCGACGACATCGGCTGACGTGACCAACAGTATGGCAAGGAAATTGACCATGTCCGTGGTGCTCCGAGCCCTACCTCTCACCCGCCGTTCGCAGGCGCGCGTTGCGCGTCTGTGACCGGTATGGCGGAGAGGTCTGTTCTGCCTCTGCTTATCCCTCTGTTTCGTCTGTCCACTGGAAGCCAAGCTTGTCATAGAGCTTGGCCTCGGGTGTTCCATCGCAGCGCCAGGAGTGGAACTCCTCGGAACCACGGGCCGCGCAGACTGCCAGCGCTCGCCTGAGCATGCGTGCGGCGACGCCTTGGCGCTGGTGGGAAGGAGCGACCTCGATATGGTAAACGCTGGGGCCACAGCAAAGGCAGACGGCGATCAGTTCTCCCGTACGTTTGTCGGTCACGAGTGATGAACACGCGTAGCCTGTATCACGTTCAGGCTTGTCGGCCATATGCTTTCTGGCACGAGTAACGTAATGAAGAGCTGACTGACGTGTGCCGTCGGAACACTCGGACAACTCGGTAAACGCCTTGCTGCCGGTGCCGTACAGGAAGTCGGCGATTCGTTGACTCGCATCCTCCGTCCATGGCGCGACGTCGAATTCGTCCCCCCATGAAACATCGAATGCTTCCGTTGCCCGGGTCACTTTCCGAAAGGCCATCTCGTCTCTCCTCAGGCAGAACGGCTAGGCTGACGGGCGCGGCTCTAGCGCGGCTTTTCAAGGTGCCGGTGCTTGTTCCGAGATTCTCCTCCGAGCTCGATGGTCAACCAAGACGGTATCGACTCGAGTCAGTCATTCACGGAACAAGCGAAGAAATCACGTCGCAGAGTCCTGTTGCTCAGAGGATTCGCCGCCTTCCGGATCAGCGCCTCGAGGTCTGGCTGAGGTCAAGCCCAACACCGCCGTTTTGACGCTCGAAAGGTTGAAAACGTCTACGAGTTTCGTTCTGAATTCGCGCGGGGTATCGGAAACCCACTTGTTCTCAACCATGGATCCATGCATTGGCATTGGCAGAGGAAACTCACCAATCCCCGGTTTGTAGTATGACCTTTTCAGCACGTCTGGGAGATCTTCTCGCCTTGGCTGAATCGTCGCCGGATACGAAGCATTCGGACGGTGCACTACGGAGAATAGGGTCACCGTCTTCTCGCTTGGAAGATGCTTCGCGTGAACGATTATCACGGCGGTGCCGTCTTCTGATTCAGTTTGCTGAAGAACCAGCGTAAGCATCCCGTCGCTATTGCTCTCCCACTCCTCTGTGGCAGTCTTGAGGATATCCAGCGGCGTCTGGGTGTCTCCTATCTCAAGTCCGCTCGGCCAGAAGTTGCTCATGATTCCCCTCCCCCGCAAAATGAAGCAAGAATTGGAAAATGATCCGAAGCCGTCTTGGCGTCGGGATATCCACTCCTATTCATCAGGGATTCTCCTCCCGCATCTGTTAGTATTTCCACGTCCCGAAATAGTGCTACGAGCGACTGGTGCACCACAACTTGAT